>Ga0105359_10001715_pt1 | contig 18341 bp, 14 predicted proteins | sample GOMGulsemesocosm_6_FD_83659 | JGI IMG/M metagenome (GOLD analysis project Ga0105359, IMG submission 83659) | Methane-oxidizing microbial communities from mesocosms in the Gulf of Mexico - GOM8C Gulf of Mexico | ecosystem: Environmental > Aquatic > Marine > Cold seeps | place: Gulf of Mexico...
AAGTCAGCAGCACTAACACATTAGCGGGTCATTTCATTTAAACGTAGATGCAGTGATACGATATCCCCACGGGTGAAGAAATCGGCTTTTGAGGCTGCCGCACTAAAACCATCATCTCGTGCCGCTTGACGAGATGTTTCACTCCCCCAGACAAGTACTTTCATGTCAAAGGCGTTAGCATAATGGGCAATGCGTTTTCCAATCTTGCCATAGCCCCAAATACCCAATGTTAATCCACTTAAACTTCGACCTAGCCCCAGTTCACCTGAGTCTTGCCATTTATCATTCAGTAAATTTGAAGCATAAGCCGGAATATGGCGGGAGGCAGACATAATCAAGGCCCAACAAAGCTCGGCGGGCGCTACAGGTGACCCAACCCCTTCAGCCACTTCTACATCAAACTGATGACATACACTAGGCTGAATATGATTACTTACCTTACCGGTTTGACTGATTAGTTTTAAATTGGGCAAACGAGATAACAGAGATTCAGTAATCTCAGTTCTTTCACGTATTAATACCAACACCTCAATATCACACAGCTGCTGAACTAACTCATCTTCAGACAAGGTTTGAGTCAGTACCAACACCTGATGTCCTTCTAACAAGGCGAAACAATCTAATTGTTTCACGACATTTTGATAATCATCTAAAATAGCAATTTTCACGATTGATTCCTTTCTTATCATTTAACCATGAACTAGCTAGTTCATGTGCACCTCATCCAGACTAAACACAGCATGCTCTGGACCAGGTTGTGAGCTTATTAAACACATTTTTCGCGCGACTTGCTCACCAGAAATGGGCCTAAAACGCTGTAGCCCCAGTAGCCAACAGATACAGGGTAACAACCAAGCCCCCAGTTTTTCAGCCAAGCGGAACTCATTTCGATCACCGACTAATAAAGAAGGCTGGAAAATACTAATACGCTTAAACCCTAAAGCGCGCACCTGAGCCTCTAATTCCCCTTTCATATTGAAATAGGCACTTTTACTTTGCGCATTGGCACCACTTGAAGACACTAGCAGGTAATGTTCAACCCCATTATCCGCTGCAAGCTGGGCCGCTTTGAGTTGATAATCCAGATCAACCTTGCGTTGAGCGGCAATTGAGCCTGCTTGTTTCAAGGTGCTACCCAGACACGAAAAGAGCATATCTCCTTTAAAAAGCAAGGCATGATCATCTAACGACTCAAAATCCACCACATGATTAATCACCTTAGAGGAGTGATGTTCAAGGGGGCGACGGGTCAGAGTAATAATTTGGCAAATATGTTTTGCCTCAACAAGCTGTTCGAGCAAAGCACAACCCACCAAGCCTGTTGCCCCTATAATTAAGGCCGTCTTTTCCATAAGATTCTCTTTAATACACGCAGAGATTATTCATTAAAATAACACCTAAGACTGACTATCAGCCTTCTGCGCTAAGGATAAAACCAACGACATAATTTCTTCTGTCATGGCTTCAGGGTCAATCGCTTCAGGAGTAAAGGAGGATCGATGTAAAGCAAGTGCTGGTGTTAAATCTGTTAAAAGGTCCAAATGAGGGTGGTCCTCGCCTAAAATACGAGCAAGACTTCGTCTAAAATTCTCTAGGCTATAACCTTCTTTCACCGCCGCTTCTATCTCATTATTGGAGCGCATCGCCGAAATGAGGCCAGGTACTAAATCCGGTTTATCTGCCGCACTTTGACACCTTGGCTGCACTATTGCCTTGAGATCGGCCATAGGGTCATCTGTATTATGTGTTTTTGGCAGTGGCATATTTCTGATCGCTTCACTAATCAAGGCCTCTTTTTTGGGCCAACGACGATAGATCGCCCCTGTACCTGAGCCGGCTCTTTCAGCCACATCTTGAATTCGAAATCGATCAAAGCCTACTTCCAACAATAACGCTGCTGCAGCATCTAGAATCGCCTCTGTACGGCCCGTGTCACGTTTGCGCCCTCGAATGTTATCCGGACGTCTTGAAATATTTTCTGTCATAAAAAGCATGCTAACAGAAACACAGCAATACGGAAATCATAAAAACCGGAATGCTTTTATCATAAAAATTCATTATAAAAAATAACGGAAGTGTGAATTTCCATATTTATTTACAGAAATGTTGATTTCCGGAATTAATAATTCCATAATGTATTTCTTCACTAGACAGACTTAATTAAATAGATCACGGAGCAACACATGACATTCGAGTTAAACTTAAAGCCAGACACCTATATCGATTTTGCTTTTGGCAAGGTCATTCAAGGCAAAGAAATGCAGGTTTTCACGCAATACTTCCCACTAATAACCAAGGCTCTAGAAGAGTGCCAGATTCAGTCATTACACTCTTTTGCCGTGTTAGCGACTAACTCATCGGGTCCTACCCCAGAGCAAGGGGCATTAACTCAAGTTCCCAGCCCAGAAAAGTTTGCTCAGTTTCATCAAGATCCACGCTTTATTGAAGCAAAGCCATTACGTGATGACGCCATGACTTTTTTAAACGACGGCAACTTTTTTAGCTCAATAGATAAACAATTGACCCTACAGGTAGAGGTTGATTACGCGTTAATCATTAGTAATGAGGATCATTCTGATGGGTTCTTATCGTTAAACGCGGCTAGCAACAGTCCCAAACAAGTTTATGCTAACAAGGCTCTAAGCCTAACTTTGTGGAATGATAAAGCGGAAGCAATGCTAGCAGGCCCAGAAAGTGATGCCTGTGTCTTTAAAGTTCGTTTTTTTCCTGAACAGTCTTAAGGATATAGCGGGAAAGAAGATATTAGATTATGGCAGTCAGCATTAGCACGTTTATGAGGACTGCCATTTATCATTATTTAACAGAATTAATGATAACTAGGGAAAAATCGATTAGATAACCACTTCAAACAACTCAAGCTGAGGTGGCCCCATATAAATTTCACGGCGGTTGCCCGCGTTGGCATGGGCTTTTCGAAAGGCGTCAGACTTAGTCCAAGCTTCAAAATCTGCTTTTGACTGCCACGTGGCATGGGAAGCAAACAAGGTGTATTCATCATTGCTTTGCGCTTGTAATAGATTAAAGCTGACAAAGCCGGGGACGGTTTTTAGTAGGCTATCACGCCCTTGCCAAATGGCTAAAAAGTCCTGTTCAAACCCTGACTTAATTTTAAATCGGTTCATTGCAATAAACATGAGAATCCTTTTTGTTATCCATTACTTTCAAGATTTATCTAGATAAGAATCAAATCATCAAAAAACAACCTTCTACTTTGAAAAGGTATAAAGCTAAATGACTATAATGCACAAACAACAAGAATCCTATGCCCGCAAGCAAAGCCTCCAAAAAATAACACTGCTATTTAGCTCAACAATCCCTTCATCTAACTCATCTGACACAGGACCTAAAACTGAGGCTGAGAATAAAGTTAAGATTAACCTTTAAAGCGGACCTCATGAAAAACAAAAAATTTACAATTCTATATTGCTATAAAAATAGCCTTCTATATTCACAATCATTCTAAACACTTCCTAGAGTGCTATAACATAAGTTATCAAACATTGTTTTATATAACATATATTATAAAACGTTTTATTCATTAGGCATTTTATACACTTACATATAGTTAAAAAGGAGCATCATTCAAAAGGGTATTTCGTCAAAATCCCTTCTTTAATGTTTATTTAATGTAAAAAATATTTAATAAAATAATAAGACAGCTCCCTATCATTCAAATTAAATAACCAGAAGATCTTTTTTGATCAAAATTTATTATCCATAATTTTAAAACTGAATTAAACAAGAGTCATTTTATCAACCTCCTCCCTTAAAAAACTCATCACGTCATTTTGCTAAAAGTCAGCCTATATACTTAATTTTAATTTTCTAATATAAGTTAATTAAATATTTAATTGAGGGAGAGTCATTCAATAGAAATCGATAACGTCTAACTTTTATCTATTATTTAATGAGAGCAATATGTGTAAAATTTATAATATTCTAATACCCTCGATAATACTTTACTTAATTTCCTCTTCACCCCTACATGCAGAAAATGTAAAAAACTTCAAACTTAACACCAAGCTATTAGAAAGTGGTGATGTGGAATTAAGTTCCTCGATTATTAAAAGCAACAATGCGTGTATCTATTTAAGCTATGTACAAATTTTAAGGAATTATGAATCTGAAATTGAATCAGACATGGATGGCACCCCTATTTTATCCCGTTGGGAGACCGTGTGGGAAAACCGCTCGATTAACCTTGGTAACACCAGCCTCCCCAAAGTCGACATAGAAAAAGCGACATTAGCCTGTAAAAGAGAAAGTAGAGATAGCGCACCTAAAAGCTTTTCAGATCGCCTAGTAAATGCTGTACTAAAACTAGCAGGTAAAGCGGACCCAAGCAGTACATTTAACAATCAAGGTTTTATGCTAAAGCAAGGAGAGAAGCACCTTGGCTTTCAGCATCTAAACCAATCTTCAGATTATGAAGATGCTGAACTTAAAATTGCAGCCATTTACATTAAACCTCCCACAGGAAGTATTTTTCAAGCGACCCCTTTTGGTCCCAAATTAAATAAAGGCGAGCATAAACTCAGTACGCAAGTCATCAGTTTAAAACCCACTCGCATGCAAGCGTCTTACAAGGCTGATCATAATTTTTCTTACCCAGGTTTTGTTGAGGGGAAAAAAATACCTTTAGCCTATATGGCATCTGGAGAGAATCTTGGCTGCCTGGGTAGAGAGGCATCAAAAAGGCAGAAAAGACCACCATTACTCAATAAGTTGAAAGCATTAGCCTCTAAGCAAGGTGTTTTCAAAAGCACACCCCAATATGATTGTTATTATGCCAACAACCCATCTCAAAAGGCCGTTGAAATACCTTCCCTAATGTTACGGGAAAGAACAGCTAACGATATCCTTATCATGTGCCCTGGCAGTAGAATTCCAGAAACATTGAGCTACAAGCACTTTAAGAGAAACAATATAGCCCTACCAACCGCAAAAAGTGCACCTTATTTACAAGTCATGGCTGAAGGAAATCCTGCTTGGTGTAATGACATAGACAAAGCTGAAAGGCAGTGGCGTAATTTACATTCTGTCAGTAATGAAGGCTGGCTAATCAGCCAAAATACCTTTACTCAGAATTTAGAATGCCTTGCGAGTCATGGTGTGTGCATCAATACACTGTACAGTAACGCCAAATTCAATGAGATGCTTAACCAACCGGCCAACCTGATAAACCTATCAACATTGGTATTAACCAATCAAGACACTAGACAATGCCAATATAAAGACGGAACCAGCGCTGATTGCCCTGAGCAATTCAGTAGCCCACATAATACAGTGAATAATTTATTACAAACCCTTCAGTTTGAAGCTATGCGCCGCTCAATTAATTAATCACAGCTAAATCAAAATTGAAAACATTCCCAATTATTGAGTAACTTTATTATGAAGATTAAAGCTAATGTATTAGAAAAGGTGTTTCTGGCTATCATATTATCCTGTTTCACTTTTGCCACTTTAAATGCAAATGCAGGTATTTTTAAAAAGATCAAAAAAACCGGTAGTAACATTATAAATGAAACCGGTGATGTCATTGATGAGGCAATTGATGATGGCACTGATCTGGCTGAAGATGTTTCAGATAAGGCAAGTAATACTGCAAATACCACCAGCAACATCGCCAGAACCTCAGTCAATCAAGCGATAGCTGTGAGCAAAAACTTAAACCAGCTCGCGGTTAATGCTACAGGCGAGCTTATTGATAATGCTGGCCATATCGTTAACGAAATGGATATTAGAAATTATGCTAGATCATTATTAAAGGTTGACCCTCTGACGGGGATAGCAAGTATTAAGAATCCGATCGAATCTAGCATGATGTTTAATGTGGCACTACGTAATGGCGCGTGGAAAAGCATCAGTGATGCCATCAAACAAGAAGCCGTGTTTATCGGACTTAACAGCGGTGCTTCTCTCTTACAGATACGTAACAATCTCGAAAACTTTGATAATAGAGTCCAGACTGCCTTTGCAGGTTCTTCTGAGTTTCTATTAGACCTAAGTGCAGCAAATCAATTAGGCAAAGGCCTTAACTTGATCCGCGGCGCTTTTAGTCAATGTGTCGGTAATACCCGTGATATAGACGGCTGCTTTGAAGAATTTATCAACCAGTTCATTAGTTTTTATCGTTATATCAGGCATTACATCACGAAAGTCACCGAGCTCAAAAGCTATACTAAGGGAGAGAAATTTAAGGAAGTACTAGACAAAATTAGTGCGATTGAACGAAAGTCAGTTAAGTACTTCCTGCCGATTCTAGAAAGTAGCTCTGATAGACTCGACTTCAGTCGCTTAAACCACTCGTTTGCTGAAACGACATCTGTACAAACACACTTTGAGCAGTATTCTAGTATTGACGAAATCCGTAACGCATTAGCAACAACGGATTACAGTTACCATAATGACCCTCAAAGGGCATGTGAACGTGTCAGTCTGCCTATTATTTGTGATGCATTTTCTGACCTTAGCGAAGTAGCCATTAATCGTTTTAACTATAAAGCACCAGGTTTATCAGGCAGTGAAGCCGCCCATAAGAAACGCGTTTTTAATGCGATAGCCATTAAAGCTTTTGGCAGTGATTACAAAAACTCCGAACAAGGTGAGAGAAGCCTTGAAGAGCAAATGGACGTTATTCACTATTTACGCACAGAACTCTTTAATGAAGTAAATTGGTCTCAAACCCAAGACTCTCGTATTCCCTATATTGTTAGCAATGACCTATTAGTTGAGCAGGTGGTGCCTTTATTGCCACAGAAAATGACGCCATCATTTTACTGAATGAAGAGCTCTTTAGTGACGATATAGGCATTGAAGAAGGCTTTGGTGACGATGATATTTTTCATGCAAGAAAAGTCGCACTTGAGGAGTTAGGGCACTGGTTGAACTGGCGCCGTTGCCAATACAGCGAAAACATGAATCATTGTGCCAGTGACGGTGACACCTTTGGTGATCCAGGTGCCAAATTTGCCACGGCATCATTTATCGAATATGAAGGCTTTGGTGACTATATCCGCCAGCTTCAAGAAGTCTCTGAAGGCTTATGGAGCCAACCTATACGCTTAACCTTGGCTAATGGTGAAAGAGCGGTTTATGAGGGCAATCCCTCACTCACGGATATTCAAACTGCTTTGGCTAAGCTCGATGCGAAAGTCAGATTTCGCATGCGTACCCAAATTGGCTCACCTAGCTCCACCATGCCTATGGGAAGCCTAGGAAGTTCTGGCATTATAGAAATCAATTACACACCACCTAAACGTATTCTTGCCGATAGCTTGGTAGACATGGAAAAATATGGCTATCAAGACCCTGAGCAAACCCTCTATTTAGGCAATATCGGAATCGTGTTTGCACTAGAGAACTATGTTGGAAGCAGTACTCCGTTATTAAGCGATTCACTCTTTTTACCCAAGCTATACGGCGAAGTTGGGTTGAAATCTTCTATTGGTGTTTCAATTCCACTTTTAAAAGACAAGCTAAGTTCTAATCATCTTGTTAATTTAAATAACCAATACAGAGACCATAATATTGGATTGTCCTATTCTGTCAGCCCTTATGCTTTTAGTTATTTAAGTCTCATGGCCATCGGTGATACCACCCGTTTGTCTCTCGACTTAACCAGTGCTATTTGGTGGGGAGCCTCAACCAATTGGCCAGCACGTTCTAATACGGTGCCTTTTTCCATAATTATGGCGGGTACTACGGTAGCCAGTACAGGCCTAGGCTGTGCACTAGGTGTGGCGACATTTACCACACTGTCAGCACCAATTAGCACCGAATCACAGTGTGCTTTAGGGGCACAACTTGCCAGTGGCAGCATGTTAAGTGGCGTAGGCGCATTAGGTAGTTTAATGAATGAAGATGTTGGATTCGATCATAGCAGCGGCTGGGTTAATGGTATCCGTGTAAAGCTTGCCAATTCCACTTCAGGTCTGGCAGTTGAAACCCGTTTTGAAGCCTTATTCTCTGATTGGAACATGGGTCGTGGCTCTCTCACTCAGTTTGGTGAGAATGCGCTTAATTCACAGGCATTTGACAATTTTTAAACCTCTAACTTAAAACGCTAAATATTGATGGTCCTTAGGGCCCATCAATATCATTAGCAACGCCCTCTAATAGAACATTTTTTCATAAAAAAAGCGTTTCTCATAAAAAATCCAGCTATAACACCCTCATTCTTACCGTCATATAACAGCCATCCAATTTAAATGACCTCCTTTCTTATAACTTTCGTTATCTAAAATAAAAAATGTATAACTTTTATTATAAAAAACTCAACACTTTCACTTTTGTTCATAAAGTTTGATTTTAAATATCATTTATTTAAATAGAAATTCCAGGGTATTACGTAATGATTTTGTAAGAAAAACTTTCGTCATGCATATTTATACATAAAAGCATAATAAAAACAAAAGAAAAGCAGAGAAACCATAAAAACAGATAAGGCACAAGAGTCATTTTATTTCCAACAATTCATTTTATGATTCACTCAATAAAAGCCTCAAATGACCCGAATACAAGTGCTTGAGTTTTGTTATATGTTAGTTACAAACCTGACTTGGAGATAAATAAATAAATTAAAAACTTCACTATTTAATTTTTAAAATAAAAAGATGAGACTATTATGCGTAAACTTTATAAGTTATTTTTAGCTCCTGCGATGCTTTATTCAGCATCTTCCTCATACCTATATGCAGGAAACACTAATGACTTCGATCTTCAAACTGAAATGTTACCCGATGGCAATATTCAACTGAGTTCTTCTATTGATGTTGGAAGTAACGATTGCCTATTTTTAAGCTATGTACAGGTATTAAGAAACTATGAATCAGAGATTGCTACTGATATAGATGGCACACCTATTTTATCCCGTTGGGAGACATTATGGCAGAATACAGCCATTAACCAAAACAATGCGCCATCGCCTAAAGTCAATGTACAGCGAGCAAAAAACCGCTGTATCGATAGACGAAACAATAACGCACAAAATAACACTTGGTCATTCACACTAAGGCAAGGCAATAATCATTTGGGTTTTGAAAACTTTAATACATCCTCTTTATATGAAGATGCTGAATTAAAGGTTAGTGCGGTATTTGTATCAAAAACAACTAAAGAAACTGTTACTGGTTCCCCTTTCGGTATGAGCACTTCAACGCAAACAACTGCTAAGCATAAGACCAGCACTCAAGTTATCAGCCTAAAGGAGACGAAAGAAGAGGTAACACTAACAGCTAACCATAACTTCAAATTCCCAGGTTATATTAAGGGTAGAGAAATGCCATTAGCTTATGTGGCAGAAGGTAATAACATTGGTTGCCTAGGTAGAAAGCTGCCGAATAAAAGCAATGCTAGCTCTCAGCCAGGACCAAATGAGAACCCCGCTTTGAGACAGCGTAATGGTAGTAACACTAGTCCAACATATGATTGTTTCTATGCCACACGCACATCGCAAAAAGCGAATGAGGCACCTCAAGTTACGCTACGTGATCGTAATGAAAATGACGTTTTGATTATGTGTCCAACGAGCGAAATTCGGGATGAATTAAGCTACACAAAGTATAAAGCAGATCAAATCGCCATTCCGACAAGCCAAGCATCACCCTACTTACAAGTGATGGCTGAAGGTGATCCACGCTGGTGTAATTACATTGAAAGAGCACAAAGAAAGTGGAGCAATTTACATTCTGTTAGCAACGAAGGTTGGATGGTTAGCTTAAATCCAAACACCAACAAACTTGAATGCGTCGCTAAATACAATCAATGCGTGAATACCTTTAATACCACCCCCAGCTTTAAGAGGGCTATTAGCCAACCATCCGGTTTAGTGAAAACAGGCACATTAGTGTTAACAGGGCAAAATACTCAAACATGCCAATATAAAGATGGCAGCAATAAGAACTGTCCTGAAAAATTTAGTTCAAGCGATCACAAAACAGTCAATGATTTACTGAAGTCTCTTCAATTCGAATCAATGACCCGTTCAATCTATTAATCACAACTAAATAAAAAATGACAAAAAATAAACATCTATTTTATTTAATTGAGTAAATTATTATGAAAATGAAAAAAAACATTTTTGCAAAATCCTTATTGACTGTTTGCATATCCGGTTTCGTGTTTTCAAGTATCCCTGCGAATGCAGGTATATTCAAATCAGTAAAAAAAGCCGGTAACAGTGTTATTAATGACGCTGGCGATGTTATTGATGATGCAGTTGATGAAACAGGCAACCTTGCCAATGATGCCGGCGGCTCCCTAAGCAGTGCCGCAAATACCACCGCCAGTACAACAGCGAGCCAAGCTAGAAGCATTTCTAAAAACATAGACCAGGTTGTTATTAATGGTGCTGGAGACCTAATCGACAGTGCTGGCAATGTGATTAACGAAGTTGATTTAAGAAATTATGCTTCTTCATTGCTAAGTGTTAACCCATTAACCGGCATTGCAGATATCAAGAACCCTTTTGAATCTAGCATGATGTTTAATGTCGCCCTTAGAAATGGCGCTTGGAAAAGCATCAGTGATGCGATCAAGCAAGAAACCATCTTTATCGGTCTTAACTCGGGGGCCAGTTTATTACAAATACGTAATCAATTAGCCAACTTTGATAATCAAGTTCAAACGGCTTTTGCAGGCACATCTGAGTTTATTTTAGACACAGCGGCATCGGCTCAATTAGGGCAAGGCCTTCAAATGATCCGTGGGGCTTTTAGTCAATGTGCTGGCAGTGTGCGTAATATTGATGATTGTTTTGAAGATTTTATTAACCAGTTTATTCAATTTTACCAATATATCAGGCATTACATCGCTAAAGTCACTGAGCTTAAAAGTTATGCGAAAGGTGAAAAATATAGTGACTTGGTCAACAGAATTCATGCAGTAGAACGAAAGTCTGTTAAATACTTCCTACCTATTTTAGAAAACAGTGCAGACAAACTCGACTTTAGCAGTGTCACCGGCTCATTTGGTGAAAGCACGTCCGTTCAATCTGGCTTCGAGCAGTACTCAAGCATTGCGGATATCCGCAATTCATTAGAAGCAACGAATTATAGCTATCATAATGACCCACAAAGAGCCTGCAGCAGGGTCAGCCTGCCGATTATTTGTGATTCATTTGAAGACTTAAGTAATGTGGCTATTAACCGATTCAACTACAGGGAAGACGGCATTTCCGGTGGTGATGCTGCCCATAAAAAACGGAGTTTCAATGCCATTGCCGTAAAAGCTTTTGGCAGCGGTTATAGCGATACCACATCAGGAAATAGCAGCAAACAAGAAAAAATGGATGTTATCCATTATTTACGCTCTGAACTTTTCAATGAGATAAATTGGTCCCAAGCCCAAGATCAACGTATCCCTTATATTGTAAAAGATGAGCTATTAGGCGGTGCCGGTGGTGCCTTTATCGCGACCGATACCGATTCTATCATTTTACTGAATGAAGAATTGTTTAGCGATGATACGAGCATTGAAGAAGGCTTTGGCTCTGATGATGTCTTTTATGCCCGAAAAGTCGCCCTTGAAGAAATGGGACATTGGTTAAACTGGCGTCGTTGTCAGTACAGTGATGATATGAATAACTGCGCCAGTGAAGGAGACACCTTTGGGGACTCTGGGGCAAAGTTTGCCAATGCTTCATTGATTGAATATAGCAACTTTACAGACTTTATTACCCAGCTACAGGAAGTATCCGAAGGCCTTTGGAGTCAACCTACTCAATTAACCCTAGGCAACGGTAAAGTCGCTACCTATGAAGGAAACCCTTCCCTAGTTGATATTCAAACGGCTCTGGCCAATGTCGATGCGAAAGTGAGATTTCGTATGCGTACTCAAATGGGCACGCCGGGTTCAGCGCTACCCATTGCAGAACTCGGTAGCTCAGGCATTATTGAAGTTAACTATACGCCACCTAAACGCATCAAAGCCTCGTCTTTAGATGACATGAGTAAGTATGGTTATCAAGACCCTGAACAAACGTTATTTTTAGGCAATATCAGCATTGTATTTGCCCTTGAAAACTATATCGGTGCAGGGTCAAAAGACATGCTAGGCCAAGCCTTTTTACTACCGACCCTTTATGGTGAAGTCGGTATCAAGTCTACCATTGGCATTTCCATTCCCCTATTGAAAGACTCTATCGATAAAAACAACCTAGCGAATCTCAATAATCGATACCGTGATAAAAACATTGCACTTAGCTACGGCGTCAGCCCTTATATTTTTAACTACTTGCGCCTATTAACGAGTGCTGGAAACTCAAAAGTATCAATGGATGGCACCAGTGCCGTTTGGTGGGGCATGACAACATCTTGGCCTGCTAAATCAAATACGGTGCCTTTTTCAGTCATGATGGCAACCACTACCCTGATCAGTAGTGGTGTCGGTTGTGCAACGGGTTACTCTATTATGAGTTCAATCGGGGTTCCCATTAGCCCAGCACTACAGTGCGCAGTTGGCGCACAAATGGCCAGCGGCACCATTGTAAGCGGACTAGGTGCAATAGGCCGTCGCAGTAATGACTTTGTCTCCTTTACTAAAAAGAGCGGCTGGGTCAATGGCATCAGAATCAAAGCGGAAGATAAAGCGACTAAAACGGCCGTAGAGGTTCGTTTTGAAGCATTGTTTAAAGACTGGAGAATGGGCACCGACCAACTGCCTGCTTTTGGTAAAAAAGTACAAAAACTTTTCTCTAAAGACAGTGGTAGTGCAAATGCGTTATCAAGTTTTAAAAACGGCTCCTTAAGCCTCGTTAATCAAGGCGGGTCTGGGGACAATGGTAATGGAGGCAACAGTAGCAACGGCAGAAGTAATGCTAACCAAGGAAATAATGGGAACAACAATAACGCATCAAACATCAGAGTACCCGACAACTCATTAACCTTCTCAGGTGGCGAGTTTGTTTTACAAGGCGGCGAATCTATTACCAACCACAATCGCCACCTAGTATTACAAGAAGATGGTAATTTGAGACTGTACGAATATAACAATGGTTCAATCGGCCGTGAGTTATGGGGAACTGGGTCACGCGGTGGTACTGGTTATAAAGTAAGGTTCCAAAGTGATGGCAACCTAGTCACTTATAATAGTAATGGTAGAGCAACTTGGGCCACGGGCACTAACCCTCGCGGCGACATACTCATGCTGCAAGAAGATGGCAATCTGGTTATCTACTCAGAGGCAGGTCGTGCAATTTGGTCAACAAGAACGTTTGAATAAACGCCAATCATTTGATTAGCAAAAAGGGACAAGCTCAGCTTGTCCCTTTTTTGGTGCCAAAGGAAATAGGTTTAACAGAGTATATAAAATACTTTTAATCGCGCGCTATAACGTCTTCATCATAAAATACTGACAACTTGTACGTGGGTAATTCTCTTGTACACTGTGGACTTTATAACCCTGCTTTTTGTAAAAAGGTTTAGCCTGAAAGCTTAAGGTTTCTAGCCAAACCTTGTTACAAGCACGTGAACGACCCGCCTCTTCTATTTTTTGCAAGATTCGGCTTCCCACATCTTGTCCGCGAAGCGTTTCACATACCCACAAGGTATCTAACAATAGCCAGTCCCCAAAGGTTCGCCCTGCAGCCCCTGCGATTACTTCACCTGCGTCATCTTTCATTTGAACGGCTAAAGGCAACCTTTCACTCACTTCCCAGTTTTGCCAATTAATCTCTTTAATCTTTTGATCTAGAAAATTAACTAAGCTCTGCTCGGGTTGTTCTAATACTTCAATATCCATTTTTCACTTCCTTGTTTGAACGGGATAGGCGCTTTTACCTAATACTAGATTGGCTCAGGCATCCAATACATTGACCAAAGTGTTTAGCCCAGCGTTGATGTTTGCTTGACTGAAGACCGACCTAGGTATAATTCAACCCAGATAAAAGCAAAGGGAATAACGGAAGCGAGAAAAATACCGCCTTTGGTTCGACCTGACCATGCATTTTTTTCAGCCACCACCAAGGCAAGCATCAGATACAAGATAAACAATATGCCATGAGTCATGCCCACCATAGAGACATATTCTCGACTCATTAACCCTAAACTAATGGATAAAATCATTAAATACGAAACACCTTCAGCAAAACTGAGTGCTCGAAAACATCTGAGCATAATTAAAACCTTTCTTTAAACTTTGTCTCTATCAATAAAAGTAGAACACGCTAAGTGAGTAATGATACCTTAAATTTTTGAACTAGCGTTCATGCAATTATATTTTCACTCAATTTTTCTACGACACACCTTACCACGCTTTTTTTACAAGCTTGTAACGGTTAGAGGCAACCCCAAGCGCCTAATTCCAACTAGGGAAGCTGCTATTAAGTTACCCCTTCTCAGTCTGCTCTTTTCAGGCTTGTGGGAAAAAGTTAAACAAGGTGTCATGTTGAAGGAATCTAGATAACTTTCGAGAGGGGACAACGCAGCGTAACCCTTTTTCTGACAGGCCGACTCTTAAATTCATGCTTTATCAAATTAGCATACCTGTCCATGTAAATAGGATGGTAATAAGCAGCATCTTGTAGACTTAGAAGGGATTTACGTGGTATAGGCATTTTAGACGCCTCATCCTTGAGTGAATCTAATAACGCTAGAAAGCGTTTATAAAAAGGCCAAATTGGAGTGCCTGTCTCTATAAACTTGTGTATAAACTTGTTTGGATAACTAATGCCTTGACGGCACGGGAGCGTCCATATATGTCCTTATAAATTGGCTGACCAGTTTGAGCATTCAGTAAGAGAGATTTGTTAATACTTATTCACAAACTTATCGACTTTTTCAGGGTCAATTTGATAGTTTGGCTTACGACGCTTCTCTTCATCCAACCAGAGTGGGACTTTCTTGAAGCCGATATGATAGACCACAGCTTCTAATACCACCTGATGCTCGCCGACTCGCACCACAGAAAAGCTGCGCTCTACACCTATAATTCGCCCTTTAGGAAAATCACTAAGACAACGATTAATTCGGCTCATCTTGGCTTGGTTGTCCTGTTCGGTCGGCATTTCACCCGGGGTAATACTGCCCACTACGATACGTTCAATATGGCCCACATCAGTAATATCAAAGGTATTCATTGCCTCTGAGGATTGATTAAACATACACAGCCCTTCTTTGTTGAGTGATTGATTATTAGTCGTGTCTTAAAAGCAAAATGGCCTCAGATGAGACCATTCTACATTCCTATTTTTATACCTGCGCTTCCTCTTCAATTGGCGTTGCGGCTCCTGTTGGTACAGGCACTATGGACTGTTGCAAAATATCTAACACACGTGACAACCCTTCTGGAGTACCCGATTGTCGCGCTTTAATGGAGATATCATATTTTGCTGAATTATCAGATTGACGCTGGGTTTCCTTGCTTGAGGCAATAGACCCTTGTACCTTGGCTTTCACCTTGAAAGGACCCACTTTACCGGTTAGCTCAGCCTCAAAAGACGCTTGACGATCTTGCTTGGTTTTCTCACTGAAAGACGACTTCACTTCCATCATGAAGTTAACGTCTACCTCTGTCACTTGCAGGGTAGGCACAGACACAATGGAGATAAAAGGGATCTGTAGGTCATATTCACGTTTGACACTTTTTAAGCTGCCATCAGCTTGGTCTTCCTGCTCATACTTATCGTATTTGAAGTTGACGTAACGAACCTTGCCATCTTCAAAACCCACCGTTTCAATAAAGTCAGACGTGGCTTTGGCTAGCGACATTTGTGCATCACAGGCCGCAGCTAGTGGACCGCCGATTAATTGGTCAAGCGGCAGGCCGCCAAATTGATCTGACATTTTGACTATTTCACTCATATAAACACCTCTAGTTTGTCACTGCTAAAAAAGCTTCAGTAAGTCATTCTGTAACTTTAAGAATGCTTCCGTCGGCTCACTACTTTCAAACTCGATCTCCATACTGGCTTGACGAGAACGGGTCGTGTCCTTGCCATTTGCTGTAAACAAATCGGTTGAAAGAACTTTTCGAATCTTTCTTGTGGTTTCTGATCCAATCATTTTTCGTTTACCCTTTACTTCCTCTTCTTCCACCACTTGAACACTGCCCAAGGTGATTTCAAACTTGGCTAACAGGCGCTTTATTTTGATAGGATTTTTTTGCATTAATGTCAGCAGAGGAATATTAACTTCTCGTTCGACCAATTCACCTTGTTCCCGCTTTTCAATATCATCCGGGTGTAACGAAGGCACTTTGAAGGTCACCATCTTGGGTCGACCCTCTTCATCAAACCATTCATTAATATTATCGAGCGTTTGCTTTTCGATTTGATCTTGTGCATCCGCAATGGAATTCATTATGGCTTCAACAAGATTTTGTAATGACAAACTAGGCGCTGACATAATATCCCCTTCAAACTGTTTATTTGTTTTATTTCATTTCCTTAGTCATAAAACAATAACGAGATTAACAAGGAAAAACGCGGTTTAATCTGTGGTGATTTATTTAAATTGGCAGGTATAAGCAGGTAAAAATAAGGTATAAAAAAAGGTCAGACATTATTAAATGTCCAACCCTTTATTTACAGTTTTGTATTACTTCCCAAATAAAATAGTTTAACAGTCAATTAAGGTTTGAATCGTTTCCAATTGCTTGGAGACTTTTATCTTCAAGGTATAATCATGAATTAAAGAGGCCGCTAACTTACGTTGGCGGCCAATATCGCTCAGGGTCGCAATTAAGTGAGGTTTTTGTGTGTTTAGCATAGCGGCAGACCCACCTGAACGGGCGCTATCACCTACCACAAGACTCACAACACCGATAATTTTGCTGCTAGCATCTTTAATGAGTAGAAACATTTCTCGAATAATGCCTCTATCATCGTATCTAACATAGTCTTTCACACTCATGCTTAATGAACGACGACTGACATCCTTGATGTCAGATAAACCCGTTGAAATCAGTCCATAGACAGCTTGCAATTGAATATCATTTTCACATACAAGTACTTTCCAGCAATCAATACCCGTCGTTGATATATCCCTATGCTCAATAATTTTTGAACTATCGAGCCTTTCATTTAAGGCTAATTCACCACTTTCAAGCAGGATTGGTCCTGTTTTCTTTATCGAACCGACTTTAACGCCTTCTGCTTTTTCTATGAGTTCACATAGCTTTAAAGCCTGATCAGAACTGGGAATAATGCCAATCAGTTCTTTACGATAATCTTTAATTTTAGAAAAAGATTTGGTCACATAATACTTATTAAATTTTGTGTGCCTAAAGGTAACTGGCACAGCGCCACCTTGTGGCACGATTGCCCTTTCCATCTGGTTAATCATAAAGTTTTTAACTCTTAGATTTGTTGCTAACAGATAGTTTCTGCCCGCATCACGTACATTTACCAATTGAGTAAAAGTTAAATTAGAGGCGGTAGATGATTTAAGCTCAGTTTCAGCAGAAACACCTGCTGCTGCGCATAACATACGTGTATTTAAATTTCTAAAATCTGCCTGCTCATTACCCACAGCATTTGGTATCACATAATCTAATATCTCTTGAGTACGACGGGTACGTTTATGGGTTTTATCCATATGATGTGAAGAACCATCACTGATTTCGCCTAACATCAGCATCATTTCAGCAAGGTGATACTGCATACTCGGTAAAGGCAGATATACAGGCGCATAAGCACCGACATTTACCTGTGTCTGATTGATTTCAATATGACCAGAGACCATCATATCCTCCCAAACTTCCACCGCTTCAATGGTATGAATTTTAGGGATAGTCACATCAATTAACTCCCCAAGTGCCAGCTTAGGCAGTACCCTTTCATTTGCGTTATCTAATACATGAAAGGTGTAACCTAATCGATACAGAGAAAAAGGTTTGATTGATTCATTGAATAATAAACCAGGACAAGGAGTGAGCGCACCATTAACCGGAGCGACAAGAGGTAACCTGTCATTAAAAGACAAACCAATAACTTCATTATCATAGATACGGCGCACAGTTTGTTCAGGATCCATTTCAACCATATTATTTCCGGTCGAAATATTACCTAAAGTTGTTCTAATCGCTGGTTTAAATTCGTTCCTTGCATGCGCATCGGCTAAGTATTCAGCATCAAGTGCGTGTTGGTATAAAGCATTTAAATCTCTTGCTGCAGGAAAATCATCCGGACCAATAACAGGAACAAGAGGTGCACCAGGTAAAGGTGCAGGTATTGGAGATACTTTGCCTAAATGCAAACCCGTTGCAATCTCATCAGAGCAGGTTTTAAATTCATCCAGTACCAACTCTTCTATTTCGGCATAAAGCTTTTTACGAACAGGTTCTGGTGCCCAAGGGTTGATCAGAATCTGGGTATCCCA
>Ga0105359_10001718_pt1 | contig 18319 bp, 11 predicted proteins | sample GOMGulsemesocosm_6_FD_83659 | JGI IMG/M metagenome (GOLD analysis project Ga0105359, IMG submission 83659) | Methane-oxidizing microbial communities from mesocosms in the Gulf of Mexico - GOM8C Gulf of Mexico | ecosystem: Environmental > Aquatic > Marine > Cold seeps | place: Gulf of Mexico...
GTGTGGCGTAACTGGTAATGTTGTCATCGAATTCACGAATCAAACAACCGAAGCGTTCAGTATCTCCTTCGCAATACTGAAAGCAGCGATTTTTGTGACTATAAAAACCTTGTGCAGATTTTATTTGTGAGGAAGACAAAAGCTGTCTTGCTAATTCTGGTGTTGACATAATAAATGCTCCTAATTAATGAATTATGGTGCATATTACATAATCGTCAAATCTCGGCAACATTAAAAAACTAATAAAATCAATGGTATACACTGAGTACCAAGCAATGGTAAGTCGTTGATAATGTCTAATGTTTTGAATTAAAAAGTTGAAAATACAGTAGGGAAAAATAAATAAAATATTTACTAATAAGAGAAAAAAACTTAATGGAGAGTTGAATTTTGAGCTTAATATATTAAAAGCGATAAATATCCCAACAAAAATATAAGCATGTACCTTCGCTAAATTTAATTAGGTGAGTATAACTTTCAATAAGGTTGGCCTGAGTGATAAAAATAGGTTTCTTGTGGTATTTATGACAAAAGGTAATTAGAGCTAACAAATTCTGAATTGTGTGAACAGATTCTTACTTGTGACTCTAAGCTTAAAATTAATTTTAGGCTTTCAGACTCAAAAATCGGAAAATTATATAACTCCCGAATATTAGTGGTGAAATTATCATACTAATAAAATGTATTCGGTTATTTGAATTCGAAAAAGTAATTGTTGTCTCAATAGCTCAAATAATATATTGAGGACTTAAAGTTTTATCAATTTTAAGAGAGTATTCTAGACCAGTGTATACCTAAAGCAATAAAACCTATCCCACCGCAAAAAAGACTGGAAACCTATTGATGATAGGTTGGTAAAGTTGATCTCTTCATTACCAAATGTTGAATTGCTTTCTCGGTCAGCGATAAGCAGAAAAATAAAGTGTGGTCAATTCCTAATAAACTCCCTGCACCACCTTCCAAAAACGGTTATGCTATTACGTAAAATTGGAAAGGTAAAATAGACATTCTATCTTCATATCAATCATATAATGAAGCTTTCCTCGATATAACTATTAGCAACTGGAAGCTAAATGTCTTACATAATAACAAACGCAGCTGAAAATGAAGCATACATAAAATACCTCGATAAAAAAGTTAAGTGGACAAATCATAAAGAATTATTTTTATGGCTTTTAGCTGCTAGTGATGAATGCTTATTGGTGTCACCATTCTTAGCTTCTGACTTTGAAAAATTATTATCTCAAGTTTCATTAATAGGTAAATCAATTGAACTGATTTCTACCTGTGCTTCGAGAGGTGACGATCAGCTTTCAAAGCCATATTCATTGAAAAGTTTTGGTGATTTAGTTAAAGCACAGACAGGACAATGGCCTACGATAGGTTTAGACCAAAAACTACATTCAAAAGTTTATGTCTTTCGTAAAGACGGCTGTCCTTTCGCTGGTATTGTAACTTCCGCAAACCTGACAGAAAGTGGTTTAGCAAGAAACAATGAAACAGGTATTCTTCTTCAATCAGAAGAATCACTTGTCAAATTGGAAGATGGGTGTCGGTCCGAGCTTGATTATGTAAGCTTGGCTGAATGGCAAATAGAAAAACTCTGTCAAACAGCAGATGTCGTTAGCCGAGATTTTCCTTCTTCTGGCAATAGAGAGATTGGCCTTACTGCAATGCTAAATAACTATGCTACTCCAAGTGCAGGGAACCGCTCAACAGAACTTCGTTCCTCAGCAACATATTTCATTAAGGTATCGGGAGTTAGAGATAGGCCAATCTTACCAGAGCACCGAACAGCTATAGATGAACCACACTGTAAATTAACGTTTGCTAAAGAGCCAAAAGGTTTGAAACTGGGTGATTGCCTTTTGGAGGTAGCTGTAGGAGGGGCATGTTTCCTGAGTTATTATGCTTGTGCAAGTTCGGTGTGGGTGTTTACATCTGAAGAACAAAAGATGGATGCAGACCATGAAAGATGGCCTTACTATATTTATGCAAACAATTTATCTTTGAATTATGGTACTACATGGTTTGAGCAGCCAATATACTATGACCAACTTGTAAAAGAATTTAAGCGCGATAACCCTACCATTGCAGTAACAAAAGCGGGAAAAGATCACTTCAAAGGAGCAATACAAATGGGGCACTCTTACATTAAAGTTACTAAAGAATTTGGCGAGTATGTAAAGTCGAAAATTGATAGTAACGCTTAAATATTAATATTAATGAATTCGGAATAGAGATACTTAAATAGCACCCAGATTGGCATCGCTCTGAAATCAAAATGGTTGACCAAGCAGAATACTGTTTACTTTATTTTCATTGTTAATGTAAATATTATTCAATTACGTACACAAACTTTATATTAGACTGCAAGGACTGAATGCATATGGAAATGAATATTGATCTACTAGATCTCAACGAACTACCCGATTGTGAAAAAGCACTTATTGCTGAGCTGAGAAACCTCTTTCCAATAGCATATATCCATAGTTATGCTACTGAAGAAAGGACTAACTTGGCTGCAAGTGCTATTTTTAGAAATCTAAACGAAATTGAAAATATTTCACTCCTAAGAACAGGGAGCGGAGGGCGTCTAGATGGTGCTGGGGTTGGTGATCATGACTTTATTCTATTATTTGATAGCAATATAACTTCAAGCTCTTCTAAACAGGTGGTAAATGAAAAAGAAGTCCTTAAAATTAAGGAAGAGTTAGACCTAAAAAATGATGTGATCGTGAATGATCAGTTTGCCTGTACGGTGGAATTAATAGATATTGCCTCTGAAAAGGAGCTTTTGGTTTATCACCACTCGAATAATAAACCTTACCCCGGTCGAATTCTAGAATCTGCATTTGTCGCAGGTAATGATGAATTATTTAAGACAGCTAAGTTAGAAACTTTAAAACAACTTTTTGGAAACAAAAAGGTATTAAAAAAAATTAAAGAAGAACTAAGAGCTTATAAAAAAAATACTCTGAGTGGTGACATGAGCTTTAAAGGAAAAGTAAGGCCGCAGTTTATAGATGAGTTACAAGTCGTTTTATATGACCCTAAGGAGCAAACATATGGGTTAAAATATGGCCCATTAAGAGCCATGCAATTATCTCTTGCTCTAGAGTTTTACGCGGCTTTGGCTAGTAAATCAATTACAGTCGAATCCTTATTAGATTTGCCTACAGCATTAGAAGATAGAGTACGTTACATCTTGAGGAAGGGGTTACACTCAAAAGTATTCGAAGAATATTTGATTGATTTCACGCTAGTTTATGCGAGCTTAGTTAACATTCAAGCTAAACTGAAAAATGATTATCACAGCCCTCAAAATGAAAAAAAAGAAATAATAATAAAAACGTTTAAGAAAAACTCTATTCTAAGATTTCAAAAAATCGTTGACGAATTTCCGTTGGGTAAACTTTTGAGTACAGAAAACAACTGATAGAATTAATTATATCATGGTATTTTTAGCGTTCACATTACCGTTATTCGCTGCAATTTCATATTTCAATAAAATACTTGCATTGATGACGAGGGCTATAACAAAAGAAAGTGTTCGCTAGAATTGCGTCTTGTCACTGTTGATTTTTATGATTACAAATGAAGATAGATTGAATAATCCGGAGACAAGCTGAATAAAACGGGAAAAGTACCTGTTATTAACTGTAACTTTTATCCTATTTTTTAGCACCCGTACACAATCTAAAGTCTATAATAATTATTGTACCTTCAAGTTAAACTAATATTTATTTTATTCGACTATATTAAGTAGAGCTTAATGAATACGTTATTAGACAAAATAGAAAACTGGTTATCTTCTAAAGAGATTAAAGCACAAATGAAAATATCAGGTTGTGAGTTAATGCATTTAAGGGAAGCTGGAGAATTAGAATTCAAAAAAGTCGGCAATGGATACCTTTATAAATTACCAAATAAATTTAGTGATTCAAATGTCACTCAGTGATCTAAACCAAAAGGTTAATAATTGGCAGCAACACCGCTACCCAAATATTGATAACACACCAAACGAACAGAGCATCAATGCAATAAGTGATTTATGTTCAAATATTTTATTGCCTATCCAAAATAAATTTGGTGCAGTTTCTGTTACCTACGGCTTCACATCCCATAACTTGCTAGTACAAATAAAAAAACTAAATCCAACTCATATAGCACCTAATATTGATCAACATGCATCATGTGAAGTGAATACAAAAGGGAACCTAATTTGTAATAGAGGTGGAGCTGCTTGCGACATTTTTGTCGCTGGATTTGAAAGTAATATGTATGAAGTAGCGAAATGGGCTACTAACAACTTACCATTCGATCGGGTGTACCTTTACGGCAATAATCGCCCTTTTCATATCAGTTTTGGATCTGAGCATAATCGTTTCATTCAAGTCATGAAAACGAGCAAGACTGGAAATAGGTTTCCAGGAAATAGAGGCACTAACATAGAATTCGATGCCATTGTTGGTGATATAGATGAATATTGAGCAATTTCAAATGTTAATAAAGGGATTGCCATGTGGGAAATCGACTCCACAAGCCATCTATATTCACAGATCTGCACTTGAAGACGATCAATTAACTTCCTTCTTAAGCAGAATTCAATCAGCATTAAAACAAGAATCCCATGATTGGAATATTGCCAAGCTTTGGAAAAAAAATTTTAAATTTTCCCTATTAAACTACCCAGATTTTGATGAAGAATCATACCCTGAATTAGCTGGTAGTTTATTTGTCGATTTAGATAAAAAGCATCACCGCTTAAATGATTACTCAAAATCAGATAATCCTCCTGTTTTACATCGTAAAGAATTGATGGTTACCAAATCACATCCTTTTTTCGATGATTTTACATTAATTACCCAAGAAGGTGAGCAAGCAGGGTTATATGTGAACACTAGAGCAATAGGCTTTAAACTCGGTTGGATTTCAACTATTAATAGTGCTGGTTATGAACTTGTTGATGGTCGCTTATTTCGAGCTAGCGCAGTTATTGGAACTAAGGATAAAAAAATTGATAGGCATAAAACTGCAATAGTACGTCAAGGATTAAGTAGCCCTATGAAAATACTATTTAACAAAGGTTATCTCAGTGGCGAATACAGTGTTTTTGATTATGGTTGCGGCCAAGGGGATGATTTGGCTGAGCTTCAATCTAATGGCATCGATGCTTCTGGTTGGGACCCAAATTTTAAACCAGAAGCTGAGTTATATAATGCTGATATTGTAAATCTCGGTTTTGTGCTCAATGTCATTGAAGATATGGCTGAAAGAATAAGTTCATTGCACAGCGCTTTTGAACTTGCTGAAAAGATTCTGATCGTTTCTTGTATGCTTGCAAGTGAATCCAAACTTGCACAAATGACTCAGTATAAAGATGGTGTTATCACTTCAATAAACACCTTTCAAAAGTATTATTTTCAATCAGAACTACAACTTTTCCTAGAAGATACTCTCGAAAAGGCAGCCATATCTGTTGGCCCTGGCACCTTCATGATTTTTAAAGATGAGTTAGAAGAGCAAACATATCTTTCATCTAAATTGAAGAGGCGTAAACAGTGGACAAAACTCAACAAAGTACCATCAAAGTCAGAAAGAAAACTTTTATTAATAGAGCAACATCAGGAATTAGTCGAAAATTTTTGGAATATAGTTTTAGAATATGGCCGTATTCCCGCTTCAGATGAGTTTTTGCATACTAACGATGTTATTGAATACTTTGGCAGTACAAAAAAATTATTTAATCAACTAATGACAAATGAAAGAAAAGTGCAATTTGAGCAATCAAAAGAAGCCAGAAGAGAAGATTATTTGGTTTATTTTTCATTAGGACTTTTTTCAAAACGACAACCATATAAAGCTTTGACCGAAGAAAAAAAACGAGATATTAAAGCTCTATTTCCATCTCTCAATGCAGGAAGAGAAGAAGCGCACGAGCTACTATTTCAAATTGCTGATAACGAATTACTACAACAAGAGGCAGTTAAAGCTTCCCAGTATCTCCCATCAATTAATAACATTGGGCACTCACTACTAATCCAAGCCAAATATATAAATGAATTGCCATTATTATTAAGAGTATATGTTGGTGCCGCAGCCGTAATGTATGGCGACTGGAATGAAGCTGACGTAATAAAGATACACGTAACATCAAGCAAAGTAACCTTTATGGTTTATGACGACTTCATACATAAACCTATCCCACGTATTATAGAACGAGTAAAAGTAAAGCTAGCCCAACAAGATATAGATTATTTTGATTATGTTAATGAAGATAAACGTCCACCATTACTAAACAAAAATGAATTGATGGCAAAAGAGGAGATAGATTTCTCTGAACAGTGCCGTTTAAATGAAAAATTAATAAGTTTAGGTGTTGTTAATGATACTGGTGAACAGCATATGTCTATTACTGAGTTTAATGGCAGATTGTCTTTTAAAAATAAAGAAATAAAAGGTTATCGCATTTATAGCAAATGAATATCCCAAATGTAAACGACTTCTGATAACTCATATTAAGGCTGTCAGGATAACAAAAGAGATATTAAACTCTATTATCCAGAGGAAAAATCTATCAATCGTGACTATTTTTATTATGTAAAAAGTTTATTGATTTATTTTTAATTGAAATTGGTACGTGATATTATTACGTACCAATACGTAATATTAAGAATTAATAATGGACACTTTTGATAGCAATTATTGCTACTCCTTTCCTGCCGTTAGAGCCATTCAGGCCGGAAAACCTTTCTATATAGCTACATGCCCATTACGTATTATCCCAAAAATATTTATTTATGATGAAGAAGAAGTTCCTGCTGAACTTCGGTCACAGCGTACTTTAAATAAAAGTCGTATTCCTGAAATGACTCGTTATTTGTTAGAAGCACCGAAAGACTATGTATTTTCTGCATTAACAGCATCTGTTGGTTCTAAAGTAGAGTTCATTGAGGCGGAAGGTGCTTCAAATCTAGGTACATTGAAAGTATCAATGGACGCTCAAATTTTGATAAATGATGGACAACATCGTAGAGCTGCTATTGAAGAAGCAATTAAAGAAAACCCTGAGCTTGGTCAAGATAACATTGCTGTATTGTTTTTCGTTGATGAAGGATTAAAACGCAGCCAGCAAATGTTTGCCGACTTAAATAAATATGCTGTTAGACCAAGTGCTTCACTAGGAACTCTTTATGATCACAGGGACCAAGCGTCAGAACTTGCTCGTTATTTGTCAATGAATGCAAAACCATTTATTGGATATACCGAATTCGAGCGTTCAACCATTTCAGTTAGAAGTAGCAAAATATTCACCCTTAGCGGAATAAAGCAAGCAACAAGAGCGTTATTTGGTAAAGGCGCTAAAGATAGTTTCAATGATGAAGAGCAAAAAATAGCTGTAGATTTTTGGAATAGATTAAACAAGCACATGGTTGAATGGCAACAAGTTCAAGCAAAAACATTATCCGCTGCTGAATTCAGACAAGAATTTATAACGGCACATGGAATTGGATTACAAGCATTAGCTATTGTAGGCAGGGAGATCTGTGTATTAGACGAACCGGAACAAGCCGAAAAGTTTGAATGTTTGAAACATATTAATTGGCTTAAATCTAATTCAGATTGGTCATATAGGGCCATGCAACATGGGCGCTTATCCAAGGCAGTTTCAAATATTTTCTTAACCGCCATCGAAATTAAACGACAAATAGGTCTTCCTATTTCAAACGAAGATCTCACTAAAGAAAAAGACTTACTCAACGCATGAATTTATTAAATAAGCACGATCTAGATGAAGACTACATTGATTTCATCGAAAATGAACAGTTCTCAGGTCGATACTTGAGTGAATATATAGCCGATACACAGCGTGTATATCTAGCTGACAATCGCCCTTGGGTTCTTGGTTATAGTGGTGGTAAAGATTCTTCCGCTGTAATGGCGCTTATCTATATGGCTTTACTCGGATTAAAACCTGAAGAACGCCATAAACCTGTGTTTGTTGTTGCCTCTGACACTCTCGTAGAAACTCCTATAGTCGTTAATCATGTTAACAACTCATTAGAAGCGATAGAAAGGGGGGCTAAAAGAGATAACCTACCAATAACGTCTCATAAGGTGGTACCTAAGACAAATGAAACCTTCTGGGCCAACTTATTAGGTAAAGGCTACCCTGCACCAACAAGGAGCTTTAGATGGTGTACTGAGCGGATGAAGATTGATCCGGTGAGTACATTTATTTCTGACAAGGTAAGTCAATATGATGAAGTAATAGTTATTCTAGGTTCGCGCTCGCAAGAAAGTGCATCTCGTGCTCAAGTAATCGCGAAACATAAAATTGATGGAACAGTACTAGCTAAACATACAACTTTATCTAATGCGTTTATCTATACACCCATTGATACATGGCATGTAGATGATGTATGGAAAATTTTGCGTTTATGTCACCTTGTAAGCGAAGACACACCAAACGGAATTAGGAACAAGTGGTCTGATAAATACGACCTAGAATGGGAAAATCCTTGGGGTGGAAAGAACTTAATATTATGGAATTTATATAAAGATTCTTCAGGGCAAGGTGAGTGCCCAATGGTTATTGACGAAACCACCCCCTCATGTGGTAACTCTCGTTTTGGTTGCTGGACTTGTACCGTTGTTACAAAAGATAGAGCAATGGAAAGCTTGATTCAAAATGGTGAGGCGTGGATGAAGCCATTACTTGATCTACGTAATGAATTAGCTGAGACCACCATTATTGAAGATAAAGGTAAATACAGAAGTCATATTCGTAGAGATGGCAGAATGGCCTTTAAAACACTTAAAGTAGATGGAATAAAAGAAATGACTGAAGGCTATACCTTTGGTCCTTACTTATTAAGTTTCAGGAAGGAGTTTTTAGGGAAATTGTTAAATGCTCAGCATCAATTGAGTAAAATAAATAGGGATGTTGAACTAATAACGGTACCTGAACTTCATGCTGTACGTCATGAATGGCTTAACGATCCAAATGAACCAGATTGGGAAGATTCATTACCCAAAATATTTAATGATATATTTGGATATGACCTAGACTGGACAATTGATGACACTAATCAATTTAGTCATGAAGAAGCCAAATTAATAAATGAACTAGCACCTAAATATGATGTTGCTCCACAAATGATTAAAAAGCTTATTGATCTTGAAACATCAATGAGTGGCTTGTCTCGGAGAACGGGTATATTCAATAAAATAGGAAGAATAGTACAGCAAGACTGGGAATCAGCAGAAAAAATTATAGAGATAAATTTAGAGAGCCGAAAAAATCAAATGCGCCAATCAAAAGAAGTTATTTCTATAACAGAAGAGCTAGAACAACTAAGTAAGTTAATTGAAAAGGAAGGTTTATAATGATTTTTAAAACCCTTTCCTTACAAAATTTCCGTGTATTTAACGGATTACATAATATTGAATTAGCCCCTAGAAGAGATGGAATACTATCTAAACCTGTAGTTTTATTTGGTGGATTAAATGGTTCGGGGAAAACGTCAATTTTATCAGCAATTCGTTTAGCGCTATTAGGTAGGAAAGCAATTGGTAATGCCGTTTCTAACAAAGAATTTAATGAATACCTAACGGAACAAGTTAATAAAAAAGCAATTAAAGACAATACAGATCCTATTGCCGAAGTTAGTTTAGAGTTTGCTCATACACATCAAGGTAAGCACAGCATCTACCGTGTTGTTCGCAATTGGTCATTATCTACAGATGAATCACTTACTTTATTCAGTAATGATGTATGTGAAGAGTCACTCACTACTGAACAAGTTCAGACTTTCTTACATGAATTAGTGCCTCCAGGCATTGGTGATTTATTCTTTTTTGATGGTGAGAAAATTGCTGAATTAGCTGAAGATGACACTGGTTCATACCTAAAGGAAGCAGTTCAAAAATTACTTGGCATTGATGTAATCAATCGTCTTTCTGATGATTTAGACATTTATATAAGACAACTAAGTAAAAAAACAGCTAATGCACAAACAATTAAAGAAATTAATGCATTAGAAAGCAATAAAAAAGAAACTTATGTCAAATATGAGCATGAACTTCAACTTGGAGATGAAATCAATAAAGGGCTTACATCGGTAGAAACTCAGATTCGTCATGCAGAACAAATAATTCAAGAACGTGGCGGAGCTTGGGCGAAAACAAAGGATGATGAAAAGGATAAAGCTGACGATTTAATAAAAGAGAAAGCTCTATTAAAAATAAAGTTGCTAAGTGAGCTGGATGGTACATTCCCATTAGCGTTAGCTCCTAATGCTATGAATGAGTTAATAATAACTTTATCTAAAGAGCAAGAAGTGAAAGACTCTATAGCCTTCTCCATGAAGCTTGAAGAGAGCTTAGATGGATTAGAAACGGTTATAAGATCTGAGTTTAAAAATGACTCAGAAACATTGTTAACAACGATATCCGGATATTTTATAGATGTCATTGCATCGTCAATAGGAAGTGTTGATCTTGATATATCAAAAACTGATTTTAACCTTATCCAAACTCAGATGGCAGAAGCATCATTAGACAAAAATTTTTGCAATGAGTTAACTAAAGAATTAGATCAGGCCCAACAGGATTTGGAGTCCGTTTCTATAAATATCGAACGAGCACCAAATCAAGAAGATTTAGCAAACCTGTACGACAATTTACGTGAGTTGGATACTAAGAAATATCAGCTTAAAACGCAATATGGTCATCATTTGGTTAAGGCAAAAACTTTCATCACCAAGGCATTAGAATTAGCAAAAAAATTAGAGAAACTTTATACAAGCCAAAAAACAGAAGCTTCTATTACTAAGGCTGTAGGTCGTGTAGATGCTACTACAAAAGTATTGCATGAATTTTCATCGAAATTGACAGAGGTACGAGTAAGGCAATTGGAAGAATTATTTTCTTTATCTTATCGTAAGTTAGCACGTAAGGAAGATCTTAAGCTTACTGCGAAAATAGATCCTACGACATTTGATGTAACCTTAGTTGATTCAGATGAGATGGCTATTAACCGGAAATCTATGTCGGCAGGTGAAAAGCAAATATTTGCTTTTGCCATTTTAGAAGCGTTAGGTAAATTATCAGGCAAAGTATTGCCTGTGGTAGTTGATACCCCATTAGGTCGACTAGATTCTAAACACAGAGATAAGTTAGTAAGACACTACTTCCCTGAAGCTGGTGAACAAGTCATTTTATTATCAACCGACACGGAGGTTGATGAAGACTTTTTTGATGCTATGTCACATGACATTTCACACGCTTTTGAGATTGCATTTGATGAGCAATCCAAATGTTCAACCTTGAAAGAAGGTTACTTTTGGAAAAGTAACTCAATTGTTACTCAAAAGGAGGCAGTATAATGTTACCTAATCGAATGCAGTTAAATAGAACAGTCGAAGATCAGCTTAAAAAGCTTAAAGCTAATACTGGTATTACGCCCAACATATCAGCCCGTATCGCTTTTTTCCGCTCAATCGAGTCTGACTATATTTATCAGCCAAACATTGAATATAAGCTCGATGGTAGTCTTAATTTAGACAAATTTACTTGGCTTGGGAAAACACAACTAGTTACCGAATTATTGCTAAAGCAGAAGTATCCTGGATTAGGTGGCAAAGAATTACAGATAGCATGGGCTTCACATGTAGAGCATGGAATTGCTGCACTGAGAAATCATAGAGATTTGGCAAGTTTTTGTAAAAATATAACCTGATATCAATAATAGAAAAAAGATTAGCTTAATTAAGCTAATCTTTTTCTATGTTTATTTTTTTAATATAAGATAGTTATCAAAATCACTTTCATTTTTTTGATAAAACTTATGTTCAAATTTTATCTTTTTCATAAAACTTGCAATTATTACATCCCTTAACAACCCCTTATTTTTTGAAGTTTTAAGGTCGGGGATTGCATTATGGTTTAATGCATCTATGCATTGTTTAGCCGATTGTTCAATACCTTCAAAATCCCCATTATGCTTATCAATGATGATTCTTAAAGCATCTAATAAAGCCGTACACCCAATACTACTTTTATATGCTGAACCGTCTGGGATTCCTGTATAGCAAATATCTAGGTAAGAGAGTATTGATTTATAAATATCTTTATCTCGCATACTTAGAAAAAGATCACGCCATGGAGAAGAATCTTTCTTCAGGCAAGAGCGAGTTTTGTTCTCCATTCTCTTTGAATAAAACGTGTCTCTATCTTCTCTTGGATGTGTTGAAATCAACCGAAGTATACTTTCTACAAGGGAAGACAATGAAACTTTCCAATCCCCGTGCATCTCTTCATCTTCTTTAGTAACAGCTAAAATCACTCTTTTATTTAAAGGGGACTTATCATCTACCCCTAAAGCTCTAGATAAATATACAGAGAGTACTTCTGGTGTCCAATACTTAGGTTCTTTTTCATCCATGTCTATTTGATAAAGTTGATAAATAAGATTTTTGTTAACTTTTCTTTGTGTTGAATTAATAGTTGAAAATATCTGTGCATGATATGTCATTGGTATATCTAGGTATATTGAACATAATAAATGGTCATTGAGTGCAGGATCATTCTTATCTAATAATTCAAATCCCGCCAACCTATGTTGACCGTCAATTATAGCTGCCGTCAAAGCGTCTTTTTTAATGAGAATATTGCCGTCTTCAAAGTACCAATTTCTATCATCTTTTTCTAATAGGTAACCATCTAAAGATATATTAGCCCCAATAATTATAGAGTTAGGAAATGCAGCTACGCCTGACTTAATATATTCGGCTATTTGTTCCGGTCTCTTTTTACCTAACTGTCTTTGAGTACCTTTTGATTTATAGATTGAAAAATCTAAAGGGTCATTATCAATTTCATCATCTAAGACTTCAGCTCTAATAGGCTCACTAATAGCTAATAAATCTTTTGCTGTTATTGAGCAGGCAAAAAACACACCAAAGCTTTGATCAACTTTGATACAAGGAAATTTAAATTCTTCGGTAATTTGTCTTCTAGTCATTATCGCCATTTCCAAAAAAGTCACTGTTTAAAGATGTTTCGGTTGTTTGTGCCGTAAAAATAGGTTCTGCATCCTGCTTAGGTTTAGTAAGAGGAATAACGCTTGAACTATTGTCGACATCTTCTGCCGAAGCAAAAAAGTATAATGAAATCGAAAGTATTAACCCTAACCAGCCAACAATCGAATCAGACGAGTAATATTTTGCATATGAAAATGTGACTAATATAATAATAAAACTACCTAGTAACATCCCCCAAGCAGACAGAATCGAGCGTTTTTCATATTCCCAAAAATGAGTATCAACTTCATCCTCATTTAAATTTTTATTGAAATAACTTCGAATTTCCTTAAGTGACTTTGTATAGAAATAAAGCCTATTACAAATAATAGATCCAAGTAAGGCAAAAGAATATGTAAAAACCGTACTACCTGGTAACCATGATGTTATTTGGGACTCTTTTGCCCATGGCATCCATATTCCGGCACCACCTACAAAGACTACAGAAACCAAAACATAAGAAATAACTCTCACATTACAGAATGCTGGCTTTATAACATCTTTGAAGTGCTCTGTTAATATATTAATATGCTGATTAGCCTTAGCCATATATTTTCCTAATAAAATGAAATAAATTGCATTTTCAAATGCTAAAACAATTAAAATAAATAATGTCATATGATGTGTATTCAAATTACTACTCCTTTACGCCATATGATTTTACACAATTTGATTTTGTTATCTCAATCGATAATAACCACTAGAAAGTTTCTCAATTAAGTCTTTTCCCTAAATAGGCTAAAACATCCGAGCAATGGTTATATATTGTCCTACGAATGATAACTTCCCAACTAGGAGGTAAATCTCTATCTGAATTTTTGGCAATAAATTTATAGGTCTCTTTAACTGCTCTTGAGCAGCCTTCAGAATTGATAAAATTATCATATCCGTTCGCCTAAAGAAGAAACCTTAACCACCTTGGCTCCTTGCTCAACAACTCCACCAGCATTCATATGCAAACCTACCGATATACATTCACCTTTTTTCAACTTTGCAAGCTCTTGTAACCAAGCTTTCTTGTTTGAAGCCGGTACTGCTTGTTCTAATAGTTTCGCGTAGCTGTCTATTTCGGTTTCTGCGGGAGCAAAGAACAACTTATGGGCAGCTTGGAAGAGACGATCTTGTTCGTCTTTTTTCAGGTTACTTAAAGTTTGTGTAGCAAGGATTAAAGACAAGCCATACTTTCGGCCTTCAGTTAGCATTTTTCCTAATGGACTATCCAACTTTTGATCTAAATTTTGGACTTCATCTAACACGACAGGTAACGGAATATTTTTATTTCCATTAGCACAAACATAAGAATATAAGTCCCAAAGAATAAACTCCGTAGCCAATCTCCAAATATCTCGCGACAATGTTGCTAGCTGAATCAATCGGGTTGTTGGTTGTTTAGATTTATATATAGCTTCCCATCCACCTGTTAAATGCTCACAAGAGAAAATGTTAGCTCTTACCATCGGGCTCAGCTTGTTAGCTAATGCTTCGCCATGTTTACCTGCATCCATTAAATCTATTAACATTCGATCGAAGCTGTAGTCTACTCCGTATAACTCCATACCTTCTTCAATGACACGTATCAATGTAGGAAGTTGCTGATCACCTATAGATGCATACACAGACTTAAAAACCGAAGCAACCCTAGAAGCAACAGCATGAGCTTTATCTGCAATTTCAATCCCTGCAACTTTTTGAGTCTGTTTATTAAATGGATTTAAGTCTAGTGGTTTATGCACAACTAAATCTGTTTTTGGTTGTACTTTTTCTGTAAATTCTTTTTCAAGTTGTTCCGGCAAAAATCCATTTGTATAGTCAATTACCATCGAGTTTAATTGATGCTTAGCCATCTCCATTAATAGACCTTGGATACAATAGGTTTTACCTTGACCTGATCGACCAAAGACAATTAAATGTCTATTTGCTAGATCTTTATTACCATATTCCCAGTACACTTGTTTTCTATTATCAAGTGCTTGACCAATCAAAATTCTACAATCTTCGATGTCATGCTCTTGTAGGGGGGTTGATGAAAACAAATTTTCTACTTTAGTTTCAATTGCTTGAGGCACTTCTACTTTTTTATCCTTAATGAAGGAATGTATTGCCGCATTATTAGCGACAGTAACCTGGTCAAAAGTGCGCTTTAATACATGTTCGTGAATACACACTTTATCACTAATATATGCAAAAATTTCTGCTCGATTAATTCCATTTTGTTTGGCTTCCCTACAAATTTCAGCTATGCCAGTATGTTCAATCACAGAATTTGAAATTAGGTTCTGTATGAAGTAATAATGTTTTCCATAATCGATTGCGTGTGTTTTCAATAAAGATATATAAAAGTACTTGTTAAATTCTTTGTTTAAATGTCTGTTAAGGTATGACTGAATTTTTTCCCCTTCTATAATTCTTTCTTCTTTATCAATATATTTGACTGCTAAGGTTATAGCAGCCTCTATATCTATTTCAAGAAAAGCGTTATCAACATGAGAAAAATGCATTTCATCAATACGAACAATTTCGCATTCTGTTTGAAGTTTATCTAAGTAAAATGATGCATGACCAAGTGACTGACTTCTAATTTTAGACGCCACATCCCTTTTCGATATCGGCTTTAAAGACTGTTTGAAGAAATCAATTAAAACTGTTTTTTGAGAAGCTAAGCTAAAATCGCTAGCTAAGCTGACAGTATCAGCTCCTGACTTTCCATTAAAATAAATACCGACTGACTCACCAAATGCTCTAATAATATGCCTTACAATATAGTAATCATCTGATAGGCCCGCTCTTTGGTATATATCAACGGATAAGTTGACAGATTTTCTTCCTGCATGCTTATATTCATTTAACTTTGAAAGCACTATATCTAAAACTCTTTTCTTGTCTTCCTCGCTGATATTAAGATATTTTATATGTCTGTATGTGCCTCGACCACTTTGATATAAATACTCTTTATCAGCAGCGCTACCGTAACTATTTTCAGGTCTGTCAGAATAAAAACCACCTGAAATAATGTTTTTCTCAGTTCCATGATTTTGAATAGCTTGCCATGTGCTTCCATTTGGGAAATCTAATAACGCATTAGTTATTCCTGATATTTTTGACAATGTCAGAGGTTTAATTTTTTCTTCATTTTTATCAAGAATACCTTCTTGAACCCAAATAGAAATTTGGTTCTCAGCAACAGCTAGCTCGATGTTCATATTTTCATGTAAATACCAAGACAAGTCTTCAATATTTGCAGGTGACTTATTCCATGCCCAAAATTCTTCAAAAACTGTTTTATTCAGGTTTGGAGATGTAACCTTCCTTATTTCATTTTCCTTTAGAGCACAGCATACTTCTAAAAATGAATAAAAGTTTTTATTTGTATTAAAGTACTCTCGTAACAAAGGAAATAAAGGCGCTCTTAACTCACTAAGATTAGTTTTGGTAATTGCCCATATAACTTTCGGTGAAATACTTAATTTGGCGATAAAGTTCTTTTTAGCTTTTGATTCTATTTGTCTAATTCTTTCTCTAGTAACGTCATAACTTAACCCAATTTCTTCAAGAGTTTCATTATCGCAATTTACACCTAAACGACGAGACAAAATAGCACTCTCTCGTGTTTCAGTTTGCAGAAAATAATTATAGAGATCATCAATTAAATATTCTTCAAGTTCATCTAAAGGCAAATCAAAATTTTCTATTTGCTGTGGGCTGTCTTCTTGGTGATTTATTGAGAAAGAACCTTGCTTTAAATGGTTAGTGAATTCGAAAAACCTATTCACTTTGGTTTTACCAAAACCGTTTATGTTTTCAAGTGATTGGACTCCTATTTTCATAACTTGGTTTACCGTTATGTTTTCACCAAACTCTTTAAGCAGAGTATTAACTAAAGCTCTATATTCATTAGTAACGTTGATGGTACTCAGTTTATCTGAATCATCATTTGCTATTGGCTGTTCAGCATTAGTGTCGGTTTTATCACTTGTTAAAACTTCTTTTAAACGATAAAAAGATAATATATCTGAGGACTCAAAATTTTCAATACCCTCTAAATCACTTTCGGTTAATGATAATACATCTATAGTGGTAATATCTTTCTGGTAAAGGCTTAGTATCTTTTCTACAATATTTGATAGGTGATATGGATAATCAAATTTTGCCATGTTTTCTTGTGAAGCTTCTGTACCAAAATCATCTTGAGATGATGTATTTGTATTATCGTCAATATTATCAGGAGAAGTAACGTCATCATTGCCTTTAACTTCAATGGGCTGGTTAATAAAAGTAGTAAGTTCACTTTTGAGCAAGCTTAATTTATTTATTTCTGGATAATCAGACTGTTTTTGGTATTTTTTGGATAAGTCTTCTATAGAGTTTTCATGGATCATTTTGACAAATTCGTTAGGCAAACGAAGTTTTAAAACATTTACCTCTTCATCTAATTCACTCTCAATTCGAGAGCGTTCCATACCTTCATTGACAGCTAGAGCAATTCCTTCAGGGTAGTTAGATAGGTCACAAATCTCATAATCACCTTGTAATAAAGTGTCAGGATTATTACGTATATCTGAAAAGTAATTTTCCGGAAAAATATTATATAATTCAAACTTGTCAATTTGAGTTAAGACTTGTTGAATAAATAGTGAACGATACACTTTTCCTTTAAATGTTTTTGGCTCAAGTAGGCGCTTCATATGATCTGCTAATGCCTTCGCTTGCTTCACAGCCTTGGTAAAATCAGTTCCATTTTTTCTAGTTTTTACTTCTAGAGGTAATAATACAAGTTGATTATTTTTAATTCCTACAAACAAAATATCGTCAGATAATGCGCCAGTAGTTTTATTATGTAGTCGGGCAGAAAAATCATTATCTTTAATTTCTAAGCCAAGATTGCCAGTGACTCTAAGCATTTCACCTACCGATAGAGGAATCCAGGTAATATCACTCGTGATAAGTAAACTAGATAAAAACTTATACGCTGCAACAATCCCTTGCTTTTCCTTTATTTGTTTCTTGGTATTTTCCGTTTTTTTCTTACCCGATTCTTTAACAATGCTTAATAACCATTGCCCATTTAATGCATTAAAAGAATTAATTAACTCATCGGATTGGCTTTGTAATAAATCTTTATAAAGGCCAACACGAGAGGACACCGTTATTGCGTCATAGGCTACTGAGTTGGTGTATTGGTCAGCATAGTGGATTAATATTGTATCTTTGGTATCGAAAAACTCTAGAGTAAC
>Ga0105359_10001720_pt1 | contig 18313 bp, 17 predicted proteins | sample GOMGulsemesocosm_6_FD_83659 | JGI IMG/M metagenome (GOLD analysis project Ga0105359, IMG submission 83659) | Methane-oxidizing microbial communities from mesocosms in the Gulf of Mexico - GOM8C Gulf of Mexico | ecosystem: Environmental > Aquatic > Marine > Cold seeps | place: Gulf of Mexico...
AAATGCCATGGCGCTGGCTAAATGGTTACAGCAGCAACCGCAAATTGTTGCAGTACATTATGCTGGCTTAGAAGACCACCCAAATCATGAAATGGCTAAAAAGCAACAATCTGCTTTTGGTGGTGTATTATCATTCGAAGTCAAAGGTGGGCAAGAAGCCGCTTGGCAATTGATTGATGGCACCCGCATGATATCGATAACCGCCAATCTCGGGGATACAAAAACTACGGTGACTCACCCAGCATCAACCACCCATAGCCGCTTAACCCCCGAGGATCGTGCAAAAGCGGGAATTGGAGATGGCCTAGTGCGTATTGCCGTAGGCCTTGAATCGATTGAAGATATCCAGAAGGATATTGCTTTGGGCTTATCTGCGATTAATTAAGGGTTAGCAGAAAAAAGCGATTGACCACCGAGAGCGCAGCGCTCTGTGAACTCTGTGGTCAAATAATCTTTTTATTTTATTTTATTTTATCCTTATCTTTTCTCTTTAGCTGAACCTTGCTACCTTTGTGTAATCGACAATTAGAATCGACAACGAGCCAGCACAGATGCCCCAAGCGCCCGCAAATACAAAAGCTATCCAGAAAACATTAGACGTTCTCAATAACGTTATCCTCGGCAAAGAAACCCAAATCAAGCTCGCCATCGCCTGTTTATTAGCGAGAGGGCATTTATTAATTGAAGATTTACCCGGCATGGGTAAAACCACTCTTTCCCACGCCTTAGCAAAAGCCTTAGGGCTGAGTTATAACCGCATCCAATTTACCAGTGACATCCTACCGGCTGATATTCTTGGGGTGAGTGTATTTGAAATGGAAGCTAGCCAAGGCAATGACAAACATGGGGTCTTTCGCTTTCACTCTGGGCCAATTTTCAGTCAACTGGTATTGGCAGATGAAATTAATCGGGCGACGCCTAAAGCACAAAGTGCATTACTGGAGGCGATGGAAGAAGGCCAAGTAACGATTGAAGGGGAGACGCGGCCATTACCCAAACCATTTTTTGTTATTGCCACCCAAAATCCTGCCTCACAAGCGGGGACATTTCCTTTGCCCGAATCACAACTAGATCGCTTTTTAATGCGTATTAGCATCGGCTATCCAGATGCTAAATCAGAAATGGAATTACTAACTGGGGTTGATAGACGAAAGTTAGTAAGCCAGCTAAAACAAGTTATTACGCTAGATGAATTAAAACTATTCCAAGCCAGTGTTGACCAAGTTCACGCATCAAAAAGTGTGCTTGAATACCTGCAGCGCATAATTCACTTTACCCGCTACGACGGTGGATATTCTTACGGCTTATCACCAAGAGGAGGGCTTGGCTTGCTCAAAGCTGCAAAAGCATGGGCTTTACTTCACGAGAGAAACCATTTAATTCCAGAGGATATCCAGGCCGTATTACCCTCAGTCGTAGATCATAGACTTGCTGATGCCGCACACCAAAGTACACACGGAGTCTCCTCTCAGATTCTACAGCGCATTGCTGTCATTCAATAAATGACGAGCTTATATCAACGAAGTAAACTCACCATTCAAAAACGATTAGCCAAGCGCTGGATCAGCTGGCTCAATCGCCGAATCCCTGCCAGCCGCGAAGTCACGTTAAACCAGCGATCTATTTTTATTGTACCGTCCAAAACGGGTTGGTTTTTCTGTCTGCTTTTAGTGCTACTGCTTATTACCGCAATAAATTACCAGAATAGTTTAATCTATGGTTTAACATTCTGGCTGTTTTCTGTTGCCCTTAGCGCAATGATTTTTACTTACCGCAACCTTTCCGGCCTAACAATAAAAACCAGTCAAAAAGTTAGCGGGTTTTCTGGTGATAGCATCGAGATACCCATAAGAATCTCTGATAGCCGAAGATCCCATCAAGGGCTTGTATTTTCCTGGCCTCAGCAAACCTCAGCGACCATAACGAGTGAAATTCATAAGAACGAAGAAAGAGAAATATTGATACCTTACCCACTCAATACCCGTGGGCAGCTAAAAACAGAAAGGCTGCGTCTAGAGTCTCGTTACCCATTCGGACTTTATAAGAGCTGGACTTGGCTGCAACTCAAAACACCGGGCATCATATTCCCCAAGCCCATATATTCACCCTACATAGCAGGAGAAGGTGAAGGGAATGACGAGCCGAGAGATGCCAATTTACAGGTAGGGAATGATGAGTTTATCGGCTTAAGAAGCTATCAAAAAGGTGATTCTTTAAAGCACATTGCTTGGAAATACCTAGCCAAAGGCAAGGGCTTATTAAGCAAAGAATATGACAACCAACAACTCAGCATGCAATGGTTAGATTGGCATAGCCTGCATGGTCAAGGAGTGGAGAACAAACTAAGCCTCCTAACAGGCTGGGTTCTGCAAGCCGAGAAAGAAGGTCGTGCTTATGGGCTAAGGCTCCCCAATACAGCCATCGCCCCCAACACTGGCGACCTGCATCGGGATTATTGTTTATCTCAACTGGCTCTTTTTGGCAAGCAGGAGCAGGGAATTGATTAAAGATTTTCCTCGCAGTGCATTGATCTGGCTTCTATTAAGCATGACCAGCGTTCTGCTACCTCTACAAACTCACATCCCCCTATGGACAGCCTTGCTTTTTCTGATCGTCGTCGGTTGGCGCTGGATGATGCACCTAGGAAGATTCCCTTTTCCCGATACTAAAATAAAAGTCCTAGTGGTTATCCTAGGCATCGCTGCGGTTTTAATCTCGGCAAAAGGGCGCTTCCATCTTGAAAGCGCGACAACGTTTATATTAGTTGCCAGTTTATTAAAAGTATTAGAAATGAAAACTCAAAGGGATGGCTACATCGTTATCTTCTTGTGCTTTTTTCTATTAGCGGTGAGCTTTCTTTTCGAGCAAGGCATATTAACAGCGCTTTACAGTATTGCTGCCGTTTGGTTATTAATTGCCGCGTTAGTCGGCTTGCACCAAACACTGTTTAATGACCATCAAATTAAACAACTATTTTCAGCGGCTGCCAAAACAAGTGCTCAAGTACTGGCACTTTCATTGCCCATAATGCTTTTATTATTTGTACTATTCCCTCGGTTAGGTCCCTTATGGTCACTTAACCTACAATCGGGTAAAGCGAAAACCGGATTGTCGGAAGAAATGAGCCCCGGCGATATCGCCGAACTTTCTAAATCCGATGAATTGGTATTTAGAGCGACATTTATCGATGAAAGGCCACCAGCAACCGAATGGTACTGGCGAGCTTTGGTATTTGATCGCTATAAAGAAAAAAATGGCCGTGCCGTTTGGTCTGCTAGCGGAGTCTTTGATCAAACTGACTGGTTCCCTCAAAGCTGGCAGCCCAAAATGCAAGCGGGTGTATTTGATTATCGAATAATCCAAGAAGCGAGTAATCATAAGTGGCTATTCGGTTTACGGGGCGTATCGGCCATGGAAGCGGGCATCGGTATGAAAGAAAACGATCTTATTATTAACAAAACCAAACTCCATCAAAGGAAAGAATACCTAGTCAGATCAAAACCCAGCATTGCAATTGCAGATCAGGGCCTACGCCCTTTTGTGCGCAATCAAAGCCTGCAACTGATTCAAACTTCAAACCCTAAGACTCGCCTGCTAGCCCAACAAATCATGCTTGAACAAGCTAGTGATCAAGCTAGGTTAGATTTTACACTCAGTTATTATCGCACTCATTCTTTTAGCTATACCTTGCAGCCAACCCCGATGCAGGAAAATGATATAGACAGTTTTTTGTTTGATAATAGAGCAGGTTTTTGCGCTCACTTCTCCAGCAGTTTTGTCTTTATGATGCGCGCCATGAACATCCCAGCACGCATAGTTACAGGCTATCAGGGTGGGGAACTTAATCCGGACAGTGGCCACATTACCGTTAGGCAATATGACGCCCACGCCTGGGCGGAGGTATGGATAGAGAATAAAGGTTGGGTATCCGTTGATCCAACGGCACAAGTCGCACCGCAAAGAATAAGGCTGGGGTTGAGAGAGTCGCTACAAGATGGCGATGAATTTTTACCCGGCAATAATTTTTCCCTAATCAAGCTATCCAATTTTCAATTTTTGAATGACTTAAGGCTGCGCTTGGATGAATTGAATTATCAGTGGCACCAAACTGTCCTCAACTTTAACAAAGATAAACAAGGCAATTTTCTAAAGCAGTGGTTAGGCCGCAACTCATTGAAGAAGAGCCTGTATTGGTTGGCGGGTTTATTTTGTGGTTTTTTCCTCCTTATCGCTATTGCCTTATTATGGTCCGGACCTAAAAGAAAGTTAACTCGAATCGAAAAATCCTTGCGATCACTCGATAAAAGGATGCAGATACAAGGACTCAAACGCGATGAATATGAAGGTTTAAATGACTATAGCATGAGACTGCAAGACAGCTTCCCTAGCGAAGCCCAGTCTATTGAAAGGTTATTTGAGCAGTTACAGCAATACCTTTATGTCAAAGCCCAAACGAGAAACGCCAATACGGATAAAAACGAGCGAGCTCTGGCCAAATATATTCGCCAGCTAGGTAAGCGCCTTACCAAGGACAAAAGCATCCATCACCGATAACATTGGTGAAAGTAATACGACCATCTGGTTCACCCAAATCAGCGATCAGGGAAGATAAGAAGCCATCTTCTCTAACACTGCAAAATGCACCAAAGCCATAGGGGCCAAAATACCCCAGTGTATCTTTATCATCATAGATGGCCAAAGAAGGGCTTGAGGGCAGTGATAATAGCTCATCACCTGCGCGCACAATGTTGAATCGACTGCCATTAAGACGCTTTAAATCTTCCACTTCCTCTTCGCTACTATTTGGGTGTGCAATAATAATAATACGCAGTTCAGCTTGAGAGAAGTCGTTAATCAAGTTAGTGAAGTGCCGCTGACTCACTCGATTGCACAAACAATCAGGTCGCCAGAAATGAATCAATGTTTTTTGTGCCGGTAAGTTTTTACCTGCCTTTAATAAATAAGGCTGTAATAGTGAGTCAATCGCCATAGGTTGAAAGAATCGTACATCTTCATGACTATCGATGAAGGGCTTTAGCTTAGTTTGCTGGAACCACCATAAACCGGACAGCGTGGCTAAAACCCAAGCACTGAAGAGAGTGATAATCAACCAATTGGGTAGGGTTTTGTCGTTTTGATGCATATAGGCTACTAGTGAAGATGATACAGCTGGTATGATAACAAATTATTCGCCCAGATAGATTTATTGTCGTCACTATGATCCCAATTATTGTTCCTGATCAACAAGATGGGATAGCCGCTTCAGCTGTTAATACTTGGCTGGCGGACTACATCCAGCAACAACATAACGATTGCCGTATTATCTACATTGGCGGCGATTGGTGTGCCCCCTGCAAGGCTTTAAAGCCATTAGTCGATAAACTTCTGACACAATACCCAACAATTCAAGGTTACGAGATTAAACTTGATCAAGATACCGATCTATTAGCGGCACCAAACTTGCCACCACTCATTCAATCTCTACCGACTCTCTTGCTGGTTCATAAGGGGGAATTACTGGGTAAGCTTTCAGGACTGGTAGAAACAAATACAATCATTGCGCTATTTAACAATGGACCAGTGGGCGAGACAGCGGATATCACCAAGGAAGAATCCAGTATTCAAGCAGTGGCAGATATCACCATGCGACTAAAAACTCAGCCACTTATCTGCGCCCAAGATTTATTTGAATCACTTGATAGTAATATTAAATACCAGCCACGGCTTCAACAAGCCAAGTCTCTTATTGACCTAGTGCAATATTGCTCGATTAACTTAATGGATCTGACACAACAAGAGTTTCACGAGGCATATCGCGAAGTGATTAAATTAGAGTTAACCTTGGCTCTAGACATTCTCTTCTTACAGTTTAATCTAAGCCATAAAGAAGCCAGTGCTTTATACATTCGAACTTTGAATTGTTTAACTGATAAAGCCCTGGCAGCTCAGTACCGCAAGAAACTTCATAGCATTCGTCGCTAGCGCTTAAAAATAATCTGATTTATCGTACTGCCATTTTTGATACTTTTTAAACTGATACGCACTGATTAATTCCTTGTAACGCATGTCTCGCAAAATACGATTGTGTTTCTTTTTTAATGCAGGAGACCAATTGCCATTCTGATAGAGGGTATAATGATACTTTCTTGGGGAGGGCATTAATAACGCTAAGTAAGCCCCCTCAGCAGCATTTATTTCACCTGCGCCTTTATTAAAATAATATTCACTCGCATTGCCAATACCATAAAGCTCAGGTCCAAACTCAATGAGATTCAAATACAATTCTAAAATTTGATTTTTACTTAATGCCTGTTCTAATCGATAAGTAATAATAAGTTCTTGTAACTTCCTTGAGAGCGTTTTATTACTGTTCAAATATAAATTTTTTACCGCCTGCTGACTGATCGTACTCGCACCGAAACGCCATTTTCTCGATTTGATATTTTCAGCTAACGCCGCTATAAACGCATCATAATCGACACCACTATGAGAGAAGAAGTGACTGTCTTCACTTAATACGATGGCATATAGCAAATCTCGATTGACTTGTTTTAATTCAACCCAATCAATACCGTTATTCGATGAATTAATGGTATTGGATAAATATAAATTCTGCGCATGAGAACGAGCATTTGGGAAGGTAAGCTGCTCTTCACTGGGTACCAGCTGAAAGAGCTGGAATATATAAATAACCATGACGGTAATCCCCAACCAAACAACAACACCGGTTAGGTATATTAAACGCCGAAAAAACACAAAAGGCGCAAAGGCTAAACGCTGTATACCCTTAACCATATAGATAATGCCGCCATATTGATATTAAGTCACATTTCGAGTCAAGGCCTGCTGACTCACTCTGTATAAACGATAGCTCAGCATCATAGCGGCTGCCGTCAATCCTAGAATAATTCCTAACCAAAAACCTTTCGCACCTAGTGGCTCGGGGGTTTCGAAGGCTAAATAATATCCGATCCCCAAACCGCATAACCAATACGCAAAAAAAGTAATTAACATCACAATAATCGTATCTTGATAGCCGCGCAATGCACCTGCTGCAGCTATTTGAATTGCGTCACTAATTTGAAAGATTGCTGCAAACGCTAACAAAGATGCACCAATTGTTACAACTCGCGGATCATTAGAATAGAGCTGAGCGATATAAGGGGCGAGCAGGAAAATAAAACTCGCATTAACGAAAGCCAGCACAATATTAACCTTAACCCCTAACCATGATATTTTCGCCGCAAGGCTTGCCTGACCTCGACCAAGCTGCTGACTCACCATTACTGTTATTGCCATACCGACACTGAGTGGAACCATAAAAGTCAGAGAAGTCATATTAATCGCGACTTGATGCCCTGCAACAACCTCTGTTCCGAGGGGGGATAAAAACAGTGCGATCACTGAGAAGAAACTCACCTCAAAAAATATAGCAGCACCAATCGGTAGACCAACTACGATTAAGCTGCGCATAGCGGGCAGGTTAGCTTTGAAGAAAATAGAAAAGGATTTCTCCTGTTCGGGTAGTCGATTTTTATAGCAGTCGAATAAAAGAGCAAACAATAAAAAGTAAAATACCAGCGTTGTACCATACCCGCAACCTGCACCTCCCATAGCCTCGATTCCAAACCAGCCATAAACAAAAATCCCATTGGCCGGAATATTCAGCAGCAGTCCTAAAAGCATTATTTTCGTTACCGACCCGGGTTGATTGAGAGCTTCGGCATGAAAACGCAACGCTAAAAAGACACCCACTGCCGGTAGGCCGAGAGATACTGCCTGAATATAGTCTTCCATAAGCTGTGCGCTGATAGGGTCGGGCAGCAATACACTCAATAACGGACCAAATTGATACAGTAGTATTGAAGTGATAAACCCTAATATTAAGCCAACGATGATAGCCGCCCCCAATATGTCAGCCACCTTATCTGTTTGATTCGCCCCCACCAGTTTTGCTACTTGTGGAGTAAAAGCCACCATAACACCTGCGACAAATAGCCATATCGGTGTCCAAAGGCTGGACCCAATAGCAATAGCGGCTAAATCAGCGGTGCCAATATGCCCCGACATAATGGTATCAATGGTTGCCATGCCTATTTGGGCAAGCTGGGTAATTAAAATAGGGGCGGTTAATCCGCAAAGTTGTTTGAAATATTGTTTAAAATAAACTTGATCTGAATCTGTTTTGGTATTTGTCATAGCGGTCTAATATCAGTAAGCTGCGCATTTTGCACTGTATTGACTGCTGAGTATAGAAACCCGACCATGAATGGCCAAAAACCTGACCAATTAATTCAAATATTTAATCAGATTTTTATTGCTAGCAATAAAACTCGCTTGGATTATTGCCAATCAGAAGATCAAGTCGAGCCAATCTATTTACCCGCCGACGATTATTTCCCTCACCATCGAATACTTTTTGCCCACGGTTTCTTTGCCAGTGCGCTGCACGAGATTAGTCATTGGTGCATCGCCGGTGAAGCAAGGCGCCTATTAGTGGACTTTGGTTATTGGTATGAGCCTGATGGCAGAAGCGCAGAAAAACAGCGTGAATTCGAACAGGTAGAAGTAAAACCCCAAGCGATTGAATGGATATTAACCAAGGCGTGCGGCCGAAAATTCAACATCAGCACAGACAACTTAGACGGTGATCCAGAAGCAATTGCCGCTGGCCGAGCTGAATTTGCGCTAAATGTAGTAAAACAAGTGAAAATCTACTTACAAAATGGCCTTCCACTACGCGCAGACGTATTAAAGCTAGCGCTATTGGATTATTATCAAGGCACTAAAGAATTAAATAGCGATCAATTTCACATTAGCGAACTGATTGATTCAAAAGCCGTCTGAAAACAAGGCGGCTACATAAAAAGGCATAGTTTTGTTTAAAAAATTTATTTCGTCCATCACAGGTCAATCGAAAGACAGCGTACCCGCAAGTGGTAAAAGCAAGTCTCAAGATAGAAGCAAGCATGAAAACAAACCGCATAAAGCGGCGCAGAAGCAAGATTTCAAAAAATCAGCCAAAGGCAATAAAAAGCATCAAGCTCAAAAGGCGGTACCGGTTAAGCCTTGGAAGCTGGAAGAATTTATAGTTCAGCCAGTAGAAGGCAAAACCCGCTTCCATGACATGCAACTTCCCGACAGTTTGATGCACGGTATTCAAGACTCTGGATTTCATTACTGCACCCCGATTCAAGCCCAATCGTTACCCGCTGCGCTAAAGGGCAGTGACATATTAGGCCAAGCACAAACAGGCACAGGAAAATCCGCTGCTTTCTTAACTGCTGTCATTAATCGCCTATTAACCGAAAAAGTCGAAGAAAGATTTGCTAGCGAGCCAAGAGCACTCATTGTCGCGCCAACTCGTGAACTGGTTATGCAAATTGGTAAGGATGCCGAAGGTCTTGCTAAACATACAGGCCTAAAAGTTGTCACTATCGTTGGCGGTATGGATTACGAAGAACAAAGACGCAAACTACGTGATCATGTTGTCGATATATTAGTCGCTACTCCAGGTCGATTAATTGACTTTATGGGAAGCCAAGATGTCTACCTAGATGAAGTGGATGTATTGGTACTGGATGAAGCCGATCGCATGCTTGATATGGGTTTTATCCCAGACGTACGCCGCATTGAGCGAGCAACACCACCCAAAGGCGACCGCCAAACGTTATTTTTCTCAGCCACCTTTACCGATGCCATTCGTCGCTTAATCGACCAGTGGACTCATGAACCAGTAGAAGTCACCATCGAACCAGAGCAGGTTGCTACGGATAACATCGACCAGAAATTCTTAATGGTCGCCGGCGATGAAAAGTTTGATGTCTTGTGTAAATACTTACGCGATGAAAAAATTGAACGCGCGATTATCTTTGCTAACCGCCGAGATATCACCCGTAAGTTATGTGACAGATTAAATAAAAAAGGTTTAGTTGCCGGTTTATTATCAGGGGAAGTAAATCAGCAAAAGCGTATCAAAACTCTAGAGCGTTTCCGTGATGGTAGTCTGCCTCTTTTAGTGGCAACCGATGTTGCCGGTCGTGGCATTCACGTAGATGGCGTTACTCACGTATTCAATTACAATCTGCCTGATGACTCAGAAGATTACGTTCACCGTATTGGCCGTACTGGGCGAGCAGGAACAAAAGGGACATCCATTGCATTAATCTCGGAAGATGATGCGTTTGAATTGCCGGCACTAGAAGCCTACCTAGGCACTAAATTAAAACTAGAACAGCCTTAGTCATATTAATACCGAGTAAATAGGGAAGTTTACTGATGTTTAAGAAGTTATTACCTACCACCGCCACATTAATATTGGTATTAATGTGGAGCAGCTTAGTAAATGCGGGAGTAAAGCTTACCCCGCAATGGACTGAGCGTTATCTTTTCAAGCACCACCCCATCTTATTGAAAAATAGCCATACTGATCACGTATTAGCCTTCTATTACTTTGGTAGTTATAAGGGCTTCACTATTATGGGGATGGAGCGGGTTAAAGGGGACGAGTACGAACCACGCAATACCATCCTGATATTCAAGGACTCGATATTACAAGGGTATTATGAAAATCTAATGGTCTTCCCTGCGGGAGTTAACCCACAAGGAGAAGTTTTCTTTCCTGCCAACCGCGACGCTCTTGCAAAGATCGATCTGGCGAATAATCACTATCCCCATATTGCATTTAAATTTGACCCCAAGATCGAATCAACATATACGAGATTCAAACCTAAGTAATTAAGCAATTATGGGCAATTCGCTCGGCAAGCCAGTATGGCGCATCTAAAGACATATCGTGACCCGCGGCCTCTTCGAGGTCGATAGGGTACTGCCAAGCACTGGCAATCTTCTTTGAGCATACAGAACTTACCAAGCGATCCTTCTCACTTGTATAAATATAGCCATGCTCTAACGGCTTGCTAGGAATTGGAAATCGCATGGCGGCTATTAGTTGTGCGATAGCATTACGTATTGATAGAGGGTTCTTACCCGCTTCTTCGACCCACGACTCGGCGTACTGCTGTCGATCTAATTGATTGCTGGTCCACTGCAGGATGCAGTTTTCCCTTTGCTGAATAGTGCCTAGGTTTTTCACTAGAGATAGCGCCGCAGGAATTTTCATACGCTGCCATAATCGTCCGACATTACTAAAGCTGGAGTTGATAACATGAAGACTGGAGACTTCAAACTGTTCGTATTTTAAGGCATGGCAGACCTGTGCTGCAATCATACCTCCCATCGAAATACCAACCAGATGCACTTTAATAGCCGCTGTATTTATCAACTCAGCTTTCAGATACAGACGTATTTGTGTACTGATATCATTCGCCATCCCCTGAATACTGAAAGGCGTGCGCTCATTAAAGCGACAGCCATTACCTGCAATATCCAATAAAACAATTCGATGATTAATATTGTGTGATTTAAGTTGATGGTCGAATACTTGAGGGAAGTGGTGCCAATGAAAGCGACTGCGGATTAAGCCGCGAATGAGGAAGAAATAATGAACATCACCATTTTGCCCCCCCTGATTCGCGCTCATCATTTAGAATTCGAAATTACGCGCATAGGTAAAGACAATCTGTGTACTGGCATCGAATTGACTCGATAGATTTGTCTTTTCAATCGCTAAGCTTAAATTGTGTTCATTATAACTGCGCGCAATACCCGCACGAAAGTGGAAGTAATTGTCTCTATTTTTACTCCCCCAGTTCACTTCTTCAGAAACTTTTAGGTAGCGGTATTGGCGAGCAGAAAACTCAAAGCCAAAATCATTGTTATTGACTGTATGGGCGAGCTCCCAGGTTTGCAGTGCTTCGCCTGTGCCTAAGTAGTCATCAGAAAGGCGATAGCCTAACGTCGTTGCGTCATTTATTAGAAGATTAAAGAAGCCTTCTCCATAAGCTTGCTTAGAGGTTTCAGCATCGCCTAAAAAAGTTGCCCGTGTATAACCAAGATCTACCGCCATGAACGTTGTTAGTGGTAGGTACCAGCCTGCGTAGCCGTCGAGTTCAAAACGAGTACTGTCAGGAGAACCGCGTTCAATACCTGACATCCACAGACCACCATATAGACCTGTCTGCGATGAATATAAGCCACCGAACTGCAACACAGGCTTCGCATTACTTTGCTTTATACCACTACGCACATACTCAGAAGCAAAACCTAAATCTAAAGACATATCAGCCTGACTAACCGCAGGTAGCGTAATTAGACAGCTCGCAACAATTCCCAACTTGGCAAAACAAGAACGCATAAATCAACCTAAAAAGACAAAAGTAACAACAAAATAAAGCCTGCAATCATACCCGTAAGCGCTGTTATTAACCATGATTTTGATACCAGCGATCTAAAGCCGCATGATAAAGCGAATTAAATTCAACATCAGTACATTGCCAACTCGACATAGACCTTACTGAAGACAACAAAAACTCTAAAAAGGTCAGGTGTCGACGCATAATTCGCGCATGGCGATGGGGAAGTATTGGGTTGAATAGTGAATTTAAATTAAACAATGTAGAGGGCTTAAAGAATTGCAGCGGATTCTTTTTTAACCATAACCAAGACCCCATTTCTAATGTTAAGGGTAAATACAGACCATTGGCATTCGATACGTTATAAGCATCATAAATATAATCCCAAAGATCTCCATGAGTTGTATAACTATTCGACTGCGGTTCGAACAAATAAAAATCATGGCTCGGGTAGGTCGACTCAAACAACTTGGTTAATGCCAGTGCATTTGCGACATTCGGCCAAGGCTGTCTGCTTTTAGCATAAGGAAACCAAATTCGATCGCGACTGCCAAAACCAGAATGGCAATCGAGGCTAATGCAATGCTGCTGCCCACGCAATGACAGGGCAATATCATCAACCAATAGCTGCGACTCTTCTTCCATAGGCGAATCTTTCTTACCTCGATACCAAGGAAGATGTTTGCTTATTCTGTGACCGCCGACTAAAAATGCGGGAGAGTGTTCTGCCTCAACAGGAGCGTTGCGCATTAGATCAACCCCATGACCATTCGATCTTTGGTTATCCCACATACCAGCAGGGTTAACGATAGGGTAAATAATTAGACGTACATTTTGCAGCTGCTCATGAATACTAGCATCCCACTTTAATCGCTGAATGATAGTCCGCAAAAAAGCAATGATCACCTGACTACCAATACGCTCAATACCATGCACGCCACCCACAAGCACCAATGTTGGACATATAGGTTTTTGACAGCCTAACTCTAAACGATAAAAGGGTAGGGATTGCCCTTTGTGCGCAATACTACCCAATACCTTCGAGCGAACAGCATCCCCAGCCAATGAAATTAACTGTTCTAGCTCAATAAGCTCAGGTAAATGGCGTCTGCTATGATAAAGTCTGTCATTCATTCTTTCAGTGTAAACAACCTGAAGACAGTAACAAGGCATGTCATGAGATCTTCACAATGGGCAGATGCCCCAGATGTTAGTTTAAAAAACACCGCTTGGCTGAAAACATTATGGCCCTACCTAATGGAATACAAGGGCCGAGTATTGCTGGCCGCGACTTGCTTAATTGGCGCAAAACTCGCCAGTGTATCCATGCCCTTCGTATTGAAATATCTAGTTGATGGATTATCTGGCACCTCAAGCCTAACGAGCGGAAGCGCAATTATTAGCCAAGATACTATCTGGCTGTGGTTTCCCTTAAGCTTATTATTGGCGTACGGATCCGTACGTTTATTGAACGTTTTACTCGGTGAGATACGCGACGTATTATTTGGCCGAGTCACAGAAAGAGCCATGCGCAGAATGGCGCTAAAAGTTTTTCGCCATTTACATGACCTCAGCCTAGACTATCACTTGTCCCGTCAAACCGGCGCATTGCAGCGCGATATCGAACGCGGCACCAACGGCATCAGCTTTCTAATGCGCTTTGTGATATTCAACATCCTACCCACGTTCTTTGAACTGGGTTTAGTCGTAATACTATTGTTAATTAATTACCCGCCTTATTTCGCCATCATCACACTCGTAGCCGTGATCACTTATGTGATGTATACAGCTCGCATTACCGAATGGCGCACCATGTACGTTCGAGAAGCCAATAAGATGGACTCTAAAACCCACGCCCGGGCCCTAGACAGCCTATTGAATTACGAGACAGTAAAATATTTTTCAGCGGAAGAACGTGAAGCGAAAGATTATGACGATTCGCTATGGCAGTGGGAGCAAGCTAGGAGAAAAAACCGACTAACACTATTCGCTTTAAACTCAGGCCAGGCAACCATCATCAGCATCGCGATGACGCTGATGCTTTGCCTATCTGCTTACTACGTTATTGAAGGTACAATGACCATCGGTGATTTCACCCTAATGAATGCCTTTATGTTTCAGTTATTTCTTCCGTTGAGCTTCTTGGGGTTTGTCTATCGTGAAGTTAAAGCCTCGCTCGCCAGCATTGAACAAATGCTAGGACTACTGAAAGAACAACCCAGCGTACTGGATAGTGGCAAACAGGAATTAAGCACATCGAAAGCAACTATTTCCTTCAACCAACTTGGCTTCAGCTACCAAAAAGAACGCACAATTTTAAAAGATCTAAGTTTTGATATTCAGGCCGGCCAGCGTGTCGCCGTTGTCGGCAGTAGTGGCGCAGGTAAATCGACGCTGACGAAGTTATTATTTCGTTTTTACGATAAAACGGAGGGCGATATATTAATCAACAACATCCCCATCTCTGACATTACACTCACCAGTTTACGCAAACATATTGGTGTCGTTCCGCAGGATACTGTCTTATTCAACGACACATTAAAGAACAATCTACTCTACGCCTCGATGAACGCCAGTGATGAAGAACTGGCGCGAGTAATCGCGATGGCTCAACTTGATGGCTTTGTGAAACTGTGCCCTGATGGCCTGGAAACCATGGTAGGGGAGCGAGGTCTAAAACTTTCGGGGGGAGAGAAGCAGCGACTTTCAATTGCTAGAATGCTATTGAAAAAACCAGCCATTATGGTTTTTGATGAAGCAACTTCCTCACTGGATTCTCGCACTGAAAAGAACATCAATATCGCGATCAAACAAGTATCCGCAGGCCATACCAGCCTAATTATTGCTCACCGGTTATCGACAATAGTTGATGCCGATAAAATTGTTGTATTGGATAACGGCTCAGTGATTGAGCAAGGAAAACACTCGCAACTGCTCGAACTAAAAGGGCACTACTACCAACTTTGGCAGGCACAGAAAAACGATGCACTTACTGATCATTGATGCGATGAATCTCATTCGCCGCATGTACGCGGCGATGCCAGATCATGATAATAAAGAAGAAGCCTGTATGAACCGCTGCATCAATACCATCGCTGATAATGCAAAGCGTATTGATGCGACTCATTGTGCAATTATCTTCGAGCGTAAAGAGCCTACTTGGCGACATGCGGTATGGCCAGATTATAAACTTGGTCGCGGGCCAATGCCTGAATCATTAGAGAAAGTACTTGAGCAGTTTAAACGTGGGTTTAAAACCGCTGGCTTTTACTGTTTCGAATTTCAGCACTGGGAAGCGGACGATGTTATTGCTAGCTTAGCGGTTAAGTCAGCCTACAACGGACTATCGAGCACTATTATTTCAACCGACAAGGGCTTCTTTCAACTGGTTGATCAGCGCATACAGGTATTAAACCATTTTGATCGACAACTATTTAACGAAGAAGAAGTCCGTGCGCGCTATGGTGTAGAAGCAACTCAACTTGTCGACTTGCTAGCATTAACCGGGGATACGACAAACCATCTACCTGGGATTAAAGGCATTGGTATCAAAACCGCGACTGATTTATTAACCCAATACCAAGATCTGGATACGCTATTAATTCAACTGCCCGAACTCACCTTGAAACCCAAACTTAAGGAGTCTCTTGAGAACCAATGGCGTAATGCACTATTAACTCGCAAGCTCGCTCGATTGGTTACCGACTTGCCGCTCGGAATCAACTTGAATGACATGAGGTTAAGAGACTAAATACACCAAGCCCAAGTCACTCGGGCTTAATCTTTTTGTGCTTAGCACTCGCGTGGCGTTCACGCATTTCAGTATCAATGTAACGATCAGTTGTCGCCATGCTTGCATGGCCTGCATCATCACGCACATGCTCCTTCGGTCGATGTTTAACATCCTCAGAAATACCCGTGTGTCTCAGCCAGTGAACAGTCGCTGCTTTCAACTCTAGAGCTTCTTCTCTTAAACCTTGCTCTTGCATGCGCTGGTGCGCCTGATCGAAACAGTCTTGCACGATAAAACGAATTTGACGGGTACTGGTGACCGGGCCGGTGCCTTTGATCTTTGGAATTAATGGCGTCGACTCGCCAATATGCGGCATGGCAGACAAGCCTAAAGAGTTCCGATAGCGCTTAAGAGCCATGAGCATATCATCAGATACTGTGATCATTCTGACCTTATTACCTTTACCCGTAACTTGCAGCCACCAGTTGTTATCTGCATCTGCACGAAAATCCCCCATGCAAGGAGTAGAGCGTTCATCTGCGACAAGTTCGGATATCCGTAAATACATGGCAAACAAGCAATTCATAATAAAAAGACTGCGCTCATGTTGCTTGGGATTAGATGCAGCATTCATTTCAACGGTTTCTAAAACAAAATCCCATTGTAAGTTTGATATACGTCTAATAGGCTCTTTATAGGCGTGAGTTTGAAGGTATTTACTCTTTTGTCGAATCAACGCCACCGGATTGAGTTCGCCATAGTCTTCTTGCAAGAGGTAATTGAAGAAGGTCGATAGTATTGAAAAAACGGCCTGTAAGCTTTTCTGCGAAAGCTTGAAGTGCTTGCGATCAGGGTTTCTACCCAGCTGGCTTTCAATTTTCGTAATTTGACTTACAAAAGGGCGCCAGTCCGCATTGGATACTCGCTGATCTTGCTTATTTTTAAAGCGTGAGACTTGTTTGGTACCAATCCACGCAACAGGGGGCTGCTGGCAGAATTCTAGGTATTGCTCTATATCAAGGCGCCTAAGCTCAGGTAGAGCTTTCTCTTGAACGTACCAAGACCATTGCAGCAAGCGCTCAACTTCACGACGGTAGCTATTGAAAGTCGCTTGGCTACCATTGTAGCTGTGCAGAAACGTCAGGCAGTGATAAAGGTCTTCCTTACCGTCTTTCGGGGGATTTAATTTACTGTGCCTTGTATGAATACTATCGGCTTCTTTGAATGGACTCGCCAAATACTGCAAGTTATCAAACATGGGATTTGGTGGGTTTAATAATGGATTCATCGGTTACATATTCAATTTCATTATCAAAGATAGTGCCTTAATTATCGGAAATAACAAGAGGAACCTAGAATAGAAAAACCATACGCCTAGTAATAATTTTTGTCTATGAAGCCTGTCGATGAATAACCCTTTGATATCTATACCGTCAGAATAGCGCTGAAGCTTGCAGAAAACGCGAGCCTATCACTCAACACTTCACATTAAGATATAGGCTTAACACCTTGTATAATATGAATATTATTTAAATACTTGCTATTAGCATCAAATAGGCATCAATGAAGAGCGTGCGCAGAAAAACCTGCGTGGAGCGGTGAATGCTAGGCTACTTTCTTCACAATCAAATACTTCCGATAATAACAATTATCGGAAGTATTTCAGTTACTCGCATCAATACTAGAAAGCAACTACCATCAACTTTAATCTCTATCGTCATTTAGAAACTCAGACATTTCCTCCTCTAATAAATAGTATTCGGAAGCAAGGGCTTGATGAATTACCAAGGCTAGATTCCAGTTTCGATCTTTCAACGCTAGTATTAAATCAGAGCAAATCATTTCCATTCTTCGAGTGCAAAAATTTGACGAAGCCCCTTTTAGAGTGTGCATAGGAACATAGCTGAGGTCGTAATCCTTTTGCTCAATACCTAGCAGAGCTTGTGCTAATTGGATCGGAGTATCTCGTAGAAATAAGGCTGCAATTTTCTTAATTAGTGCTTTTTCTCCACCCATACGATGAATTGAACGATCTTCATCCCACGCACAATTAGGTTGTCGTTTAATTTTTATATTATCCATTATGACTCTTGGAAATTAGTTTAATTGCCTGTCTTTATAGACTAGCCTAATAAATCCAATGATCGAGCCCCTACTAATGGCTAAATTTACCTATGATTAATCAATAACAAGCAGATACCCCCTGTCTTTGCGGCGGCGCATCCTTTAAAATGCGCGCATAATTTTTAAGGTTTTGGAGTAAGTAGCGCATGTTTGAAGTTGGTCAGCGTTGGATCAGTGATACGGAATCCGATTTAGGCCTAGG
>Ga0105359_10001721_pt1 | contig 18308 bp, 16 predicted proteins | sample GOMGulsemesocosm_6_FD_83659 | JGI IMG/M metagenome (GOLD analysis project Ga0105359, IMG submission 83659) | Methane-oxidizing microbial communities from mesocosms in the Gulf of Mexico - GOM8C Gulf of Mexico | ecosystem: Environmental > Aquatic > Marine > Cold seeps | place: Gulf of Mexico...
CTCTCTGCAAACAACCCACTTGTGTTTGTAGGGAGCTCCTGTATCTAATACCAATTAAGCCTTCGCCATTAATGTGATATTTTTTTATGTAAGCATTTAAATTATCAATGTTTCTTCGCTTTCCTTTACCATTGTTGTATTCGCTAACACTTTTACTTTTACTTTTACTTTTACTTTTCTTTCTTTCGACCTGATGATACATAAATATACCTTTTCTTTATTTCACTTTAGAAATTGTTATAGGCTTTCTTAATTGCCTATCGCTACATGGATGTAGTTAATTAGGGTAATGCAGGAGCAATTACCGATAACTTGCTGGCAAAGCCACAGTGGAGTTTATTACCACTATTTCATTATCATTTTATGGTCTTTTCACACCCTATTTAGTTGTTAAAAGACCAGTACGTTTTACTCATACCTAAATTCGTTTAAAGTTCAGTGACTCTTTAATGTCCCCTTATTACTAAAAAGAGGTCAGTTAATTAACCATTTCGTTTATTTAATATTACCCACTCCATTAAATTAACCTCTGGCTAGTCGACGAAGTATTCGGCTTTAACTATTTATTATTTGAATGAGTAATTGTTTTTTTGGTTTGGCTTAGTGAAGTTTTATAAAAGAAAAGGGGGGTGTTGGTTCAGAGAAGCTTGATTGAAGTTGAGAGTTACTTTTTATTTTCTGATTTTATCTGGACAAATTAAACAGAAAATCAAACAGAAATCAAACAGGACAGGCACTCCAATTTGGATTTTTTTAATAATAATCTTTCATAATTTATCGAAGGGGAAATCATTCAGATCACAAATTTAATAGCACTGTCATGCCAATTTGAATTAAGTGTTATGTACCCTAGTGGTAGCGAAGTTGAGCAATGAGAACTGCATCTTCAGTGTGTTTGTAAACAATGCGGTGTTCATCGTTAATACGGCGGGACCAGTAACCAGATAGCCCATGTTTTAGTGGCTCAGGTTTACCTACTCCCTCATAAGGAAAACGCTGTATATCCTTAATGAGAGTATTGATACGTTTTAATATTTTTATCAGTAGTTTGCCAATATGTATATTGTTCCCACGTCTTGGCTGAAAAAGTTAGCTTCATTCAAGAAGCTCTCTTTGTATTCCGTTACCATTTTCAAGTTCAACAATAGATTCAAGTAGGTAACGTGCGTTGGCTGGGGATCTCAGTAAGTAGGTTGTTTCTTGCATAGCGTTGTAATCTTCAAGAGACATCATTACGACAGGGTCTTCACTTTTACGGGTAATGATAATTGGCGCATGATCATTACAAACGTTTGCCATTGTGGTTGCAAGGTTTGCTCTAGCGGCTGTATAGCTTATCGCATCCATAGTTTTCTCCAAAGTGTTCATGTACGATTTTTTGTACACACTAGCTCGTGATCTAAAACAAGGCAATTAAATTGGGCACATACAGTGGGCTTTGTTTGTGCCTCACAAGAAATTAACAGGGCATCATAACGTTAAGCGTTTTTCATGCTTGACCCTATAAAGTTTTTTTTAGTCTTCAAGGCGCTTCCTATTAGCATTGTATTTCTCACTGTGTCAGGTGTAATCTCCTCTGAGTTGGCGATACATTCACGGGTCAAAGTTATGCACACAAATGACTTTATTTGGACAGTCATTCAAATAATATATTGCCATAGTGGTCTAAATTCACAGCTTAAACCCCCATACGGAAAGTTCATGTCGATTCTCATCCTATTATGTCATTAGGCCAAAATACGCTAGATTTAAGCAAGGCGTTTACTCAACTGCATTTTAATATAGTGTCATTTTTTAACCTGCTCAAAGGGTAAAAGCCAGCTCCAATCTCATTCATACATTAAAGAGAAATAACATGAATTACTCTCTAAATGATTTGACTAAAGGCCCTTATTTAACAGGGGTTGGCTTAAGTTTGCTGCTGTTTGCCCATCAACCCTTATCGGCTAATACCCACTTAAAGGTTAATTGCTTTTGGCCTGCTGAGCATCTTGTTTGTAAAACCATTTTACCCAATTGGATAGCGGCCGTTGAAAAGGCAAGTCATGGCAGAGTTACAGGTAGGGTATTAGCTGAATCTGCTTCCAGTCCTCCTGAGCAAATTATTGCGGTTGAAAATGGCTTAGTGGATGTGGCTGTTCAATTTAATGGCTTTATTCCAACTCGTGCAACGGGCGCTTTGGTTGCCATGATGCCTTTTGTGGCTAGTAATGATGCTAGAGCTATGTCATCTGCTTTGTGGCAAACAAATAGGATGTTTTTTGCGGATGAGCTTGAAGAAGTACACCTTTTATCACAGTGGGTGATTTCGCCCGCTGAGCTTTATAGCCAAACGGACATTCCCATTAATTCGATGGCAGAGCTTAAAGGCAGAACTATATGGTCTTTACCGGGTGTGCTTGAAGGTATTATGAAACAAGCTGCTGGTTCCGTGATTGCTATTCCTCCTGTGAGATCGAATGAAGTTATTACAACAGGTGTGGTTAATGCGCATGTAGGATTGGACCCTGGGGATGTGAGTGAGTTTGGGCTTTTTCCTTATACTAAATCTATGACGCGTTTTAAGCATAATATTTATGCCAGCAGTTTCTCATTCTTAATGAATCAACAGACTTGGTCGGCCTTATCCAGTGAAGATAAAGAGGCGATTAACCGTGTCAGTGGTGATGTGTTTGCACGAATGGCAGCGGGCTATTGGCAAGATACGACAGAAAGAGCGCTGATAGAATTTCGCCAACACAATATCAAGATTATTGAGGCTGCCCCTGATTTTGAAGCCGGTTTAAAAGCCTTAACTTTAACCATGACGCAAGATTGGATAGACAGTGCTAATGCTAAAGGTATTGATGGTAAAGCAGCTTATGAGTTTTACAAATCAAAGGTATTGTTGTTATCGAAATAAGTAACGCAGAATCATGTGATTGATCAAGGCTTGAGCCTAATAAGCCTGTTAATTGGCCGTTAAGCTAAAGCCTTGCTTAGTCCGATTTTAGAATGCCTGATAGGATGAATTACTCCAAAGTAGCATAGACATCAAAATGCGCTAACAAGAATGAATACTCATGAGTGTGCATCCCATCAAGCATGTTAATTATTAGAAATAGATTAATTGATTCTATAACTTTCAGAGAGGGCTTTAATTTTTTGAATGTGCTCTGAATCCTTCAACTTCAAGTTGAATTTTTCAATCAGTTTCTGGTTAGACCCTTTTTTAACAGCGATACGAATCTCAGCCAATTCCAAGGGCTCAGATCCCAGCGTTATTTTATCAGCAAGCCCTAAAAGATTAATGATATAGACTGAAGACAACTCAGTATGAATCACGGCATCGACACGATTTCGTGCAAGCAGTTTAAAGTTTGACTCTATCTTTCCATCAAGGCAGGAAAATCGATTATTCATTCGTGCTTTGTCAAAACGCTCACCGTAGCTCCAACCCAATAATGTACTAATTGTGAGTCCATCTAGTTCATCAACAGTTTTTAACAGTGGTCCATCAAATTCATTAAAGAAAACCGTTACACGTTCTCGATAAAAATAATCAGAGAAGTCCAGTTCCTGAATGCGGTCATTGGTTTTCATAACACCAATCATGATGCCTTTACCTTCTTTCGCTTTATTCATCGCTCTTTTAAAGGGCAATGTCTCAAGCGTAAAAGGTTGATCGATAGCGTTTAACGTCAATTCAACTATCTGTAAATATAAGCCTGTTTGTTGATTGTCTTTATGGTACAGATACGGAGGGTAGTTGGTATAAGCGATGATGTTAACGGAATCAGCAGCATAGATGTTCGCAGAGATTAAGAGCAATATAAAATGCAGGCGAGATAATATTTGTTTAACGGGGTTCAGACTGATGTATTTTGAATTAAGCATATTATAACCAAGGAAATAAGAAAGCATGCTAAAGAGGCTAACTTTAGACCTATAGCGATACACCATGTATTTCATGATAATGCTAGTAGAATAAAGAGCTGTAAATAAAAATAACATGTTTGTAATAAATAACTAAGTACATCACTTACATTATATTAGACACATTTCATACAGCATAGTCGACACATTTAAGCGGTCTCGAGAGCGACTATCTTAGTGATTGCTGTCATTTTCTATATAAAATTTACTGTACTAATGTGCAGTTTCTATAGAAGGTGTGTGCAGAAATAGAGGAAAATTAAAAATGTGAAAATTTTTTAATTGCATCAATTCAGTTTAAACGTTTTACCGAGATACCCATTCTTTATGGATTAATCAAAGCGGGTAGCTCAATTGTTCTTATCAATATCTCACCTTTCAGCAGGTGATAGCTTTATAAGCTTTCCTGAGTCTGTACCCAGGTATAAGTACCCTCTGGAATCTTCTGCAATGGATCGAAAGCGTTCGTTTAATTTACCTAAGTAGCGGCTTTCTGTTGTGTCACCTTGGTTGTTAAATACCACTCGGTTTAAGTGACGTTTTGCCAGTGCTGTGGAGATAAAGCTGCCTTGCCAGCCTTTGAATAGTTGCCCTTGGTAAAGATGTAAAGAGCTTGGGGCAATAGACGGAATAAAGACTTTCAATGGGTTTTCTATACCGTCTTTTTCTGTTCCATCGCCAACACTGATGGGCCCCCAATATTCTTTACCATGGGATACGATAGGCCAGCCATAATTTGCACCAGGTTTGATTATATTTATCTCATCACCGCCACGTGGACCATGTTCGTTTGACCAGAGTGTTTGCGTATTTGTATCGAAGAAGAGGCCTTGAGGGTTTCTGTGGCCATAACTCCAAATCGCGTTTTGAGCCTCTGGATTACGAATAAATGGATTGTCAGTAGGAATACGGCCATCTAGGTGTAATCTAAGAATAGAACCCGCATGGTTTTTCAGGTTTTGAGCATTAGGCCTTTCACCACGGTCACCTATGCTAAAGTAAACATAACCTTGTCCATCAAATGCAATACGAGAACCGAAGTGCTTACCCGTAGAGGAGGCGGGTTGTGAAATAAAGATATCTTTCCAGTCCATCAAGTGAGCGCCATTAAGCTTAGCTCTTGCCAGTGTCGTGGCAGCACCGAGTGCAGAGGGTTTGCTATAGGTGAAATAGAGCCAGTTTGATTCGTTAAAATCAGGTGAAGCTGCCACATCGAGAAGCCCGCCTTGGCCCAGTGTCGCGATATTCGGTAAGCCAGATAATATGGTTTGTTTGCCTGTAATAAGATTGAGATGAAAGGCTTGGCCTTTTCTTAAAGTGAGTACGGCCTCTGTATCATTTATCAGGCTGAGGCCCCAAATGACACCATCAAATTGACTCACTAAGTCGGCTTTTAAGCTATCGTCTTGATAGAGAGGCTGCGCTTGTATTGAAAGGGTAAACAAAGCAGCTAAAATGGCGACGAGAAAGTACTTCATAATATAACTCCCTTTTCTATTTACTTTTTTAAGCTAACTATATTCGTTAAAAGAGATAGCGGCTTCAATTTTATCTTGTTTTTATTAGCGTCTGGTTTTACGCGTTTCACTCAAGGCTAATGCACTAAAATGAAATGCCGTAATAATGATAGGTTTTTACCGTGTTTTTAGGCTGCTCTGACTTAAGTGTGTGCCTAATAATGATAATAAACAGTAAGCCGTGAAACAGTAAAATCCTAATCCTACCGCAGAAAATGTTTCGCTGCTGATTAATAAATCTACCTTGAAACCAAATATGGATAATTGTTGATTATTTGCCGTTTCGGCATGATTAGTGGATAAAATGGCTAAAAAAATGGCGACAACAAAAACATCAGCCATCGACCACTTACCGATACTGGCGACAAAGCTTAAGATTTTTGCTTCAACTTGAGTATTTTTCTTGAAATAGGCCAAGCTGACTAATAGGGCTTTTAATAGCGGGATACAGATAGAAAATAAAAATATCAGAGCAGCAACGAATATACGCTGATCTAGCCATAACTCTTCTATTGTGGCCAGTAAAGACAGTTCTTTATCGATTAAATTAGGAGACAAGGTTGAGCTACTCAGTTTGACCTGCATCTCCATCGATAGTGAAAACATGGGTAAAATAATGCCGGGAATGAAAAGAGCAATGGCGAGGATGTTAAGGGTAAAACCTAAGTGTTTTTTCATTTTTTTGTGTTAAATCAATAAGAAATTAAGCTAATTATCTTATAACAATAACCAGAAATTCAAGCTCTTTATCTAGAAGGTAACTGCAACTAGATTATCTTTGAACCCTAAGCTGACCTTATTAGAATCACTCAGATCGAGGCCTAACATCGCTTTAGGCAAGGCTTAGTAGGTACCACTTTAATAAAGGTTTATATTCTTTAAGTGCTTCCATTTGAATTTTCACATCTATCGTTCACTTTTGGTGAACGAAGTTGTGCATTTTAACTATCTAGTAAACTTTTTGGATAAATATAAACTCATCATTATTAGCTAATCACGATTAACTCACCCAATTAATAACCTTATAAAAAGGATACTGATAATGATTAAATTTGTTATGAACCTCACCCGTCACCCAAACATGAGCCGTGCCGAATTTAAAGAATACTGGGAGCAGAACCATGCAACCTTATTTTTAAAACATGCAGAAACATTGGGTGCAAGAAAATACATCCAATCCCTTACGATTGACTCACCCTTGAATCAAGGGCTTAGAGAATCACGAGGAATGCTCGCGGAGTTTGATGGAGTCGCTGAAGTGTGGTTTGACTCTGAACAAGCGTTAATAGAAGGCATGAGTTCAGAAGAAGGGCAGCAAATAGCGGCATTATTACAAACAGATGAAGGTAATTTTATTGATCATGCTAAGTCAGCTGCCTACATTGTCGAAGAGCAAGGGTTACTATAAAAAATACCATGGGATTCACTCAAGGAAGAGGAATTTTGTGTTACGTGACTCACTTCTTCAAACGAGCAAAAAACCTTGCGTAATTGCATTGTCATGGTAATGCCGTTAATACTCAATTAATGAGTATTAACGGCGTCGTTTATCTCTATCTATGGCGATTAATAACAAGGCAAGCATAATCGCCCCATAGATTGGCCATTGTATTAGCTCGATACGTTCACCCAGTAATAAGCCAAGGCAAAAAACCAATGAGGGTTCTATATAAGTTAATAATCCAAATAGGCTAAGGGGGAGCTTCTGTGAGGCGTATAAAAATAATAGCATGGGTAGCGTGCCTATTATCCCTAACCCTAGGAAATAAGCCCAAGACCCTACTTCAATATGTAACCATGTATTAAAGGGTTGCAAATAGAGCATGGCAAGCAGTGCGAATGGCAGTAAAAAAATGTTGTCTAAGGTGAATACCAGATCACTAGCGATTGAGTAACGTCGTCGATTCATAAAATACAACGGATACCCTAGAGCAACGACAAATACAATCCAAGAAATACCATCGGCAATTACATAAGCATAAATAACCCCGCAAGCGGCAATCATGCATGCCAGCCATTGTGCTCGGGATAATTGCTCACCGTACACAAAATAACCAACGGCAACCAAGGTCAGAGGCAGTGCAAAATATCCTAATGCCACAGACAGTATTTCACCCTGTAGTGGCGCCCAGACAAAAATCCAAAACTGTGGCGCAATTAATACAGCGGAGAGCAAAAAACTAGGCCATAAGCGCCATTGTTTTAATTGCTCCCACAATGCTGAGATTCGCCCAACTATGGCTAACCCCAATAACATAATGAGCGAACTCCACAACACCCTTTGGCCCGTTAGCCAATGACCCGCTTCTGAGGCAGTGCTTGTATCTGGTAAATTCGGTTGAAACTGTACATATAAGGGCAGCAATGCGAATAAACAAGAAGCGATTATTGACGCCAATACGCCTTTTTTGCGTGCAGAAAAATGTGCAGTTTTATTATTGAGTTTGGAGAAAATCATAGGTTATCAAATTTAACGGGTTAGATAATGATTGTAAGGAAATGGATGGTAACATGACTAGTGCGCATAACAGATAGAGACCTTTAATTACCCCGCAAAATCTAATGAATATTACTGCCAATTAGGATTTCCACTAACGATTTGATTTTGTCAGGGCAGGTATCGACTACAGCTATGGTGTAAAAGCATGAGCTTTGCTCATTACTTTTTAACTATCGTTTTTGAGTGGTTTTTTTCTCCTTCTCCTTTCTTTTTCTAAGCAAGTGCTTTTGATTGATTCGAAATTTAATAATCAGAAATACCGTGCTCATTCATGGTTAAAATTAGCGACTCAGTTCAAGTGCTTCCATAAAGATGTCTAATTTCTCATGATTTAATAAAGTAAATTTTTTCGGGCGAAGTTCTGTTAAATCTGTTTTAGAATGCTTGTCTCTTTGATCGTTAGTTTTTCAAATTTTCTAAGGAATTATTTAACAAGGATTTTAATGATAATAATTGAACCGTTAATAAGTGCTCATATTGAGCAAGTTAAGTCTATTGAACTTGGCGATGAGCAAGTAAAGTTTGCAGGTACTGCAGAAGAGTTCTTATTAGATACCAGTGACACAATCCACTTACATGTTATTAAATTTGGCTATGACGTCATTGGTTTCTTTAAATTGGATACGGCATATTCATCTAATTACGATTTTTGTCCTGATGGCTGTATTGGCTTAAGAGCCTTTGCTCTGGATAAAAATCAGCAGGGTAAAGGGTTAGGCACGCAAAGTGTTAAGGCCTTATTGCTTTATTTAAAGGCTAATTATGATGTGTATCATTCGATATATTTGACTGTAAATATTAAGAACCCTGGTGCAAACGCGTGTTATAAAAAAGGCGGTTTCGAGTGTATGAATGATACATACCTTGGTGGTAACGCGGGCCCACAACATATAATGCGTGGCAAGATTATTTAACAGGATGTTGATTACATGGATTGGTTAACGAGTATTGACCTTTATTGCGAGCGAGTCTCGCCGGAATTTTGGGCAGAGCCACTTAATGCATTCTCTAATTTAAGCTTTATAGCGGCAGCGGTTTGGGCAGCATGGAGCGCCAATAAAAGAGGGCAGTTTGATTTCAGTACAAAGGTATTGTGTGTGTTAGCTGCCTGTATTGGTCTAGGTTCTTTATTATTTCATACCTTTGCCAATCTCTGGTCTTCATTTGCCGATGTGATACCTATCTGGAGTTTTATTGCGCTTTACATCTTGCTGGTGTTTTTAAAATTAACGGGACGAGGAGGGCTTTCTAAACGCCGTTTGTTGATTGTACTTCCCTTACTTATGCTCAGCTTAGGTTGGATATTTTTATCTGGCAGCGCGACCCAAGTTACGGCTTCTGAAGATGCTTTTAATGGTTCCGGGCAATACTTACCTGCTTTGATCGGGCTTTGGGTCTTTGCCTCAATGAGCATGATTAAGAAACGTGCTTTTTGGCTTTGGGCACTCAGTGCCGCTTTGTTGTTTAGCCTGTCTCTTGTTGCTCGTACTTATGACCTTAGAGTGTGTACAGAGGTTTCAATAGGAACACACTTTATTTGGCACACCTTGAATGGCTTAATGATTGCTTGCTTATTACAGGCATTAATCTTGATAGGCCCAAGGAATGAAGCAAAGCAGCCTTAATGGCTATTTTGCATTCACTCTAATACAGGCATTAATTATCTGTACCCTCTAACACATGCGTGTTTAGTCTAGCGGCACCTGTAGTTGGGTATTTTTAACAATAATGCCACCACGATTACCTACTTGGGTGGTGCCAAACCGCTCACTGAATATGTCAGGTAGTTCTCTATCGCCAGGGGTGGTTAACCATAATCTGAGTAGGTGACGTCGTCTTTCGGGTTCTGGCCAATCGACAAAGCCGCCCCTGTCATGCAGCATGCTGTGATTATGGACGAACTGCATATCACCCGCTTTAAGCTGCATGCTGATATTGAGCTGGGCGTTGTTGGCTAATTTATCAAATAAATCCAGTGCTTTAATGTATTCAGAACTTAGTCTGGGTGCATCGTCAAAGCGTTGAGCCGACTCAATATATTGGCGCTGATAAATGACGGATAATTTATTCTGGAACCAGCTAAATACAGGGATCGAAAAATACGGTTTTTGTCCGGGTTCAACCTCTCCTCGCTTATCGGTTGCTACTGGCTCAAATAATAGCGCGGCTAAATCCGGATTTTCTTGCTGCATTTGATTATAGATAGTTTCGGCACTGACTAATAAAGACTCTCCACCTGATTGTGCAGTCTGTAAACAAATGAGCCCCACCACATCCGCGCTGTCTGTATGAAAGGTTTGCCTTTGGTTGGTTTGATAGATACGTGTTTTGCTATCATTGGCATCTGCGCCGATATTTCTAACATGGCCAAGTAAATGCCCGGCGGCATTTTGCGATCTTGCTACGCCTAAATGTGAGCCAAGTCCCATAAAAAGTGTGGCAACTTCTAATCGGCTAAAATGCGTTGGGTCTAAGCCTTTGATCACTTGAAATCCCACACCTTTTATTAAATTTTGTTTTACCTCTTCAAGCTTTTTTTCAAGTTTGGGTAGTGGAAAATCTGCTTTACTCATGTGTTCTGCATTTAACCCAGACTGAATGAATGTCTGGGTTGCTTGAGTCAGCTCAGTGATATCGTCTGTTGAAAGTTGCCACACCCATAACTCGGGTGTTTTTTCTAATTCAAGCCCTTTCCAGGCCGCAGGTGTGTTCAAAACCTCAGGTAAATCAGTCATTTCCAGTCCTAATGCGTATAATTATTTATATGTCTTATACAAGACTCTACCTGAATTACTGTATCAGTAAAACAGCCTGATTAGATTAACTGGTCATGGGGTTAAATTTGAGTATTTTCTAACGCTTCTGCAGCTAAATAGGTGAATTTTACTTGCCTTAAACGTCCACTTTTCAGTGCTCTTTGTAGTCTGTTATTTATTAATCACTTTAAGTACTATGTTTTTGTGTAATATGTGTTTTTCACTTAATGTTTTGTCAAGGGTAGGGCTGGATAGAAAATGAACAATACACAGGTTAAGCCCCAATTTTCTGCTTGGTCTCCGGGTTTGAATCCCGATATTCCTGCTAACTACCAGTCCTTAGAAACCCTCTATCAAGTTCTCAATGCGACTACTCATCAAGATGACATTGCCGAATTAGTTTCACTAACAGGGTTGCGTGCGGAGGAGTTGGTCGCTTTTTCACCGGAGCGTCTGGTTCTGCATGAACTGATTGTTAGGGTGACAGCAGATATAGTGATACCTGAAGAAGATGAAGAAGGGGCCTTAGGTCGACATTTTCGAAAAATTAGTAATCAGGTGTATACGCAATATCTGAGCCCAATTATGGATGAGGTTAGAGTGCTTCATCACACGCTTTACCAAGAAGCAGAGGGGAAGATTCAGCATATTTTGGCTGATACTTTGTTTTCTCAACCCAAAGATAAAAGTGTTGAAACGCGTTTTTCATTTTTTCGACTTTTTAAGAGAAAGGTATCAACAAAGAAAGCCAAAGCATCGGCTCCTTTTAGTGAGTCGCTTTGGGATAGGGAGTACCGACAACTTAATCAATTTCGTGATATAGGCTTGGCAGCTCAAGCACCATTGGACAGAGCCATATATAAAAGTTTGTATCGTGTATTAGGCGCGCTTGCGAGTACTCAAGGTTATATCGGTTGTAATCAAACAATGTTGACCGATTTGACTGCCCGCCATGTATGTAATACTTACGGCAGTAAGTTAATTGGGGCTCACATTACGCCACAAATTTCGATTGCCATTCAAGCAGAAGGTTATGCCATTAGTGTGCCTGCACAAAAGCCTATCTTGATCAGTTTGAAGGGCGCCTCAGCAGCGGGTAAAAGCTCCCTGCGGCCAATGTTAAAACAAATAATGGGGCAACAAGGGGTTAAACCGAATGCTTATGGCACTATTAGCCCGGATATTTGGCGGCGATTATTACTGGACTTTGATACCTTGGGTGAGGCCTATAAATATGCAGGCGCTCTGACCAGTAATGAAGTAAATGTGATTGATAGTAAGTTAGATCGATATATTCGGGATAAGGCGCAACGGGATCAATCGATTCCGCATTTATTGGTTGACCGCTTCCGCTTTGATAGCTTTTCCAGTGATAAAGTGTCCCATATTCTGCATGATACCTATGCCAAATATATCGATACCCTTTACATGTATTTTGTCATTACACCACCTGAAGACACTGTTGTAAGGGGCTGGAAAAGAGGCTTAGAGCGGGGGCGTTACAAAGCAGTCGAGGATTTTCTTGGTTTTAGCGTAGAGGCCTATACTGGCATGCCGAAACTTCTATTTAAATGGCTAGCCTATCGTCGACCCTTATTTAATTATGTGTTTCTCGATAACAGCGTGGCTAAAGGCAGAACCCCTAAAACCATTGCCTTTGGTAATCAAGATGTCATGAACATACATAACCCCATGGCCTTTATTGATATCGAGCGGTATCAAAAGATTAATATTAAAGCCCAGAGCCCAGCAGAGGTTTACCCAGAAAAAACGGATTTTAGTGTGATTAATAATGCTGGCTTTCTACGCCAATGCATTAGCCGCATTGGGCAAGTGAATTTTATCGATGAGCACTCTGGTAAATGTTACCTAGACGTAGTGAAAGGTCATGTTAATCTGAGGGATAAATCACTTTTAACAAGCATATTAATTAACCCGTCTTGGAATGAAGTATTCGATTTGATCTCGCCTGTTATCATGGCAGAACTTCGTAATGAAGAAGAGAGCTAAGAAGCAGTTAACGATGAAACTTTATTAGCAAGCCATAGGCAGGAATGAACCTTCTATCTACCAAGGTCCATCCTGATATCACTTCATTGTTTTCTATTTATTGCTGTTTTCATAAAGTCTAAAAAGACTCTGATCTTAGGGGCGATAAGCTGACGATTTAGGTAAATAGCATAAGTCGCAGTGAGGTGATCTTTGGGGCTGAATCGATATTGGGGTAAAACCTGCTCTAATGAGCCAGTTGTTAGCTCTTCTATTACTGCCCAACGGGGGATAAGAGTGATGCCAGCATGGTTCAATAATAGTTGCTTTTGACCATTGACTGAGTTGACCTGTATAAAAGGTTTAAGCTTTAAAGGCTGTATGGTATCTGTCAATAAATACCAGGCTTTCCAGCCCGAATATCCATACTGAATACAGTGATGTGCGCTAAGTTGATCAGGGTTTATGAGTGGCGAATGCTGTTTTAAATAGTGGGGGCTGGCACAGAGTATAAAGTCATTATCTAACAGTTTTGTGGCAATTAAGGATGAGTCAGCCAATTTCCCGCTTCGAATGGCAATGTCGATACTATCCTCGACCATATCGACAACCCGTTCGGTGAGGTCTAATTCCACCTTGATATCTGGATATTGAGCTAAAAAATCTGGCAGTAATGGCAGTATGATTGTTTCACCAAAGCCCACTGTGAGGTTGATTTTTAACAATCCCTTTGGACTTTCTTGTAAGTCGTTGACTGCCCGTTTTGCTTCGTCTAATTCAGCCACAATACGTTGACTATATTCATAATATTTACGACCTGCTTCAGTGAGACCTATGTTTCTTGTTGATCGACTTAAAAGACGTACCGAGAGTTCATTCTCTAGGGTTACAAGCTGTCTTGATATGGACGAAGGTTGAACATTAAAGTGTTCGCTGGCGGCTGAAATACTGCCGAATTCAACCACGGCATTAAAATAGTGTAAGCGTGTTATCTGACTCATGTTTTAACCTATTGTCTTAAAAGCTTAGTGGGCAGAGTTATGTGTAAAAGAGCATGGTTTAACGCATTTATGCCTATGATAGATGTCTAAAAAGCAAAAGTAACTTGTTTGTTGGGTTGTTTAACGCAAATTAGACAATGGTTAACCTGTATATCACATAATTAATCGACTCCTTGTCATGCATTAAAGGCGGATAAAGAGTCAGTGATAAACGTCAGGAAACTAAAAATGAATAATGAAACCACAATGAAAGCCATGGTTATCCAAGGTAAAGGCAGCACAGATGTTTTTAAAAGGGTGGATAGAGTAATCCCCAAAGTAAAAGCAGGGCACATTTTGGTGCAAGTTAAAGCGACCAGTGTTAACCCTCTTGATACTATGTTGCGCTCGACAGAGACTCCTTGGTCTGCAAACCTACCAGATATTTTGCACGGTGATGTGGCAGGTATCGTGGTCGAAGTGCCCAATGGTGAAAGCCGTTTTAATCTTGGAGATGAAGTCTATGGCTGTGCGGGCGGGATTGCGGGTATGGATGGCGCGCTTGCTGAGTATATCTTGGTTGATGAAGACCTGATGGCATTAAAGCCAAAAACCTTATCTATGGGTGACGCTGCTGCTTTGCCGCTAGTCGCATTGACCGCATGGGAAGCCCTGCGAGATAAGCTTAATGTAAAACCAGGTGAGCATATTCTGATTCATGGTGCTGCAGGTGGTGTGGGTCATATTGCGATTCAACTGGCGAAGTTTTTTGGTGCTAAGGTCAGTGCGACTACGACACCCAGAAGCATGGCAGTGGCAGCGAAACTTGCGACAGATAATCTGGGTGCAGACAACCTGATTAATGTTAAACAAGAAACCGTGACAGATTATGTCACCTCATACACTCAGGGCAATGGCTTTGATGCGGTATTTGATACGATAGCGGGGGAGAACATTCAACGCAGCTTTGAAGCCGTTAAAATCAATGGGGTTGTGGCGACCACCTTGCCGGTTGATGATGTGCTGCAAGTGGCGCTTAAAAGTTTGAGTTTTCACAGTGTGTTAATGCTTATTCCTATGGTGGAGGGCATCAATCGAGCACATCATGGGAAGATTCTGACTAAAATTGCGACCTTGGTGGATACTGGTGTGATCAAGCCTCTGATTGATGAATCCAACTTTAGCATTTGGCAGGTAGCACAAGCCCACGATAGGTTAGAGTCAGGTCAGGCTATTGGCAAAATAGTGCTTGAAATTTGATTATTCATCTAATGCTTGATCAAATTGACTAAGGGCACCTTTTTAATCATAGGGGACTGGGTAGCCTGTAAGGTATTAATACGTTTTGTGCTGGAGAGTACTGCGTCTGAATGGGTTAAAAAGCAAAAAGTCATTTCAAAACTGACACTTTGCCCAGCGCCTAACGTAGGGACTAGACCCAGCTCTCTTTGTAAACCTCGGTTGTACGCAAAACTGGTTCCAGGTTCTATGCCTACTACGTAACCATGCTCTATTAAGTCAGTGTTTTTCCAGATCGTTAATACGGGCAGGGTATGCGTATTAAAACTCACTTCAATGCCTAAATCTGACGCTTTGTTATGCATTAGTGCATAACTCACGCCCTTATCATCTGCCAGAGGGCGGATATTAAAAACTATTTCCTCAAAGTGGGCTGTGGGTGCTGGCATTGTATGCCAATCGTCTAAGCCACTTATCGCATGTTCATTAAAGGGGGATATCTCTGCCATGGGGACAAGAAGCTGGCTGCCTTCTTCTAAAATGGGTGCTGCAAAATTATTATGATAAATAACCTGATATTCCCTTGGGTAAGCCCCTTTGTTGGTCAGGGTATCTGTGATTTTGAGGTAAGCAGGCGGGGTGTTTAATTTGTTCTTTAAGTCGCCCTTTAATAGTGATGGTGTGAGACAGGTGGTCAGACAGGTTTCTAACTCAAAATTTGTCGATTTAAAACGCTTTTCACTCACCTGAGCGATTAATTGCATTTGATAGGGGGGTTCAAGTTCGACAATTAACTTGATATTGCTAGCGGGAGTATTTTGAATTCGACCATGCAGGGTTAAAAATTCATCACCATCTTGACCTGGATGTCCTGTCCACTGATAACCACAACGTGCCATCATTTCATTAAAGCCGTCTAACCAGCCAAGACCGTTAGAAGCCTCTAAGTTTATGAAACTAGGGTGCACAACATCTTTAACAGGTGAGTCCCAGCCATAAAAAATGCCATCTTGCTGTACATCTAATAGTGCCATGGCGCGGGTAGGAACGAGCCGAATAATACTCTGACCTAGGGTGAGGGTGATAACTCTGGAGCCTGCTTCTTTACCTGAATGTAAACAAGTTTGTCTGATAGAAATAGGCAGGTCCGAAGGTAAGCCCATATCGTATGCAGAGAGCTGAAAGTCGGCTAGATCTAGCTCTTTATCTAAGATAATGCATTCAAATTGTGTTGTATTCGCCATTCGTCTTGCCTTAAATTCAGGTGATTTTAAAACTATATTTAACTCGTATAATTTTATCAATCATATTTAATCAATTAGGTTTATTTAATTTCGCAAAGTCTGATTGTTATCAGCAGATCAATGTCAAAATATGGTTATTTTCTTTGGTAAAAATTGCAGATTTGAATAGGATTCATTAACCTATCATCCTTTCAATCACTTGATTAAATGGGTAAGGATATTAAACATGAGATATAAAGCACTTTTTGATCAGGGAATTGAATTTAAAACCTACCTTGCTCAAGGTAATGACGAAGATGTGCTGGCGGTTTCGCAGGCTGCTGATTCACTTGTCTCACAACTTACTCACTCGATAGTGGAGCGGTTGGCAAAACTTGAAAATGGCACGCATATACTCATAGCAGGTGAAACTTGGTGCCCTGATTGCCAGCTCAATATTACGGCAATTAGTGCTATGGCTGAGCTGCAGCCTAAGATTAAGGTGTCGATTATTAGCCGTGATTTAGCCCAAGAAAATCTCTTAGACAAGCTGGATATTACAGAGGTTAAAATCCCACTGGTTGTGGTACTTGATCAATATTATGAGCTAAAAGGCCTCTTCATTGAGCAACCTAATCTTGTCAAAATAAATCAAGATGAGGCTCTTAAAGTGGCTTATAACAAGGGTGAACTGCTAGCTGAAACGATAAAAGAAGTGTTGGATATTATTCATTGTTAGAGGTTTTTTGATTCGACAACCATTGAGGCCGGAATGCTTTAATCGCATCAGCCCTCAATGGCATAGGCCTTATATTTAGTGGGATATATTACTAAAAACTTAATTAAATCAATTTCTTGTAACCACAGCCTAATACTCTTGTAAGTCTTATTTTTATTCGTACCATGTGCTTTTCGTCATACTGTTAATGCGCATTTTGTGCAGCATTTTAATGCCTAATGCGATTGGATTAAGGGATAGATCTAAATGAAGAAAAAACAATGTGTATATCTAGGTGTTGGTAATATGGGCTTTCCTGTTTTTAAAGCAACAGTACCGTATTTCCTTAAATCTTGGCAGGTTACTGTCATTGACAAAAGTGATGAAAGGTTAAAGCTAGTGCAAACCTTGGGTGCGGTTGAAGTGGCTGATACCTTTTCTCACAAAGCAGATATTCTTTTTCTTGGCATTCGACCGCAAGACCTTGCCAACTTAGCCATGCAAATACGTGATGCAGGCACTCCAGCACCCAGTTTAATTGTCTCTATGATGGCGGGTGTGTCGTGTGATGAAATTAGCCAGTATTTTCCCGCATCTGACGTGGTTCGTTGCATGCCAAATACTCCCTGTGAGTTTGGTGTGGGAATGACGCCAATTTTTTATGCGGCTGGTTTAACCTCTAATTACACCGCTTTTATAGAGTCTGCTCAGTGCCTTGGCGAACTCTTCTTTGTAGAGAGTGAAACGGCTATTGATGCGGCTACGGGAATCAGTGGTGGCGGGCCTGCTTATGTCATGGTGATGGCTGATGCCATGATTAAAGCCTCTCAAGCCTTAGGTTTTAGTTATGCTGATGCTAAACGTTTAGTGGGTAAAACACTTGAGGGCAGTGGCAAGTTGTTACAAATGTCAGATAAATTACCCACTCAACTGGCGCAAGATGTGATGACACCAAAAGGTACCACAGAGCAGGGTGTGAATGAGCTTAAAAAGCAGGGTGTCGAAACGGCTATTTATGACGCTTTATTAAAGGCATCACATAAAGCGGTTGATATGGCTGACCCTGATAAACGGCATTAGTTTCGCCTCTTAAGACGGATAAATCCAATCAGCAAAACTTGAATGCCTGCCTCTATATGTAGGCATTTTCTATTGTAATAAGGCCTTAATTTAATAATACATTAGGAACTTGTGATGTAGGCTGTGGTCTGACGTCAGACAGAATGTCTCATCCATGGCGAAATGCGAAAATATTGAAAAGAAGATTAAGGAAAATAGGAATGATAAAACTCGGTTTGTTGGCTTTTATGGTCGTATTCATCAGTGCTTGCAGTAATAAATCCCTTTACGAGAATATCCAAGCGAACAACCAATTTGCCTGTAACAATCTGGCCAATTCTCAATATGACGAATGCATGGAAAGATCGAGCGTGTCCTATGAAGAGTATGAAGAGAAAAGAACGGAAAACCC
>Ga0105359_10001722_pt1 | contig 18301 bp, 14 predicted proteins | sample GOMGulsemesocosm_6_FD_83659 | JGI IMG/M metagenome (GOLD analysis project Ga0105359, IMG submission 83659) | Methane-oxidizing microbial communities from mesocosms in the Gulf of Mexico - GOM8C Gulf of Mexico | ecosystem: Environmental > Aquatic > Marine > Cold seeps | place: Gulf of Mexico...
ACATAGGCCATCAACAGATTATCACTGCCAATGGTTGTCTCTGAACGGTCTTGCACCGTGCCGCGGTGAATGGTGACATTCTCACGAATCACGTTGTTGTCACCAATCAATAAACGCGTTGGTTCACCGTTGTATTTCAGGTCTGGGGTGTCTTCACCCACACTGGAAAACTGATAGATGTGGTTGTTTTTACCGATAATGCTCGGGCCCTTCACAATCACGTGGGACTCAATGATCGTGCCGTCGCCTATCTCAACGTTGGGGCCGATGATGGACCAAGGCCCCACGCTCACGCCTTCGCCTAACTTGGCACTCGGATCAATAATCGCTCTTGGATCTATCAAGGTTTTATCCTTTCAGGTGGCACACAAAGCACACTGTTAACGAGCTTAATTCACACATTACAAGCTGAGCCTTTAGCGGTCTTTATACCGAGCGGTCGGCACAGGTAATACTGGCGGTAGCCGCTAACTCGCCATCAACGTAAGCTTTGGTCTCAAACTTGGTAATACCACGACGATTAGTAATCAATCGCGATTCAAGATCTAAGCGGTCACCAGGAACCACCTGACGCTTAAAACGCACACCATCGACACCGGCAAACAAATACACAGAACCGTCGGCCGGTGTTTTATTCATCGTTTTAAAACCAAGAATAGACGATGCCTGCGCCATGGCCTCAATGATCATCACGCCGGGGAAAATAGGGGCCTGGGGGAAATGACCATTAAAAACATCTTCATTGGCTGAGATGTTTTTGTATGCCTTGATGTACTCACCTTCAACCAGCTCAACCACTCGATCCACCAACAAAAATGGGTGGCGATGCGGTATGAATTTCTTGATTTCCTGGATATCCATCATGTTTTTTAACCCTCTTTCAACTTTCTTTGTTCTGTTTATCTGCTCGTTGATTCATCAATCAACCAACTGAAATATTCAATCTGATTGCCGGCCACACCGGCATCGATAATCCGTCACTCATCTTTAGGTAAGAGTTTTACCATGGTTTTTTCTAGCTTACTGAGACGACCAACGAGCTTATCAAGCTGGCTATAACGCACCGCATTCTTCCGCCAGCTAGCGGTTGGTTGCGTGCCTGTACCTGACGAGTACGAACCGGCTTCTTTAATTGATTTTGTCACTATAGACATGGCCGTAATCGTCGTATCCGCGACAATACTCAGATGGCCAGCAATACCTACGCCGCCAGCAATGATACAGCGCTCACCGACTTCGGTGCTGCCCGCAATACCCGATCTGGCAGCCATGGCGGTATTGCGACCGACCTTAACGTTATGACCGATCATCACGTAGTTATCGAGGATAACGCCATCTTCAATAATAGTGTCGCCCAATGCGCCCCGGTCAATGGTCGTGCAAGCACCGACTTCCACTCGATTGCCAATCCGTACGCCGCCGAGCTGATGAATTTTCACCCAGCTAAACTGGCCATCAACCACCTCATGTGCATTGCCAAAGCCATCAGCGCCGATCACACTGCCGCTGTGTAATCTCACGTCATCACCAATGGTGACGCCGTGATACACCGACACATTGCTGAACAAGCGTGTGCGCTGACCAATAACACTCTCCGCACCGACGCAACTGTTAGCGCCGATCACCACGCCATCACCTAGACGGACATCACGTTCAACGAATGCGTTAGGTCCGATACTGACACCTTCACCCAGCTGGGCTGATTCATCCACTACCGCCGAGGGATGTATACCGCCCATACCGTCTGGGGCACTATCAAATAACTTACTTAGCTTGGCATAAGCCAAATAAGGATCGTCTATAACAAGTTTATTACCACCAAAGGCCGGCGCCATATCGGGGTGTAAAATCACCGCCGTCGCCTCGGTCGTCTCTAGGTAGCGTTGATAGCTAGGGTTAGCCAGAAAGCTCAACTGACCCGCTTTTGCATCTTGCAACGTATGCAAGCCATTGATTTCAGTATCGGCATCACCTTGTAGCTGAGCACCAATGTGTTCAGCCAGCTCGGCTAGCGTGTAGTTATTTGTGTAGGTCATAATTACCAAAACGGCCCGAAGGAAACCTTCGAGCCTTAATTGCTGTATTGGGACAAGATACGAGCACGCGTCTCTAATGAGTAACGCGCACTTAAAGCACGCTACTCAGCCATGGCGCTTACTTAGCTTTGTTAAGCTTAGCGGTCACTTTGTCAGTCAAGTTTACTGATGCGTCAGCATAGATAGCCGCTTTACGATCCAACAACAGGGAAATCCCTTCTGCGGTCGCAATTTCGTTAATCGCGATGCGCGCTTTAGGGGCCATTTCCTGCATCACTTTTTGCAGTACCGCATTCTGCTCTGACTTTAGTTTCTTTGAAGCCAGCTCAAGGTCAGCACGCTTGTAGTCAACTTTTTTACGAAATTCTTCAATCTGCACGGCTGACCAAGTCAATTTATTGGTCTGTGCATCTTTATTAAGACTAGCAAGGTCTGCACGCAAGCTATCAAACTTAGCTTTCATTGCGCTGAATTCTGGGTTGGCGTCCAACTTGCTGAGCTCTTGTTTGGCCAAGTTGGTCTGCAAAATAGCGGTCTGTAAATCAATTACAGCAATATCGCCTTTAGCACTCACAAAGCCAGAGAAAACCAGTGCAGCCAAGCCGATCATAATCTTATTCATGTTTACCACCTTTAAAGTTTTACTTATTTTTTATTGGTTTATAATTCGATTTTTAGTGAAATAAGTTCACACAACAAACTTATTTCACTGACTTAAACATTTAGAAAGATGAGCCCAACGAGAACTGGAAGAACTCAGTCTTATCGTATTCATTTTGATTAATCGGCTTAGCAATGCTGAACGTCAACGGACCAAAACCCGTTATCCAAGTAAGACCAATACCAACCGCAGAGCTCAACGCACCAATGTCAGCGTTCTCACAATTCAGCTGAGACTCACCACAACTGTCGTCGAACACATTACCCATATCCAAGAATATAGCTGACTGCATGGAGCGCTGATCTTTGATGAAAGGCAGCGGGAAAAGTATTTCGGCGCTGCCTTCAACCAAAATATTACCGCCGAAGGGGTCATCATCACTGCTCGCTTTAGAAGTTCGTAAGCCGTCGATGTCATTGATATAAGTGAGTTCATCATCGCCATCAAACACACCGTCGTTGTTGGTGTCTGAACGCACGACTGAATACTGCTCAGCAGGTGTCGCTCTTGGGCCTAATGTGTTGCGTTTGAAACCGCGGACTGAACCAAAGCCACCTGAGTAAAAGTTCTCAAAGAATGGCAGTTCAGTGGTGTCACCGAAGGAGTTTGCGTAACCCAATTTGGTACGCAGACGCAAGGTTAAGCTCTCGGTCAGTGGGCGGAAATACTGGGCGTTATAAGTGAGTTTGAAATATTCGAGATCACCACCTGGGAGACTCAGTTCAAAACCAAGCGATTGAGACGCACCGCGAGTTGCCAAGCGACCACGGTTGAGCGTGGACTGACGCCAATTAAAGTTCACCGTAGCAATATTAAAGTCATCGCCGTTTTCGTTAATCCAGCCATTAGGGTTAACCGTGTTATAACTGGCTGTGTCATCGTAGACACTTGAACTACACACTGTTGCCACATCGGCATCGGTACAATTGGTCAACAGACTCTCGTCAACTACGTTATCTACAGTGTCGATGGGGATTGGTGATGAAATAATTTCCTGTACCGCTTGGCTGCCGGTCTGAATGGATATATTACTCAGACCAAAACCAAATCCGATGCGTTCAATTTCTGAGATAGGGTAACCAAAGTTAACCGAACCACCGAAGGTGTCCGTGGTGTAGCTGGATACGTTCACCTCTTCAAAATCACGTTCGCGCAGGAAAACATTAAAGCCGCGACTAATACCATCTGGCGTGAAGTAGGGGTCTGTGTAGTTAAAGCTGTATACGGTCTGGTAGCTAGAATTACTGACGTTAAAGCCAACCTTTTTACCGGTACCGAACCAGTTATTCTGCTGAATGTTAGCACCCAACACTAAACCTGAGTCCTGAGCAAAGCCAAGGCTTGCACCAATGCTGCCCGACGGCTGCTCTTCTACCGTGTATTCCACATCGACTAGGTCGGATGAACCCGGCACTTCGATATTGTCTACCACGACTTCTTTAAAGAAGCCCAGACGTTCCAAGCGAACTTTTGACTGTTCAATACGTGATGTCGAAGCCGATCCTGCTTCCATCTGACGCATTTCACGGCGCAGAACCTCATCGGAGGTTTTGGTATTGCCACGGAAATCGATGCGACGTACATAGGCGCGTTTACCGGGGTCCATGAAGAAGGTTACCTTCACGGTGTTGTCTTCGTCATTTAGCTCTGGAATACCCCGCACTTCGGCAAAGGTATAACCCTCATTGCCCAAGCGGCGTGTAATATAATCAGAGGTAGTGGTCATCAGCACCTGTGAGAAGGTTGCACCTTCTTTCAGCAAGAACAACTTCTTAATCTGCTCTTCAGGCACAATCGGGTCGCCGGCCAAGACGACATCGCTGACCTTGTAAATATTGCCTTCGCTAATATTTACAGTGATGTACACCGATTCTTTATCTGGTGTCAGGGAGACCTGAGTCGAGTCGATTGTAAAGGTAAGGTAGCCGCGATCAAGGTAGTGCGATTCAAGGCGCTCTATGTCACCCGTTAGCTTCTCTTTCGAGTAACGGTCATTACTGTTTAACCAAGACAACATACCGGTTGATTTGAGTTCAAATAACTCAGACAAAGCTTCATCATCAAAAGCTACATTGCCGACAACATTGATTTTTCTGATGGAGGCCACATCACCTTCATCAACGTTGATGACCAGCTTCACTTGGTTGCGTGGCTGCTCTTCCACTTCTGCGACAACGCTGGCGCTGTAACGACCCTGGGCAACGTACTGGCGCTGCAATTCTTGCGTCAGCCCTTCAAGCGTCGAGCGTTTAAAGATCTGCCCTTCCGCCAGACCGTTATCGGTCATGCCGCGCATCAGGTCCTCAGTTTTAATGGCTTTGTTACCATCAATTTCAATTTCGCTGATGGCTGGACGCTCTAATACCCTAATGACCAGTACACCGCCATCACGACCAATTTCGATATCGGCAAAGTAGCCGGTTCGAAACAGCGAGCGGGTAGCTGATTGAATATCATCTGTGTCCATGTCCTCGCCGATCTGCACCGGCAGCGCAGCAAATACGGTACCTGCGGATACTCGCTGCAGGCCCTCTAGGCGAATATCGTTGACGCGAAAGCTTTGCGCGTGAACACAGAAAGGTAATAGACAGATACTTACTAAAAGGAGGCGAAAGCGCTTCATAGATTGGATTCTAATTTTATTTTTAACAACTTATTATTGTTCGCCAATTAACGGCAACCCCTGCGGTGAATATCGACGATAATCACCTCATGTTCGTTCAACACTGTGTAACCAAAGGCTCACAGGCGCATCACATCGTTATAGAGTGCAAGCACCATAACACCTAATACCAGCACCAAGCCCATTTGATAACCCACCAGCTGAATTTTCTCCGCTACTGGACTGCCTTTGACTACCTCTATGAGGTAGTAGAACAGGTGACCACCATCTAAAACGGGAATGGGCAGTAAATTGAAAACACCCAAGCTGACACTCAAAAGCGCCATAAAACCGAGATAGTAGGTAATGCCCGCCTTCGCGGAAGCGCCCGCCACTTTAGCAATGGTAATGGGTCCACTCAAGTTTTTCGTCGAGATTTCACCTGTAACTAGCTTCTTAAGTGACAACAGAACAAAGGCAGAAGTTTCCCAGGTTTTGTCAACACCACCTAAAAGTGCCTCAAACACCGTATATTCACGCGTCTTCAGCATAGCTTTTGGCCACTCTGGTCGCTTTGGCGCCAAACCCACCTGCCCCACAGCCTCACCTGACTCTGTCATAATACGCCTTGGCGTCAAGCTCACCAGCAAACGCTCACCGCGACGTTCCAATACCACACTGAGTAGCTGATCTGGCCGTTCACGCACATAGGAAACCCAGTCCATCCAATCAGGCATCGCTTGGCCATCAGCACTGACGATCAAATCACCAGCCTGAATACCTGCCTCAGCTGCGGGGCTCTCTGGTAATACCTCTGCGACGACGGGGATAAAAGCGGGCCTGTACAGTTTAATGCCTATGCCTTCTATAGGGTTAGGCTCGTCGGCGCCCTTTAACCATTCATCTAACGGCGCCTCAGACTGGTACTCAAGAGTCGACTCAGGGTAGCGTACCGTAAAGTGTATTGTGCCGCTCTCACCGAGGCGATTGAGCAACTGGCGATGAAAATCCTGCCAAGTCGGTGTAGCTTCGCCGTCGATGGACAACACTTCTTGCCCAACCTCTAAACCGGCCTTCGCGGCCACTGAGTTCGCAGTGATCCCACCTATCACCGGCGCCACATCACGTGTACCGGGCAGTAACATCAAACTAAAAAGGACAACGGCCAGAATAAAGTTAGCGATCGGGCCCGCCGCTACAATGGCGATGCGCTGCCACACACTCTTGCGATTAAACGTTTGATCTTGCAGCGCTTCTGGCACATCGCCTTCGCGCTCATCAAGCATTTTGACGAAGCCGCCCAGCGGGATAGGGGACAAGGTGTAGGTGGTGCCCTGCTTATCAGTCCTACTCCACAGCGGCTTACCAAAACCAATGGAAAAGCGCAGCACTTTAACGCCGCAGCGTCTCGCTACGTAAAAGTGCCCAAACTCATGAATGGTCACCAACACGCCAAGCGCCACCAAGAAACCCAGCACTGTTATTAGGCTATCCACAATTTACCTCTATTCTATTGACGTACAGCAGGCCTGCTACGACCACTGCGCGTGAGTGATATGTACTCGCCTCTCGATTAAGCAATTTAATGTGCAAGACCTCGCCCCGCCATAATTTCATGGGCAATGCGACGGGCCTCGGCGTCACTTTCCTTGATTCGGCTGAGGGTATCCACTGGGTGATTAGCCGTTTTCTCCAGCACCCCCTCTATGACCTCAGCAATGCCGGTAAAGCTCAATTTATTATGTAAAAAAGCTTGCACCGCCTCTTCATTCGCCGCGTTTAACTGAGCCGCACGACTGCCACCCGCTCTCGCAGCCTCAATTGAAAGGCGCAACCCGGGGAAGCGTTCAAAGTTAGGGGCTTCAAAATCGAGTCTTGATGTCGTCATAAAATCAAGACTGGCCACACCAGAATCAATACGTTGCGGCCAAGCCAGTGCATGGGCGATGGGTGTGCGCATGTCTGGATTTCCCATCTGCGCCAACACCGAACCATCAGCGTATTCAACCATGGAGTGAATAACGCTCTGCGGGTGCACCACCACTTCAATCTGGTCCGGCGTGGCACCAAACAGCCAGCAGGCTTCAATAAACTCCAACCCCTTATTGAGCATGGTTGCTGAGTCAACTGAGATTTTACGCCCCATAGACCAGTTAGGGTGCGCACAGGCTTGATCAGGCGTTACGGCCGCCAACTCGGCCACCGGAGTTTGTCGGAAAGGGCCACCTGAGCCAGTCAGCAGAATACGTCGAATACCTGAGGCTTCGATGCTCTGGTAGCGTTCAGGAAGGCACTGGAAGATCGCATTGTGTTCACTGTCGATGGGTAACAGCGTCGAACCTGACTCAGCAACCGCCTGCATAAATAAATGCCCAGCCATCACCAGTGATTCTTTATTCGCCAGCAATACCTTTTTGCCCTTACGTACCGCTGCAAGCGTCGGGTCCAGCCCAGCTGAGCCGACAATCGCGGCCATGACGACATCTACCTGAGCATGGGCCGCAACCTCAATCAGCCCTGTTTCACCCGCCAAAACCTGAGTGTCACTACCAGCGGCCTGCAACTGAACGGACAACTGCTCTGCAGCATTACTGTCGCGCATAACGGCAAAACGAGGTTGTGTGTTGAGGCATTGTTTCAGCATCAGTGCCACTTGGCTATTGGCCGTCAAAGCAAAGACGGCATAGCGATCTGGGTGGCGAGCCAGGACGTCCAAGGTACTAACACCAATGGAACCGGTAGAACCTAACACTGTGATTTGCTGCATGACAAACTACTTTAAATGGATAATATCGCCCCTTCGGGCGTACAAAAAGAGCGTGCTTTTGATGCGGACTTAAAGCTGCCATCCGCTGATAATTATTCCCAAAGCAAAAACCGGTGCCGCCGCCGTCAGGCTGTCCACACGGTCAAGTATACCGCCATGCCCTGGTAGCAACTGGCTACTGTCTTTAATACCTCGGTGGCGCTTAACCATGCTCTCCAGTAGATCGCCCAAGACAGAGGCTAAGCTGGCTGGCGCCATGATGGCGAGCGTCAGCAGTACATCGCCCTGCCAAAAACCAATCAAGGTCGCCAATAGCATGCAAGCCGCAAAGCCGCCCCAAAAGCCCTCCCACGATTTACCCGGACTAACAGCAATTGCTAACTTACGGCGACCAAACGCGCTACCCGTGAAATAGGCGCCCACATCAGCCACCACGACAATCAATAGCACTAGGATGATTAACCAGACACCTTCCGGCTCAGCCCGTAACAACACCACAGCCAGCCAGGTCGGCACTAAGACCAGCAACCCCATAAGCGCCCGAAACCAACGGTGCCCCCAAAGGACGGCACTGCTGGGGTAGCCCTGCACCCAAAGCAGAGCAATAGCCCAAAAGCCACAGGCGCCAATAAGAAGATCTCGGGCCGCCTCGCGGCTGCCAATCACCTGATCGGTAAACGCTATGTAATCAGCGCTCCAAGCGAGACAAACGCCAACCAGTAAAGCGTAAGCGATGCGTAATGGCTGACCCGTAAAACCAGCCAGATCAGCCCACTCCCAGGCGGCCAGCATTACCACCGCCGCAATGATGAATGAAAAACCCGTTGCATCGCTTCCAAACAGCGCCAGCAAGAGAGCCACCGCTAAGAAAACCGCCGTTATAATTCGTTGTTTAAGCACTGCTACGCTCCGTCGGCTACTTGTTCTGATGTTTTGCCAAAGCGGCGTTGGCGGGTGTGAAACTCGACAACCGCAGCGTCTAAGGCGGCCTCGCCAAAATCAGGCCAGAGAGTGTCGGTAAAGACTAATTCACTGTACGCGGCCTGCCACAGCAGAAAGTTACTGATCCGTACTTCCCCGCCCGTGCGAATCAACATATCCACAGGCGGCAAATCCTGCAAGCACATATGTTGCGCAATTTGCTCTATACCCACCTGCTCTGGGGATAACTCCCCCGCGGCTATTTGCACTGCTATCTGGCGAGCGGCATTGGCCATATCCCACTGCCCGCCGTAGTCCGCCGCTATCACCAGTGTTGTTTCACCTTCACAGGCAATGGCCTCCGCAGCATCAATTGCCTTGCATAACCTCTCACTGAACCGCTCACGCGAGCCAATCACCCTAAGCCTTACGCCTTCTTTCTTGAGCTTTTTGGCTTCATTTTTCAGGTAGAGCTGAAACAAGCCCATTAAAGCTTCAACTTCTTTTGGCGGGCGCTCCCAGTTCTCACTGCTAAAAGCAAAGAGTGTGAGCACCTCTGCGCCCTGACGCTTGCAAGCGCTCATCACATCGCGAATTCGTTCGACACCTTCTCGATGACCTTTATTACCAGCCAATCCTCGCTGCTTTGCCCAGCGATTATTGCCGTCCATGATAATGGCCACATGGCGCAATGCCTGACTACTCAACTCTCAACTCCAACACCAACTTTTCAAGGCAGCTAATCCTACCCTGCACTGGCGCTAATGCAACCGACAATGGCCAGATTTAGCCTGAGTTCACGGACTTTTCTACAGCCGTACCCAAAAAAGTATTTTCACACAGCCACAAAAAAGCCCAGCGCAGGCTGGGCTTTTTTGTGGCAGAGGCGACGGCCTTAAATCTGCATCAAATCCTTTTCCTTAGCCGCTAAAGTTTGGTCTACTTCGACTACAAACTTATCGGTAATTTTTTGGATATCATCCTGAGCCCGACGCTCATCATCTTCGCTGATCTCTTTGGCCTTCTGTAAATCTTTCACATCACCAAGCGCATCACGGCGAACACTGCGCAAAGAAACCCGAGCGTTTTCTGCCTCTGATCGCGCTTGTTTTATATAACCTTTACGAGTTTCTTCGGTCAGCGGCGGCATAGGCACGCGCATCAGATCACCGGTCGTGATCGGGTTCAAACCCAAGCCTGACTTCATGATGGCCTTTTCAATCTCAGGGGTCATCTGCTTATCAAAAGGGCTAACGCTGAGAGTGCGCGCATCCAACATCGAGACACTAGCCACCTGGTTTAGGGGGGTATCTGAGCCGTAGTACTTAACGGTTACACTGTCGAGAATCGCAGGTGTTGCACGCCCGGTGCGAATCTTACCAAAAGCATTGCCTAAAGCCGCGATGCTTTTGTTCATACGCTCCTGCGCGTCATCTTTAATTTCATTGATCATTGCTCGAACCCTCTTCAATCTTATCCACAACCAGCGTGCCCTCTTCGGCACCTATGACGATATTCAGCAGCGCGCCAGGCTTATCCATTTTAAACACACGAATAGGCATATTATGATCGCGACACAAACAAATAGCGGTCAGGTCCATTATACCCAACTTTTTATCCAGCGCTTCATCGAACGTCAGGATGTCGTACTTGGTCGCCGTCGGGTCTTTCATCGGGTCAGCGGTGTAAATCCCGTCAACCTTCGTCGCCTTCAAGACGATGTCCACTTCAACCTCAATGCCGCGTAAACAGGCTGCAGAGTCCGTGGTAAAGAACGGGTTACCCGTACCAGCAGAGAAAATCACAACCTCTCCCTGCTCTAAAAATCTTACCGCCTTACGGCGATCATAGTGATCCACTACACCGCTCATCGGAATAGCCGACATCACCCGAGTAGAAATATTACTGCGCTCGAGCGCATCGCGCATTGCCAGAGCATTCATTACTGTGGCCAACATACCCATGTGGTCACCCGTCACACGATCGAGACCAGCTTTACTCAAAGTGGCGCCACGAAACAGATTACCACCACCGATAACCAGCCCTACCTGTACACCGATACCCACCAACTGGCCAATTTCCCTGGCCATCTTGTCGAGTACCTTAGGGTCAATACCGAAACCTTCTTCACCCATCAGCTCTTCGCCGCTGAGCTTCAGGAGTATTCGCTTGTACTGCTTGTCACCACCTGCTGGCATGGACCTATCTCCGTTCGATCAAATTATCGAAATTCTAACAGCAAAAAGGCGGAGGTAGCGACCCCCGCCTTTTTGATTTTATGCATTTACGCTAAGCGGCAAACGCATAAGCTTGGGAGATCCTATTAAAACAGAACCCCAACAAGTCCACCCCAACAAAGGAATTAAGACTTACTTGCCGCAATCTGAGCAGCAACTTCAGCTGCAAAATCTTCTTCCGCAACCTCAATGCCTTCACCCACTTCCAAACGTACGAAGCTAGTAATGGTAGCACCGGCGTCTTTCGCCAACTGACCAACGGTCACGTCTGGGTTCTTAACGAAAGGCTGCTCGGTCAAGCTGTTCTCTTTCAAGAACTTATTAATACGACCACCCATCATTTTTTCAACGATGTTCTCTGGCTTGCCGGCCATATCTGGCTGTGCCTTGATGATCTCTTTCTCTTTACTAACTTCTTCTTCTGCCATATCAGCAGGGCTAACAACGCGTGGATTAACCGCAGCCACGTGCATAGCGATCTCGCGAGCCAGTTCCGCAGAACCACCTTCCAACTTGACCAATACAGCAATCTTGTTATTAGAGTGAACGTAAGCTCCAATAACACCACCCTCAACCACTTCACCGCGACGGAAACCGATGTTCTCACCGACTTTCTGAACCAGAGCAGAGCGCTGCTCTTCTAGGCCAGCAGCGATATCAGTTGTCTTACCAGCGAAAGCAGCATCGACACAAGAGCCAACGAACGCCAGGTAATCTTCGTTGCGAGCAGCGAAGTCAGTTTCAGTGTTCACTTCAACCACAACAGCGTAAGAAGCGTCATCCGCAACTTTAACTGCAACAACACCTTCAGCGGCGGTACGGCCAGCTTTCTTCTCTGCTTTCAAGCCTGAGGCCTTGCGCAGGTTGACGATTGCCAACTCGATGTCGCCATCGGTTTCTCTCAGGGCTTTCTTACATTCCATCATACCCAAGCTTGTGCGCTCGCGTAGCTCTTTAACCATAGAAGCGGAAACAGCTGCCATGACATAGTCCTCTTTATTTAGATGTTCAAACAGCTCTACGCTGCTCGAATATTAGGTTCGAAAAAGGGGCCGAGGCCCCTTAATCTGCAATTTTTGGCTCAACTCTAATCACTCAGGCAGCACTAAACTGCTGATTAAGTGAGGAGCCAACGCAGTCAAACAGAGCTTAACCACGCTTTGCGACAGCGCTATTACTTAGCCGCTTCTTCTACGAATTCATCTTTCTTCGCAGCAGCTTGGCCGTTAGCCGCGCCTTCCATACATGCGTCTGCAGCAGCAGTAACGTACAGCTTGATCGCACGGATCGCATCATCGTTACCTGGGATAACGTAGTCGATGCCATCTGGGTTGCTGTTAGTATCAACAACGCCGATTACTGGGATACCCAACTTGTTGGCTTCCTGAATCGCAATGCGCTCATGCTCAACGTCGATTACGAACAGAACGTCAGGCAGACCGCCCATATCCTTGATACCACCAATAGAGTTTTCCAGCTTCTCCATCATGCGAGTACGCATCAGCGCTTCTTTTTTGGTCAACTTATCAAAAGTACCGTCTTGGCTCTCAGCTTGCAGAGCGCGGTAGCGATTAATAGAACCACGAATGGTCTTGTAGTTAGTGAGCATGCCGCCCAACCAACGATGGCTAACGAAAGGCTGACCTGCACGCTCGGCCTGCTCTTTAATCACCTTAGATGCGGCACGCTTAGTACCTACAAACAAAACCTTTTTCTTTTTAGCAGTCAAGGCTTTGATCATTTCTAAAGATTCATTCAACGCCGGAACAGTGTGCTCCAAGTTGATGATGTGAATCTTGTTACGAGCACCGAAGATGTACTGGTCCATCTTCGGGTTCCAGTAACGGGTTTGGTGACCAAAGTGGGCACCGGCTTGTAGCAATTCGCGCATACTTACAGTAGACATATAAAACTTCCTATCGGGTTAGTCCTCCACATACCCCATACATCAACCCCTGCAGCTGTACTCACCGTTTGAGCGGTTTTCCGTGCTGAAGAGCACCCAGATATATGTGCCGGTATGTGTGTGACGTTAAGTTAATGACCTGACCCTTACTGAATCAGGGCGCGCTTTATACCATAAGCTACAAAGTGTTGCTATATTTCCACCCAACAAAAACCAAAACAAGGTGATATCGGGCGTTTTTTGTGCGAAAGGGCAACATCTGCAAGCAACAGGATATAGAGACTTGTACTTCGCTAAGGTTTACAATGCGCGCACATCATTACCGCTTAACACGCCCCCATTGCTAGCTGGCTGCGTACGAGCCAATCACGGATAACACCACAGCCTATGAAAGTCAGTATTAAGACGCCTGAACAGATTGAAAAAATGCGCGTTGCCGGACGCATGGCCGCTGAAGTACTAGAGCTTCTCGACGACATTGTAAAACCAGGCATCACCACCGGTGAAATCGATCAATTCTGTCACGATCATATCGTGAACGTACAGAAGGCCATCCCAGCCTGCTTGAATTACAAGGGTTTCCCTAAGTCTGTGTGTACCTCGGTTAACCACGTTGTCTGCCATGGCATTCCATCCTCAAAGAAGAAACTCAAAGACGGCGACATTGTGAACATCGACGTCACGGTTATCTACGACGGCTGGTTTGGCGACACAAGTAAGATGTACACCGTCGGCAAGGTTGCGCCACACGCAGAGCGCTTAATAGAGGTCACTCAAGAATGCCTCTATAAAGCCATCGCCCTCGTTAAGCCAGGCTGCCGCTTAGGTGATATCGGCAATGTGATCCAGCAGCACGCCGAAAAGAACTACTACTCAGTCGTGCGTGAATATTGCGGCCACGGTATCGGTGATGTCTTCCACGAAGAGCCTCAGGTGGTGCATTACGGCAAGCCCGATACCGGCCTCGTGCTGGAAGAGGGCATGACATTCACCATTGAGCCAATGATTAACGCAGGAAAACGCCAGACCAAGCTGCTCAAAGATGGCTGGACCGTCGAAACCAAAGACAAGCGCTTAACCGCCCAGTGGGAACACACCATGGTTGTCACCAAAGATGGCGTTGAGATCCTTACAGCACGTAAAGAAGAATCCTTCTAACCGGCAGACCTCAAACCCAGATCACGTGTTCAGCCGACCCAGGCTGGGCACACCGACCTCATCCACACCGCTTTTGAGTCGCAGCATGGATACTCCCTACTTCGAACGCTCACTGTTCTTCTTTGATCAAGCTCGATTTCGCCGCGCCCTCCATGAGGCTGGCCCCCATATAATCCCCATTTTCAAAGACGCACTGAATGCGGCCAGCATGCACTTTGACGCCCGCTTCAAAGAGGGCGACCAAATTGGCAGCCTCATCTTCGACCGTGCGCAGCTTATCGACTGCATACTGCATTACGCATGGCATCGTTTTGAGTGGAGCGACAGCATCAGCTTCATCGCCGTGGGGGGTTACGGGCGTGCCGAGCTGCACCCTAAGTCCGATATCGACCTGCTTATTTTGATGAGAGAAGAAAAACCCGAAGACCTCGAAAGCGCGCAATCATTACTGCTCCTGCTCTGGGATATCGGCCTCGACATCGGTCACAGTGTGCGCACCATCGCACAGTGCATTGAGATCGCCAAAGACGACATAACGGTAGCCACCAACCTCACAGAGTGCCGCACCATTGTCGGCAACATAGAGCTCTGCTTAGACCTACAGCGCAAAATGCTGCCCACAAACATGTGGCCAGCCGACGAGTTTTTTAATGCTAAGTGGAATGAGCAGCAAGCCCGTCACGCCAAGCACGGCAATACAGAGTACAACCTCGAACCTAACATCAAGAACGCCCCCGGCGGGCTGCGCGACATTCAAACCATCGCTTGGGTGGCTAAGCGTTACTTTGGCGTTCGCACCCTCAAACAACTCGGCGCTGAAGAGTTCTTTACCGAAAACGAGTTCGCACTGCTGTTAACTGGAGAGGAGTTCCTCTGGAAGGTCCGCTATGGTCTGCACGTCATCGCCGGACGAGCAGAAGAGCGGTTGCTGTTCGACTTTCAACGCGAACTAGCGGAAATGTTTGGCTACCAAGATACCGACGAGAGCCTAGCCGTCGAGCAGTTCATGCAAAAGTACTACCGAGTTGTCTTGTCGCTGCGCGAAGTCAACGATGTACTCATGCACTACCTGCAGGAAGTTATGGTCGACAACGACCTCAAAGAGAAAGTCACCCCCATCAACGAGCGCTTCCAGCTGCGCGATAACTTCATCGAAGTCACCCACCCCAATGTTTTCGAACAAACGCCCTCAGCACTGCTCGAAATTTTTGTTCTCATGGGCAACCAGCCCGAGATCAAAGGTGTGCGCGCCGAAACGATTCGCTTACTGCGAGAAGATCGCCAACTGATTGATGACGATTTCCGTGCCGACCCCGTCAATACCGCACACTTCATCGAACTCATGAGATGTAAGCGGGGACTGGTCACCCAGCTCAAGCGGATGAAACGCTACAACATACTCGGCCGCTACCTACCAGAGTTTGGCCAGATCATCGGGCAGATGCAGCACGATCTTTTCCACATCTACACCGTCGATGCTCACACGTTGGCCGTGGTGCAGAACATGCGCCGCTTTGCCTACCCGGACGCGAAAGAGAAATTCCCCGTTGCCGCCGAGTGCTTTAAGCGCTTAGAGCAACCGGAGCTGCTTTATATTGCCGGCCTCTACCACGATATTGCCAAGGGCCGCGGTGGCGACCACGCAACCTTAGGTGCGGTGGACGCAATGGACTTTTGTCTACGCCACGGCCTCAGTAAACGCGCCGCCAAGTTGGTGGCTTGGTTAGTGGATAAACACCTTCTGATGTCCGCGGTATCACAGAAGCAAGACACCAATGACCCCGACGTCATCCACGCTTTTGCTGTGGAAATGGGTGATCAGGTGCATCTTGATTACCTCTACGCCCTGACCGTCGCCGACATCAATGCCACCAACCCCACCCTGTGGACAACTTGGCGCGCCAGCCTGATGCGCCAATTGTTCACCGAAACTAAGCGCGCCCTACGCCGCGGCCTAGAAAACCCCATTGATCGCCACGACTGGGTTGAAGAAACACAGGACAACGCTCGCAAACTACTGCTGCAGCAAGACTGCAATATAAAAACCGCCGAGCAGGTGTGGAGCTACCTCGGAGAGGATTACTTCCTACGCGAAACCGCCAACGATGTGGCCTGGCATACCGCCTCCATCATTGAACACAACAGCAGCGATGATTTAATTCTCATGCGCGAGACCGCGAGCCACCAGTACGAAGGCGCCAGCGAGATATTCATACGCACCCGCGACCGCAGCAATGTCTTTGCCGCCGTGGCCCACGCGCTGGACCAACTGCAACTGAGTATTCAAGACGCCCGCCTCTACAACACCGAGCGCGGCGGCTACACCATTGACACCTTCTACGTGCTCAACGAGGACAACCAACCCATTGGTGATAACCCAGAGATGGTGGCACGTATTAAAGCCACACTCACCGAAGAACTGGAGCAGCTCGACAACTACTCCGATGTCGTCCAGCGCCGCACACCGCGTCAGCTCAAACACTTTGCCATGCGAACTCGCACCAGCATGAGCAACGACATCATGAGCAATACAACGGCCTTGGAAGTTATCAGCCCAGACCGCCCAGGTTTACTGGCTCTTATCGGGCGCATTTTCTTGCAGCGTAATATTCAACTGCAAAATGCCAAGATCGCCACACTGGGTGAGCGAGTGGAAGACATTTTCTTCATCACCGATCAAGACGGCAACCCGCTGAGCGACCCGCAACTGTGTGAAACACTGCAAGATGAAATTTGTGAGCAGCTCGATCAGCAGGTAGATGCCGCTTAAAAAGCAGACGCCGCCTAAACCGACAACTAACAATCAAAGCACGCGGCCACTGACCTTGATACAGGCGCCGCCTGTCGCAGCCAAACGTATACGGCAGAAACAAGAGTAAAGAGAAACATGAATCCAGACTTACAGCGCCTGCACCCCTACCCATTTGAGAAACTCAACAAACTCAAAGCCGAAGTGACGCCACCGGCGCACCTCAAGCACATAGCGCTCTCCATTGGTGAACCCAAACACGAGCCGCCGGCGTTTGTACTCGACACCCTGCAACAGACCCTCGGCCGCCTGGTGAACTACCCAACCACCAAAGGGTTACCTGAGCTGCGCCAAACCATCGCCAACTGGCTCACACGTCGATTTGACCTTAGCAGCGGTAGCATCGATGCCGAGCGACACGTATTGCCGGTTAACGGTACCCGTGAAGCGCTGTTCGCCTTCGCCCAAGCCGTTATTGATAAAACAGCAGGCGATCGCACCCAAACGGCCAATACCCTCCCACCACTGGTGGTCAGCCCAAACCCGTTTTACCAAATTTATGAGGGTGCGGCTTTCTTGGCGGGCGCCGAGCCGCACTTTCTCAACTGCACCGTCGATAACGGCTTTATTCCAGACTTCGATGCCGTGCCAGCGGACATCTGGCAACGCTGCCAGCTGTTGTTTTTGTGCTCACCGGGCAACCCAACGGGCGCCGTTATCGACTCTGACACCCTGCAAAAACTGATCAAACTGGCCGATAAGTACGACTTCATCATCGCCTCGGATGAGTGCTACTCGGAACTCTACTTCGACGAAAGCAACCCACCGATGGGCCTGCTGCAAGCCTGTAAAGACATGGGCCGCAACGACTTCGCTAGGTGTGTTGTTTTTCACTCACTGTCCAAGCGCTCCAACTTACCGGGCCTGCGCTCTGGCTTTGTCGCCGGCGATGCCGACATCCTCGCTCAATTTCTGCTCTACCGTACCTACCACGGCTGCGCCATGTCAGTGCCCACCCAGCTGGCCTCTATTGCCGCCTGGAGCGACGAAGCACACGTACTCGCCAACCGCGACGCTTACCGCGCCAAATTCGACGCTGTACTGAAGATTCTCGACGGCTATATTGAAGCGCGCAAACCAGACGCCAGCTTCTACCTCTGGGCCCGTACCGACATGGGCGATCTCGACTTCGCCCAGGGTTTGTTCGCCGAGCAAAACGTGACCGTCCTACCTGGGCGCTACATTGCACGCGAGAGCGAGGGCA
>Ga0105359_10001742_pt1 | contig 18209 bp, 13 predicted proteins | sample GOMGulsemesocosm_6_FD_83659 | JGI IMG/M metagenome (GOLD analysis project Ga0105359, IMG submission 83659) | Methane-oxidizing microbial communities from mesocosms in the Gulf of Mexico - GOM8C Gulf of Mexico | ecosystem: Environmental > Aquatic > Marine > Cold seeps | place: Gulf of Mexico...
CCAGACAAACGTACACCTTGCTCACCTAAAAAGCTGCCATAACCCTGTGGTAATTGATTAATAAATTCATCGGCATGCGCACGTTTTGCGGCATCTATTACGTCGCTATCACTTGCTAAAGGGTTACCGTAACGTATGTTGTGCCAGACATCTGAGCTAAACAATATTGGCTGTTGCGCTACCATGCCCATCGCGCCGCGTAAATCTGTTAAATTAAGTTGGGTTATGTCGGTATCGTTAAACTTTATTTGACCTTGTTGAGGGTCGTAAAATCGTTGTAACAATTCAAATAGTGTTGTTTTCCCTGCACCAGAAGGTCCCACTAAAGCAACGGTTTTACCTGTTGGAATGACTAAATTAATATCCTGTAGTGCGGGTGTATCAGGCCGCGAAGGGTAACAAAAATTGACCTGTTCGAATGTGATAGCCGATGATGGATCTGCTTTCATTTCGCTAGGTTGACGTGGCTCTTTTATATCACTTTCTATTTTTAATAAGGCGAGTAAACGTGTTGCAGAGCCCGCTGCACGTTGAAGTTCGCCATAAACCTCTGCGATGGTCGCTACTGACATCGCCACCATAATGGCGTAAAAAACAAATGCGCCTAATTCTCCCCCGGTCATTTTACCGGACAATACGTCCATGCCCCCCACCCACAACATCGCGCTAATGGTTGAAAAGGTTAAAAATATAACAATAGCGATCAAAAATGAGCGCTGTTTCACTCTACGCTTGGCCACAACAAAGGCTTTCTCAACTTCATAACCAAAAGCGACCTGCTCTCTGTTTTCGTGGGTATAACTCTGTACCACTTTAATGTTTTGAATGATTTCGCCCGCATAGGTACCAATATCAGCAATCGCCCCCTGTGAACTTTCAGCTAACTTTCTAACTTTTCGGCCATAAACTATCATCGGCAGCAAAATGAAGGGAACAGCAACAACAACCACTAAAGACAGTTTTAAGTTGGTGACAAATAACATCACCAAACCACCAATCAACATTAATGAACTGCGTAACGACATCGAAAGCGATGAACCGATAATTGACTGTAATAACGCAGTGTCAGTGGTTAAGCGAGACATTAATTCGCCACTTCTGTTTTCTTCAAAGTAACTGGGATGCAAAGTCACGATACGCTCAAAAACCGCCTTGCGAATATCGGCACTGACCCGCTCACCTAACCAAGTCATTAAATAAACACGACTAAAAGTACCTACTGCTAACAAACTAATCAGCAAAATTAAGCCTAAAATCGCCTCTTGTAACTGTTGCTTCGATCCAGCAATAAAGCCATTATCAATAACAAATTTCACCGCTTGCCCTAACGATAAATTAACCGCTGCAGTCACTAATAATGCAAGCAATGCCAGTGTGAGCATTAATTTATAAGGTTTTATAAAAGAGAATATAGGTAATAAACTATTAAAGGCTTGAAGTTTTCCTTTTGACTTACTGAAGTCATTATTATCAATATTAGTATTGTCTACGGAAGATTTATTCACAATAAGCTCAATTTGTTAGGAAGTGATAGCCATTTACAGCGCTAAAAATTTTAACGATAAAGACTAGAAATTGGCGACTTAAATATTAATGGAGACAAGGCACAACTATTTCAACCATGGAAAAACAAACAAGAAAAATCATCGCAAACATTAAGCAACACTAGCAGAAGTTTATACTCAGACTGGAAACGTCTGTAATTCAAACTTATATAGAAATCGCTAGTTACTTCTAATAGCTACCTTCACTTTAATCTACCGATGTATTAGCCTAGCCCTGCTACAGTCCATTCAACGGACTGCGCTAGGCTAATTAATTTACGAGTTCATGACTTATCAGTCACGTTATTATTCTTTTTTTTCATAAATTCGAGATGAATTTTAGGATTTGTATTGTCTTGTGCCATCTGGGCAGCGGTATCATCAAATACATCCTTAATCGACACGTCAGCACCCGCTTTCAACAAAAACGCAATAGTTGCAGTGTCTTTGCTGAGTAAAGCCGCATACATCAATGCCGTTGTTTCTTCACCATCTTTAGCGTTAATATCTATGCCAGTCGCTACGATTTTTTTAAGAAGGTCAACTGGTTGCTCTCCTTTAATCGCATAGGTCAATGCCGTGCCGCCTTTAGCATCTTTCGCTTTCAGGTTTCCGCCTTTTGCGATAAGTCGCTCAATCACAGGCATAAACTCTTCACCACGCAACAATGCTGCTAATAACGGTGAAATACCTTTTTTGTTGCTAATAAGCGGATTAGCGCCAGCATCCAATAACATTTCAATGACCTTTGCTTCCTTGAAAGCCATTGCCAAAATTAACGGTGTATTTCCGGCTTTATCTAGCGCATTGACATCGAAACCACGCGCCATTAAGGCATCATAACCTTCGGCTTCTTCCTCACGATTAGCCATTAACATGTGTAACGCTGTTTGCCCTCTGTCATTGGTGATCTTAAGATCAAAACCTTTGCTTTCAAGAAAAGATAAGCGTTTTTCAGAGGTACCATCACCGGCAACACTCAAAAGTACACCTGAGTAGCCATAGTTATCAGCAACCTCAGGCTCTTCACTCATTTTGTAGAACTTTTCAAGCATTTTAACATTATCGTTTTTGGTCAACGCACGCATAAACAGATCACGCCCTTCCCCGTCAATATAACCCGCATCGTAACCTTTACCTTCGAGCAGTTCGAACATTTCCATACCGCGTTTATTGTATGCTAGCGCGCCTAACGGCGTGATACCCAAACGATTCTGTTGGTTAAAGTCCAAACCAATTTTTTCGAAATATTTAACAATCTCAGGACGGAATTTCTTATTCTTGTGCAACCAGTATTGTGGTGTCTCACCCATGTAGTCTTTAACTTTATAGTCAGCACCGAATTCAGCAAATAGTTTGATTAACTCCAGATCACCATATCGAGCAGCATAAAGCTCAGCATAAACACCTTTTCCACCTTCAGGGCGGTAAGGTAAACCTCGCTTCAATAGATAACGCATCACGGTAATAGAGGCTTTGCCACGCAAGGCGTAGTGTAATCCCTGGCGCCCAATTTTTTGTTTCTCAAGCAAGCTATAACCTTTTGCTTCTTTGGCTTTTACGTCCTCAATGGTTGCGTCTTTCCAAAACGACTTAGTCAAGAAGGGGTTCTTGGCCGCCACGTTCGTGGAAAATAACAGCACAAATGTGACTGTGGAGAGTAAGGTGGCTAGTTTCATTTTAAAGTCCTTGGTTAATAAATACAGTGTTAATAGATGTCTTCAAGATAGCGGCCATACTGACGCAACTCTTTTAAACTAAGTCCGATACTGGCAGAGATAGTGTCAATCTCTTGAGCAACAGCCTGTGCCATATGTGATGATCCACAGACCATCACAGTTGCCCCTTGACGCAGATGTTGAGCAACAATGTCACTGGCATCACGCAGGCGGTCTTGAACATAAACGTGATCGTCGTGACGCGAATAAGCTGGATGGAAGCCACTCAGGCGTCCATCGCTTAACCATTCATTGATGGCATCACGATAATAAAAATCAAAATCTGGATGGCGCAACCCGAAAAATAGCTCCATAGGTTGCTTACGATTACGACGGATCATGCCAGCAAAGGGCGCAATACCCGTTCCAGCTCCGATCATGATGGTTGGTGCACGACGAGCGGGCCGGAAATTGGGATTATGTTCAACATAGCTATCAATTGACTCACCCAGCTTTAACCCCAGTAAATAATTTGAGCAAACACCACCATCAACCCCCACCACACAAAGCTCGACCAAACCTTCGCGTTTTGATGAGGCTAAAGAGTAAAGCCTTGCCACAGGATCTTGTGGCGGAATAACCCCCAACAGGTCACCTGCTTTAAACTTCGCTAAGCGCCGGCGTTTAGGTGCACGAAAGCGCAGAATCGAAGAGCTTACACCGTCGTAACCAATGAAATTTTCACGTTCAACCAACTGTAATCGCCTTGTTTTCGGGCGTGGAGGCGTGTAATTGAGCAGTAAATCATTAAGCCCTAACACCGGCGCAATATCATGCCCCCATGCAGTAAAAGCTTGTGCAGAGCGACGATTGATATCAGCCATCGCTAAAAGGTTATGACGCCCAGAGGCAATCAGTGCGTTATGACAATCAATAGCAAATGCACAGTAAGCTGGAAATGCTTTATCTCCAAAACCTAGGACAGCAAAGTTTTGTCCGCCTTGATAATCAGGCAGTTGCTGTAAAAATTTCGTGGCATTAGACGGTGGCGTGCCATCACCATAAGTGGCAGCGAGCAGAAGCAATGTTGCCTCTTCGGACATACGGCAAGTGTTATTCATGCCACCTAGGTAAACGGTTTTTCCTGTTTCAATCAATTGATGCGCTAGATGTACAGCAAACCCCCAGGTAGTCCCTGTCTCAGAGCCTACAAGAATAACAATATCAGCTTTGTTTGAAGCACTCATACCACGTGGCCGCGGGTGTCGTCGACGTAACCAAATAATGACACCTGTCACGGCAAAAAATGGCACAGAAAGTGAAATCAAACCAGCCATCGCGCCCCATGTTGAAGCGCCTTGACCAGTGTGTAATAAAGTAAAAAGATCCAACACTTGAGTGAAGAAGGGGACACTGCTTTGGCTCAATATTTCGCCAGATTGGCGATCAATAAAAGTCAATGTACTGCCTTGACGTAATACATAAACATCCCACCAGTCCGACCAAATTGGAAAGCTAAGCTCAGTCAACCCACTCAATTTTACAGTATTAAAAATCAATAGCTCTGACGCAGGTACCGGATCCGCTTCGATGATGGTTTCCGGGTAAGTTGGTACGTCATCCACCCCAGAAGGTACGAGGCCATTTGATACTAGCGACATCCATGTACCCGCTAATACGCTGACAAAAAGCGGAATGACCAATAACCGACCAATGACACTATGCCACTTATCAATGCCTCGCCCTTTGACCTGGTTAAAGAAACGACTAAAACCACCAAGTCTGCGGGCTAATAAAATCACCCCACTCACCATTAATATCAGCATCGAAAGCACTGCTATTAGTGTAATAGGTCGCCCATTGGGACCAATCGTCAGATTACGGTGCAAACGATTAACAAAGTCCATGAATGGATCGGGTCTGTCTTTTCGGGCAAGTCGACCATTATGCGGATTAAATGCTATCTCACGTGATCCACCAGCATCAGCACCTCGTAACAATACCCTTCCCGAATAATCAATACGGATCCGATCAATCTCGAAATAGGGATTTTTTTGGGCTGATAATTTAAGTACATCTGCGACCGATAAATCGTGCAACTCATGAACATTTCTGTCAAATCGTTTCAGGACTGGATCAACCGACAGAATGGCGCCGCTGATTGATAGAACAATCAATAATAGGCCTAGGATCACCCCTGGCCAGCGGTGTAACTGACGCAACATATCCGTTTAAAGCTTGTATCGAAGGTAACGTACGTAACCCGTACCGTGGATTTTTTTCCTTTGATTGCCCTTAGTTAGCGCAATCTCAGCATCAACATGTACATTGTCAGCATTCTCAACAGAAGTTTCTACACGTAACTTATAACCCGCATCAACCCACTTTGGATCTATCTCAACACGCATGACAGCGCGTGCACTCGCCGCAGTAGAAGCACCAGTGATGCCGTCAACATTCTCTCGTGCACGGCTATGGTAACCAAACCAACGCTTTGAATCTGGCCACCAAATTTTTTCAGGACCAGATACCCACAAGGTACGCTCAAACTTTCCTTTTGGATTCACCAGATAAAGATGAAAATAAGCTTCAGGTCCATTGTATTCATCAATTTGCACCATCACCACGGCTTCTTTTGCTTGCACCGATGCAGTGAGTGCCAAGAATAATGATCCAACAAACAGGGATGCGCGTAGTTTCGCCGCTAATGATAACAACATTAAGGTCTCCAATAGGAATAGTAATAGACTCGCGAAGAAGAACTTACCTAGCGAGGCATGGTTGATAGGTAAAACGAATCTTTTTTCTGCTTGGCAATGTCTACTACCATCAGTAAATTAAAACTCGCCATTACGCTCGAATAAGAATCGTTCGCATTATACTTACCGGCAAAACCTTGTCAATCGCAAATAACTATCATTTGCAATAACTTAACTACTTGTTTATCCATGACTTATTTCAAGAAATTTAACGCTTTTAGCTACATGTCTTTACTTTGTGTTTTTGACTAGCTTATTTTGGCTAGCACCTTTGGTGTTTTAGGCGTCCATTGTTTACTTGCTTTAACTTTATTAGAAAATTCTCAACCCTATTTTTGTTATTTGGCAAAAAACACGATGAAGTTTACTAATGGTATAGGTGGCAGTAGCGCTACAAAATAGGGTTAAAAACTAAAGTCATAGGGATTGTTGAGGTAAAGGGGGTAACGGGGGGCAAACATACTAGGCTAGAAAATAGCTCTTTCACGAAAAACCATATGTTCGAGTGGGCTTTCTGTTTATAATAAAGCCATATTGTAAATATACGCAACGTCCATATATGGCGTAAAGCGAATTAGCCACGCTATGTATTAAATCAACTGGTTGCATAGGCTCATGCTAGCTTCTATTCACGCCCTTCTGAAAATTTTTGTAAATTATCAGTTAATGAGCACCAGTTCGCTTTATAGTTTGTGTAGATATGTGCGTCTGGAATAACAGGGATAGGTCCATCAAACAACGCAATTGCTAATTCAATATCTATAATATCTGTCCCTTTTACTCGAAAGCCAAGGCTTGAACCACACTCACCGCAGAAGCTACGTATGGTGCCATTATTTGCAGTGAATTCTTTAATGCTTTCGATTCCCGATAACCATCTTAAATCCGATACACCTACTAACGTCGCAAACGCTGCACCATGAAATTTTCGACACATAGTACAATGACAATGGGCTGCTCTTTTGGAAAAAGCACTCACTGCTAAATTAACAGTGCCACATAAACAACTTGCCTTGTAACATTGGTTCATCTTCTAACTCCGTTTAACCACAAAGGTTACTTAATACAAAATGATGGCAAGAGACATTAAATAATTCTCGCAGATAAAAACGATGTGCCGCTGAGTGACATGCTGCGCTGTAATAATATGATCGATATAGATATGCGTTACCAGGTCTAACTTTTCAATTTAGGTTTTATTCTTTGAAAATTTTATGCAGGTGAAACTCATTAGTGAATCTTACTACAAAGTTTTCATATTTTCCTGCTATCACTTGAGGTTGCTGAGTGCAATAAAGCTATCACAAAACACTGATTAATCAACAACCTCTTGCCATTGATAATACTTTACATTTGCTAAACTCAACATGGGCAGGTCCTCATCGGTGTCTCCATAAGCAAACACTGATTCATATTTTGAGAGATCACAATAACGCTGTATTAACCTAACTTTATTGTCTCCGCAACAATCGCCATTAACATAGTTTCCAGTAAATTTAGCACCATTACGCTGTAACTCACTACAAATTAATTTCACACCGTGCAGGTCACACCAATAAGAGAGGTAAACATCCAATGAGGCTGAGACAACAACAACTTGGTCACCTCGTGCTTGGTGCCACTTTATTTTCTGCATCGCTTCTTTTCTAATAACCGATGGTAATACTGATGTGGCATAGACTTGCGCCGTTTCTAAGACCCTAGCTTCACTGCGATTAAAAAACGCAATTTTAGTTAAAATAGCACGTGTTTTAGTTGCAGATAACAGACCTACTTTATACAAAAATATAATTGGAAATACAAAAAGCAAACCAAGTAACAAACGCATTTTAGATGAGCTATAAAATATAAACTTGCTGTAGGTATCAGCACTAGTAATGGTTCCATCAAAGTCGAAAAATGCAATATTCATACGAATCTCTCTTGTGTTAATTGCCTTTGTTATCACTTGACTCTAATTTCCAATGTGACATCTCTTCTTTGATAAAATGGTTGACTAAATTCCGATACATCTCCTCAATCGCATCGGGGCTTAACCCTTCATTTGATGCCCAAACTCTACGTTGCTCAAGCATCGTTTTAAAACGCTCTACAGCACGTACGGAAGTGGCAGACGTTTTGAACTTTGCAGCGACTTTAACATCTTGAAAACGTTTGCCTAAAATAGCAATAATGTCTTGATCCATACTGTCAATTTCAACACGAATATCTTCCATGTCAGAACAGCTTTCCGGTTCATTTTTATTTACATAGTTCATGTGCTTCCTTCACTTAATTTGATAACTACAAATTTGACGTTTCATATTTACGCATTTAGCGCCCACAATCAACTAAACAAAACAAAAAAGGCAAATAAAGATCACTATTATATGTAGAAACAGGCTAGTGGGTGAAAATGAATTGTTCACCACGAAGAAACTAAGTTGTGCTGAGAGCACAAAGAGACGTAGAGCGACGGTTATTTGAATAGATTATTTTTTGCTAAAAAAATCGGTAATTTGAACCATATATCTCTTTATAAAACGCGATAGTGATATTGAGTTTTTTTCTGATTTTACGATGTTTACTAGCAAGTGATTTTAACTCTGCAGGATTCATAAATAGGTATTCACTCACCGTATTAAAATCCTTCTTCATACTGATGGTGGCATACTTGCTTATAAAACCTTTTGAAGCTAAATCTGTATTCACTTCCCTTATATCATCATGAAAACGAACAGATGAATCTGCTTTAAGGTAAACATGACGTTTATTAATTTCAGTCCACTTTTTTTCTGGAAAAGCGTAATGTCTCATCACTACACTTGAAAAGGCATGGTAAAGGCTTCTAAGAATATAATCATCGCTATAGCCATTCTGGCGACCTTTGCTATTGATGTATAAGCCACTATTAGAGTTGCTAAAACTATATGATTGTCCATAGAATTTGAGCTCTTTGAGTAAGTAGATATCAGTAATATTTAAACGGATAACACGCTTAGGTATCTCTTTTAAAAAGCCCTCTATTTGCTTAACAACTCTGCTTGCTTCCGCTGGAGATATCGCTTGACCTGAGACACTAGCAGGCTTTCTGAGCCAGCTACTAGGAAAAAAATCTTCTCGTGAATACTTATAGTGAACAGTGACACCATAACGTTGTTTTATCTTAGATATTTTAGAATCTAAGGATTGGGCAAAGGCGGGCTTAACGATAATGAACAATAACAAAAACAAAAAACCAAAACAGCTGAAATGGGGTTGCTTAAATAACCCAAGCTTATTGCCACTGATACCGTCTACCATAGCGATTAATACTCCTGACTATAAAAGTGCAATAATTAACACTTAAAAAATAGCATCTTACATGGCTAATACGACATATCAACTAATAGTCACAAACAAGTTGCAACTATTAGTTTTATTTACCTTATCGTGGATAACTTACTAGCACCTTCTCAAGTTCTATGACCTCTGGTTCTGGAATATTCTCATCAGGAAAAGCATCGCGGACTTTCGCCGTCAACCCTTTTGCAAACACTTGGTACAATACACGCGTAGATATGCTGATCGGGTAGTTTAAATCTGCCGGTAATTGGAACGATTCGTTACGTGTTTCACCCGATTTAATGCGTGTATCTTGGCCAATTTTACTATAACGCCAGAAGGCCAATCCAACCGATTTCCCCTCTTTATCAACACCAATTTTAATGAAACGACGTGAATCTTTTGGAATGACACCGTTTTTCATTACCCCTGACTCAAAGACTCTTTCACCCGTTGCATCGGTCACAATCAACTCAATCCAAACCTGACGGCGGGCGCCACCGGGCATGTCGTGACCAGAATTAACATTGGTGACTTTGGCAGTAAAAATATCTCCTTGTTTTTCAACGTCTAAAGTCAGTGCTGTTTTTAAAATATCGATACTGAGTTTTTTATGTTCAGGATTACGCATACCGGTAAAATAATAGTTACCACCGACAAAATGGTGTGAGCGCATATTTTCTTTGATTGGCCCATTATTGGTCGACTGCCCCGCCACTTTATTATCAAAATCAGTCACGTCTTGGGTCATATGACAATCGATGCAGGTTTTATGTTTGCTTGGGTCTTCTGGGTTATTAAACGGTGACTTAATCCACTCACCAAAGTTGTCGTTAATGCTCGCACCGGGCCCCGTTGTGAATTCATTATGGCAAGTCGCACAATAAAGCGATGACTGATACAGCTCCGCATTAGAATATGAGTCTTTGTGTGGCTGCGGAAACGCATCTATCTGTTTTTTCTCTAACCACTTCATCAATGAATTTTTTGAATCTTCAAAAACATACGCATCACGATCTTTCAGGTTAATGGTCATGTCGGTATTACCACCGGCATTTTCAGCTTTGCTAACACGATGACAAAATACACAACCTGTACCTCGTTCACTGACTGATAAACCATGGCCCATTGCATCTAATAGTGATTTACCTTTTTTCTCCCACATATCACCATATTCAGTGAGCGGGCCTTTATCATTGTTGATAACACCTTGTGGGGCATGACAGCCACGACATAAAGCTCGGAACTCTTCACCCTCTTGCTCAGCGGCAAAATTTTCTTGGAAACGATAATAGGGGTGATCCATATTCATGCCATGGTTAGAATCTGCCCATTGATCGTAAATCGTAGTATGACAATCCTGACACTCTGCTGAATTTAACCACTGCTCAGGATGGGTATAACGCTTCTCATCATCAAGGCGCAACCAAGTACCACCGTAGGGGAGATTTTCCCGTGCGAGTACATACTCGTGTATTGCACTCATCTGCTTAGCCACTTCTACAGGCACATCGGTAAGATCAACTAATTCAGGCTTTCCATCTCGAGGGTCACCACCGAGTCCGCCTTGGGTTTTCTGAATGATATCAACGTAAGCAGCAACAGGGTCTCCCACCACCATTTTGATCACATCAACATGCCCTGTAACCGCATTTTCAAAACGGTCTTTGGCGTCTTTACCATCTTGCATTAAATATCGATTAGTGAAATTAAAACCATCGAGATGACATGAATTGCAGCTCATCCAAAAATCACCTGCAACGGGATACTCACCTCCCTCTGCGGTGTTGGCACTGTTAAACAGGGTTTTACCTAAGCGCATTTGAGGGGTAACGGGATCTTCACTCACTAAAGCTGCAAACTCAGCCGTTTTTAATTTAACTTTAGAAAATGGACCGGGTTTGCCGATGTCAAATTCACTGATATCTAGACTCATCGCTTTTTGAACGTACAGCTCTTGCCCGCTTATCAGTACAGCTTTAGGGTTGTCACCGGGGATATTTCTAAAAATTTGTGTCGCTTTCACACCGCCCTGAAACTTCTTACGACGATGGCGTTTTTTGTTGCTTTTACCTTGGCGAGAGAGGTCAAACACAATCAAGTCTTCTGAGCCAGATGTGCTGATAATGACCTTTTTTCCATCGTCAGTAAATGCGGCATCATGCGGATTAGCCACGATACGTAGGTTATTACCACTTTCGATGATGTTGATCTGTTTAAACAACAGTTTTCGTTGTTGCTTAAGTTCGGCCTCTTTACCCTTCGTTAAATCAATGATGGAAATAGCTGGAAAAACGGTCGATTGAAATTGAAAGTCATGACCAAAAGACCATAATAAATGTGGCAACCACGCCTGAGATCCATCGGGTGAAATGGCAATATTATCTAATAAACGTGGCTTACCCTGCGGCACTGATAAGGTTGCATTTGCCTCGCTATCTAGCAGTTGTAATACTTTGTTTAATTTTGGTGTGGCAGTCGTGACATCATAAATAGACAGTTCACCGGTTAATGCATGGGTAATTAATAAACGTCCATCATCGGTTAAAGCTAACCCTCGTGGAGTTTGTGCAATATCTAATTGAGCGGTTATCTGCCCTTCACGATTGATGACCATCAGTTTGTGTTTTTCAAAGCTGACCGCATAAAATTGCTGATTTTTCTTATCAAAAATTGTTGAGAAAGGACGCGCCTCCGTTGCCACCTCATTAATAACCGAGAGATCATTCGCATCTAACAATACCAGCTTATCCCCCAGATAATCTGATGCTAATAGCAACTTATTATCTGCGCTTAATGCGATTCTACGAATATCTCGACCGATCGTCTTTTCAGATAAAAGTTTACCGTTCTGTTTATCAATAATAGAGACAGATCCGGCATCAAAGTTTGCACTGTAGATAAGTGTTCTGTCTTTATTAAATAACATAGAGCTACTTTTTTCACTCGCCTGCACAGGTAAAGCTAACATGAGCAGTGCGATAAAAAAGAGAAAGGTTTTTAAAAGCATGGTTTGTAGTTTGTTTAACATTTTTTGTTCCAAAATTTTAACTTAAATCTTTGCTGAATCGAGCTTGTTAACACGATAAAGGTATAAAGTACGCTCGGTCGGCAAGCGTTTATAAAAGGCTTTAACTAACTGATAAAAATCACTATTTAACGGACTGCCCGACAAACGCCAAGCATCTCTATTTTTGATGGTTATAGCGCTACTCGGGTAATAACTGTCTAATACTCGAAATTGCTGAAGCTGTGCTGTTATCCAAGCCACACTGTAATTAGTCGCGAGCAACTTTGGTAACTCACTGTCTAATAAAGCTTGTGACTGTAAATAACTAATCGCCTGATTGGTGGGATCTTGTTTAATGATCTGCTGTTGGTAAAAAGGCAGTGCAGAAAGCAACAATAAAACCACCACTAAGCAACGAGCGATTAAATGATTTACTCTATTTAACAACACAAAAATCTGCACTAAAAAAAGGTAATAAATAGGCGCAAAATGGCGAATATTATCGGGGTTTTGTGCCATTAATATGTAGATAAAATAGAGTAAGGTGAAGATGCTTAACGCTTTAATAAAATAGTCTTTCTCAAACAGATTAAATAACAAGGTGGTCACCAATAAAAGAGTGCCTGGCCAGCCCATAAATTCAACAATGTGTGCGAGCCATGCAAAAATAGGCGACTGTGTTTGCTCAGTGGTTGTATTACCCCAAATTAAAAAATGCCCTTGGGTAAAGCGCATACCTTCAGAAAAATAGCTAACACCATCTTTACTAATTAAAAAAAGAAATGATAAAAGACCTATCGCTAAAATAGGTATGAGTGTAAAAATAGCAGCGCGTATTCTGTTTTCAAAAAGAGGTAAAAAAAGTAAAAAACTCAGCCCTAAAGGTGCATAAGAAGGTCTTGTTGCTAACATAAGTGCAATGGCAGTGCCCATCAAAAATGGCTGTTTTTTGTAGCAAAATAATAAACCAGTACACAGCAACATGATTGCAGGTCCGTCACTCAAACCACTTAAAGCAAGCCCGAGTAACAAGGGATTCATCAAACAACAGCTAATAACCAGCAAGCTTAACAAAACGTTATAGGTAACAAGAAAAACTAAATAAGCACATAGCAGCGCTATCATCAGTGAACTGAAAGAAGTATAAGCAAGCAGTGCTGTTAAATGAGCTTCAAATAACAGCGTAAATAGGTGAATTGCCCCGATAAATGCAGGGTAACCAGGAAAATGTGGACGGAATTCTAAAACACTAAAACGCTCAAGCGCATTCAAAAAATTGAATGCATCATCACTACTGACTTGCCAGCTAAATCTGATGAGATAAAACAAAAATAAACAGATTGCAGCGAAGGTAAAAAGCAAACACAGAAATACCTCTGTTTGCTTTTTATCATTCATTACTCTGCTTAGGACATGTTGCATTGGGTTTTATAACTGGAACTGTTGCAGTGCAGATAACAGTTTTTGTTGATACTCAGTAAATGCTTTTTCATCAGCAGGCTCTTGCCCAACACCAAAAACCCCCGGGTTACCAATCGACTTTAATAATCCATTAATCGCAAGGCTCGCTTGTTCACTATATTTTGAATCTAATTTGGGTTTGAGCAGATCCAAAAACAGTTTGCTTTTAACCACTAAAACCTTGGCTACTTGGTAATCATTGAGGTTTGTTGTCGCTCCCTCGAGGCGGCGTACAATCTCTTCATACACAGCAACATCAATGAGGGTCTCTATTTGCTGTTTATCCTGATTTTTAAGAGCATTTTCAAAGGGCTGAATGAGATCAACATCATGCTCTTTTTTAAGGTAAATAAGCTCTTCATTTAACTTGTTTAATTCAGATTCCACCTGTTTAAAGTCACTTTTATCCAACGCAACTAAAATAGCTTCTCGACCATCAATCACCGGCTCTTTACCTGCAGCAGCGTATGAATATGCAGATGCATTCGTCACCATTAAAAATAACAGAGCAGGTAACAATATTAGCTTTTTCATTTTAACTTCCCTCATTTAATCTTGTGGTTAAGCAACACTTTGATTTTCGATAACGGTTTTTTCATTACGGAAATCGAAAATTTCTCGACGACGATCGGTGCCATCAATGATTGACTGTGCAGCGATCATTCCCATCTCCATCGCGGTATCGGTGAAGATGTAACGGAATGTGCCTTGGCGGCCGGTCATGATTAAATTTTCAAATTGATTAAGATGTTTTATCGCGTTTTCCCGCTTTGCTTGATAGCCCATATCCATCATTGGGTAAGCATGCTCAGTGAACGCGGTAAAGTATTCACCGCTATTAAGTTTTGGATCAACACCTAAGCTTTTTAAGTCTTGATAGATACGCTGCTGTAACTTATCACCTTGCATATTCCAGGTTTCATCGCCTTTATTACAAGGGATTTCAATCATCACCGAGGTGTGCCCTTCTGGGCTCATAAAAGGAGAGCGACGACGAGGCTCTTGCAAACGTGTGCCTAAAATATGCGGATCAGAAAGGTACTGCCAGGTATTATCCGAGATATTCTCGGTTTGCATTGGCATATTAAAGAAACGTAATGCGCGATAACTTAAACCCGAATCAAAACCGGTGTTTTTACACATGCCATCTAATGGCAATGTTGAAATTAGCTTGTCACAGTTGATAAACTCAAGGCCCTGCTCGGTTTGATAACCCACTGCAGAAATTGTTTTTGTGCCGCCCGTTTCATCAAACTTAAACGCTTTAACCTCACTATTAAGTTTAATGGTAACGCCATTCTCAATGAGCTTTTCCGCTAACTTATCGTACATCTGACCAAAACCAAGTTTGGGGTAACGGTATTGTTTTGCATAGGTACGCGGTGTTGCCCCTCTTGAAGGTAACAAACGACGCACAACATCTTTTAAGTTCATTAGGCTAATACGCTGTGAAGCCCAATCTCCCGATAGTTTCTTGGGATCTATGCCCCATAGTTTCGCGGTATAACCTTCAAAAAAATGTTTGTATAGAGTTTTCCCAAAACGGCTTTCAATCCACTCTTGAAAACTGACCTGGCTTCGATCGCTAGGTTTACGCTTAAACAACTGTTTAAGTAGATCAATACCCGCACCAAAGAGCAGTGTAAATGGTGCGTTTTTTAATAAATCTTTTGCAGCTAATGGATATGAATAGATACGCCCACGGTAACGAATCACACTTTTTCTTTGTGAAAATAGCAGGTCATCACCCATTAGTTCATCAATAAACTCAAGTAGCTCAGGGTTTTTAGTAATAAAGCGATGACCACCGTAATCAAAGCGGTATTCTCCTTGTTCGCCTTGGAATGTTTGTGTCGCACACATACCACCCACTTTATTATCTCGGTCTAAAATCGTCACCTGATAACCCGCTTTCATTAACGGCCAAGCTGCCATTAACCCTGCAGGGCCAGCACCTAAAATAACAACATTCTTTTCCATTAAACTGCTTGCTCCGTACTGTTAATTTGTTTTTGTTTTGTTGGCAATTGGTAACTTTTATTCCATAGATAGATTGCACTACTGATATACACAAGCCATGTGGTTAACTGCAATGCCCCCGGTGACGAGTTGTAACCAAATAACGCACGCAGGAAGGTGCCAAACACACCGCGATCATCCAATATATGTGAAATATCAAAGACTTCTGGATAGAAGATAGGGATAAGGTGCGCGGCTTGTAACATGTTCATTGCTGATGATAATAAACCTGCTGCGATGATGATAATCAGTAGACTTGTCCAGCGGAAAAACTCACGTAGCGGTACTTTGCGTGTGCCCTTTAGCAACATATAAACCACAACAACTGATAGCACTAACCCAAGTAAACCACCAATCACCGCGCTCTCAGTGGTAAAGTCTGCAAGGCCTGCATACATCAAAGCATTAAAGAAAAGAATGGTTTCAAAACCTTCGCGTAATACCGCTAAAACGGCCAAGAAAACCAGACCGAGCATATTGCCTGTTGAAACCAAGTTAGTTAAATTTTCTTGCAATTCGCTGACCTGATTTTTGGCCTGCTTTTGCATCCAAATCGCCATATAAGTCAATACGATAGTGGCAAATATTAAAATACCCGCCATCAAATAATTCTGGTAAAGCTCACTGCTAAATTGGTCGATTACAATCTGAAAAATGACCGCAATGACTAACGATAAAATCAAGCCAACAAACACACCGATATAAATATATTTATGGAAATGACGTGCGTTTAGCTTAGTGAGGTAAGCAAGTGCAATACCCACGATTAAAAAGGCTTCTAACCCTTCACGAAATGTAATTAAAAAACTTGGCAACATAATTGGACTCTATTTTTTGTTTTGAATGTAGTTAGTTAGATTTAGAACACTCCAACGTAATGCATGTGCAAATACGAGTGGTGCTAATAACCATGAACTATAAAAATGAACGTCTTGAATAAACACCCCTAAATCATTCCCAGGGCTACCGTAGAAAAACAGGTAGATGCCTGAAACTGAGCAGATAATTAACAGATATTCAATAACAGTTCCGGTTTGACGCAGAAATGCTTTTTTGCTTTTTTTTAATAAAGCTCGATGTGAAAGCCAAAATGATCCCACTACCAACACAAACAGGCTAATGCCCACCAGCATATGAATGACTAACATTAAACTTTTAACGGGCCACGTAACAGCCAGTGCTGGCCAAATGAGTAATCCACTAAAGAACATAATATATAACAGGGTTTCAGCCCATTTATGGCGATAAGCAAGCGACTTCCAAGCGGATTTCAGTGTGCTCTGGCCTTGAGTTTTTCCTACTTGCATCAATCAATCAATCCCGTAAAAGTTATTTGCAAAAAAACACTTTGCGAATAACTCTCATTATCACATGTGACACTAAAAACAATAAAGGCAGCTTTCGCTGCCTTTTTATTTCAAATCAAACAAACGTTAAGTTATTTTACTGTTGCTTCATTAGCCATGGTCATTGCAGTGCCGAACTTGCCACCAGCGGCGTGAACTTGTTTAACACCGTCTTTATCACTATCAACTGTGTCGCTACCTTTCACTAGGTTTTCACCTGAATCACCTAACCATTCAGAAAGTTGCATACCGCCATTGATTACCGTTTTAAACCAAGCTGCATAGCGCTCAGTTAACAGTTGTAATTCAAGTGCAGGGTTGTTTTCACCCTCTTCATTTTTCAGATGTAACATAACTTCACGTAAACCACCTGAGATTGCTGCAGATGTGTATGGCGTATGTGTTGTTGCTTTGCCAGGTTGCTCTGCCCAAGTGTTGATATTTTTATCAAACTGGTTTTTCTCAACAGCTAAATAGATATTACGTGCAGCTGTTTTGTACGACTCATCACCCGTTGCAAGGAACGCAGCTACTAAACCACGAATGGCTGCAAACTGTGTTTCTAGAGAAGTACGGCTATCAACTTTTCCGCCTAGTGTTAAACCGTCATTTACTAGACCATTTTTAGTCACTAAGTTTTTAACGATGAAGTCAGCTTGTGCTTTGATCATGTTAAGTGCTTGTTTACCTTGTGCAGACTTAAGGTTCACATCACCGCCATCAGCAGAAGCGTAACCTACAGGTAATGCATCTTGTGCACGTTGGAAGATCGATAGGGCAACAATCGAGTAGGCAGCATCAAAGCTTTTTACTTCTGAGCCTTGCTTGCCATCTTTAAACTCAGTCACAAACGTGCCAAATTTTTCATTGAAGTGTAACGCGGCAATGTTTTGGAATAACAGGTTTGAGATGTTACCTGCTAATGAGAAGGCATCGTCTGCTTTCACATCGTTTTTACTGTTTGCATCGGTATTTTGTTTCGGAGCAGCTGCAAATGGTTTACCATCAAATACAGCCGTAAATGCTGCGTTTTGTGCCGTGTTCGCTACACGCTGGTCAGTGTAAGCGTAAAACTCACTAACAGGCCATAACGTTAACCAGATATCTTC
>Ga0105359_10001755_pt1 | contig 18149 bp, 17 predicted proteins | sample GOMGulsemesocosm_6_FD_83659 | JGI IMG/M metagenome (GOLD analysis project Ga0105359, IMG submission 83659) | Methane-oxidizing microbial communities from mesocosms in the Gulf of Mexico - GOM8C Gulf of Mexico | ecosystem: Environmental > Aquatic > Marine > Cold seeps | place: Gulf of Mexico...
AAACCCCTTTTATATTCTCATTATTTTTTGCTTTTTCAATATCTTCAAGTACTTTTTCAGCAGATAAAATAGGCCCAAAAAGTTCAATTTTTTGCAAGTTAGCAAAAGCAGCGCTATTTGAATTCATAGCATCTTGATTTGAACCATAGGTAAAATAAAATACAATACTTAAAAAAACAATGGTTTTAAAATATTTAGTAATAAAATCCAATACGGCAACAATAGGTGAAAATAACCAAGCAATAAATTTAAACATTTACGCCTCCAATAATAACGTTTTTAACTCTTTTTGTATGTAAAATCACATGGGTACATACACTTTTTTCATCTTCAATAAGATCTGGCAAAACTAAAGAAATAATATCCGCATCAAAATCTTTTTTTAAGATCCCTTTATTTAAGCCCAAGGCATCTGCCCCATGTTTAGTGGCACCTAATAATAATTTAGAAGCAAAAGTATTTAATTCTTTATTTTCGTGCATCATAAGCGCATTTCTTAATTCATCAAACATAGAATAAGAATTATTAGAACTTAAACCATCAGTGCCAATACTATAATCAATATCAAGTTTTGAGAGATTAAGCTTAGTATTGTTTAATAATCTGTTTGAAGTAACACAATGATTAATCACTCCACCTAATTCTTTAATTCGTAAAAGTTCTTCTTCATTGGCTTCAACACAATGAGTAAAAGAAAGTTTTTTAATGTTCTTAAAATTATTTAAAAACTCTAGAGGTTTAGTTACTGCTTTTTCTTGCTGTAAAAAATTTCTAAAAAAATCAAGAAAACCACCTTCATTTTTATTTAACCACAATTTCTCTTCTGGGGATTCCATAAAATGAGTACTTACTGCTAAATTCTCTGCCCTTGCTAAGTTTAAAGCTTCTCTTACTAAAAAGGGATGCACAGAATAAGGAGAATGAATAGCAACACCTGGGAAAAAGTTTGAAGAACTGTGTGTTTTTATTTCAGAAAGTCGTGCTTTAAAATCACTAAATAAAGTATCAACCATATCCATTTTTGAACCAATGGCTTCTGCAAAAAATACGGTGTTTATAGCACTTTTTACACAAGCATCTAAATCATAAGAATAAGAAGATATTGCACCAATAGTTGTTGTTCCTGTTTTTAACATCAAATCAAGTTTTTTTGAAATAAAGGCAGAATTTGCTTTTTCAATGAGAGCTTCTCTATTTGTCAGCACAGAATTAAGCCATGTCATAAAATTACCATAAGCTAAACTTGTTGTATTCGCAGAAAACTCAAGATGGACATGAGAATTAATAAGTCCAGGCATTAAAACAGAGTTTTCACCTAAATCTTTAACTTCGCAATTAGAATACTTATTAAGAATAAAATCTGCATCACCTAAATCAATGATTTTATCACTGTATACCAAAGCAGCATTTTTAATAATGCCTACTTTGGTATCACAAGATATCAGCCATGAAGCTTTTAAAATCTTCATTAATTAGCTGCTGATTCTTCTTGTTGTGCAGCTGCTGCGTTTTGTTGTTCTTGCATAGCTTTAAATTCACTAATAATTTGAGTTAATGATAATAATGCTAAATGGTATCCAAAAGGACCAAAACCAGTGATAACTCCAGTTGAGCTAGCAGCTGTTACTGATGTTTTTCTAAATTCTTCTCTTTTATAAATGTTTGAAATATGTACTTCAACTGTTGGTAGTGCAACAGCAGCTAATGCATCCGCAATTGCTATTGAAGTATGTGAATACGCTGCTGGATTAATAATAATACCATCAATTTCTCCTAAACATTCTTGAACTTTATCAACAATTTCACCTTCTAGGTTTGATTGAAAGAACTCTAATTCAACTCCATTTTGAGAAGCTGTTGCTTTCATTTGTTCATGAATTTGTTCCATTGACATTGGTCCGTAAATATTTTGCTCTCTAACACCTAACATATTAAGGTTTGGACCTTGTATTACTGCTATTTTCATATTATTATTCCTTTTATAAATTTTAGCTATGATTATATTTAACTTATAGTTAAATAACGCTTGTTAATACACTATATTCAATATCCAAAGGTTTTTATGGAAAATTATATTTTAAAAAATGAAAATGCTATTTATTACGAATGTTCTTATTCTTGTGACAATGTTTTATATTTAAAACTTGGAAGTGAAGCATTTTTCATAACTGATTCTAGGTATATGCAAGAAGCCCAAAATGCAGTTGTTAATGCAAGTGTTATTCAAAGTGCTAATTTAATTGAAGAAGCCCTTCTTATAATTAAAAAATCCAATATCAAAAGTCTTATCTATGATGGCAATGATTTTACGTACTCCTTATTTGCAAAATTAAAACAAGCCTTAGATATTGAGCTTATAAACAAAGAAAAGTTTTCTCAATTAAAGCGTATGATTAAAAGTGATGATGAAATTACAATTTTACACAAAGCTGCAAAACTAGGGAGAAAAGGCTTTAATCGTTTTGGCAAATATCTTCAAGACAAGGGTTTTGAACAAAGTGAAAAACTTCTAAATTTTAAAGCTTACGAAAAAATGACCCAAAAAGGGCAATTAGAAGTAAGTTTTGATCCCATTGTTGCTATTAATGAAAATGCAGCAAACCCACATGCAAAACCTACAGATAATATCTTAAGAAAAAACGATTTAATTTTAGTTGATATGGGTATAAAATATAAACGCTATTGCAGTGATAGAACATCTACTTCTTATGTTGATTTTGATACTTTTTCTTTTGGAAGAGAACAAAAATTTTCAAAAAAGAAACATCAAAAAATTTATGACATTGTTTTAAAAGCTCAAGAAAATGCCATATCAAAAGCAAAAGTAGGAATGAAAGCAAATGAAATTGATAATTTAACACGAAGTATTATTGAAAAAGCGGGTTATGGAAAATATTTTATTCACTCAACTGGTCATGGTGTTGGTTTAGATATCCATGAATATCCATTTATTAATGCAAAATCAGAGATTATTATTGAAGAAAATATGGTTTTTACTATTGAACCTGGAATTTATCTTCCCAATGAATTTGGCGTTAGAATTGAAGATACCGTTGCAATTATAAATTCAAAAGCCCATATACTTTAAATTCATTTGAAAAATATAAAAAGTATATTTAAAAAAATATAAATCTTTAGTAAAATACTAATGATTTATTTGTGAGAGAAATATGAAAAAAAAATTAACACAAAACTTAAGCCTTTTTTATACTAGTAATTACCCAAGAGCCCTAAAAAATAAAAGTAAAAAAAAATATAAAGTAACCTTAGGTATTGGAGGAAACGTGGGGGATGTTAAACAGACTTTTAATAAGTTATTCTTATGTCTAAATGCAGATGCAAGATTTGATGTTTTACGAACTTCTCCTCTTTTAAAAAATCCTGCATTTGGATTCTTGGATCAAAAAGACTTTTTAAATGGTATAATCACCCTTAAAACTAATTTAGGTCTCAACGATTTTTTTAAATCTATGCAGAGACTAGAAATTAGATATGGAAGAAAGCGATCCTTTAAAGATGCGCCTAGAACCCTGGATATAGATATAATATTTTTTGCTAATAAAAAAGTAAATACTAAAAAACTAATTATTCCTCACAAATCTTGGCACAATAGAGAATCAGTTACTATTCCTTTAAAACTCTTGTAGAACAACATGTTGTTCTTTTTAAGACGCCTTTTAGTTGAATTTATTTCAAGGCTAAAAGAAATTATAAAATGTAGGTTCCTTTTAAAAAGGACCTTTTTAAAGGCAAAAAATGAATAAAAAAAAAGTTGTTGTAGGAATGTCTGGTGGTGTTGATTCTTCTGTTACGGCATTACTCTTAAAGCAGCAAGGTTATGAAGTGCAAGGTCTATTCATGCGTAATTGGGAGTATGGGATTGAAGGTAGTCAATGTCCTAACCGTATAGAGTTTGAAGATGCAAAAAAAGTTGGTAAAATATTAGGAATTGATGTAAAAGGCATAGATTTTGTTGAAGAATATAGAACCAAAGTATTTGATGTATTTTTAGAAGGTTTGAAAAAAGGTCTAACTCCTAATCCAGATATACTTTGTAATCGTGAGATTAAATTTAATGTATTTTTAAATGAAGCAAAAAAAATGGGTATTGATACGATAGCTATGGGGCATTATGCCAAAATAGATGCATATAATGATCATCATGTACTTGCAACGCCTAAAGATAATACAAAAGATCAAACGTATTTTTTACATGCATTATCAAGTACACAATTATCACATGCTGTATTTCCACTTGCCAATTTAACAAAAAAAGAAGTAAGAGAAATAGCCAAAGAGCATAATCTACCTGTAAGTGATAAAAAAGACAGTACAGGAATTTGTTTTATTGGTAAACAAAAATTTGATGAATTTATTACCCAACATTTAAAAGCCATTCCTGGAGATTTTATAGATGACAAAGGAAAAATAATAGGAAGACATAAGGGTCTTATTTGTTACACCTTAGGTCAAAGGAAAGGTATTGGTATTGGTGGTATGAAAGAGACTGAAACAGCTAATAATACCCATAACCCTTGGTATGTAGCAAAAAAAGATATTGTCAGTAATACATTAACTATTGTACAAGATACAAATCATCCTTTGCTTATGAACCAAAACGTTGAAGCCAGTCATATGCATTGGGTATTAGATAAAGCTCCAAAGATTGGTGATAAATTAATGGCACAAGTTCGTTATCGTCAACAAAAACAAGCTTGTACTGTTACACAAGCTAATGATGGAAAAGTTCTCGTGCGATTTGATACGCCTCAAAGAGCAGTGACCTTGGGACAGAGTCTTGTTTTATATGATGGTGAGTATTGTTTAGGTGGCGGATTTATAAGTGATTACTCTTAATTAACAATAGCAATTAATTCTAAAAAATATTGGGGATGACAGTCCCCAATGCTATTAAGTACAATCATCTCAAATTTTACAAGTTATAAAAAATAAAACATTATCTGATAATTTAAAAATACTATATACACATATCGTTGAAAAGAAGATAAGATTTTACGATTAATGGTTCTAAAGACCCCTATTTTGAAAAGAGTTAAATCCTAAAACCGTATAACAACAATTTATTTAGAAAATCCTTCTTTACGGTAATAGATCTCAATCAGCAGTATTTTATATTGATCAAAATTCATTGTTTCAGGATGAATTGCAGGAACAAAATAAATATTTTAAGTGTATGCTTAAAATATTTATACTTAAAAAAGTTATTAATTAGCAAAAACTTCTATATAAACATTAGAAATTAATTACAAATATACCTAAAATATAAAGCTATATTACCCCATAAACATTTTTTACTTCATTCAATTGAATTAAGAGTTTTTTAGATATAATCGCATGATAATTACATGGTAAAAAGGAATTTTATGAGCGGCTTTAAACTATTTAGCGGTACTGCAAATAAAGCATTTGCAGACGAAATAGGAAAATATTTAAATGTAGAAGTTGGTGATGCTAGCGTTAGACAGTTCTCAGATGGTGAGATTTCAGTACAAATTACTGAGAGTGTTAGAGGTCATGATGTATTTATAATACAACCTACTTGTGCACCAACTAATGATAATTTAATGGAATTATTAATCATGATTGATGCTTTTAAAAGATCAAGTGCAAAATCTATCTCTGCTGTTGTACCTTACTATGGATACGCAAGACAAGATAGAAAGGCAGCTCCAAGAGTACCAATTACTGCAAAATTGGTTGCTGATTTATTAGAAAAAGCTGGAATTGATAGAATTATTACTGTTGATTTACATGCCGCTCAAATTCAAGGTTTTTTTAATATTCCTGCAGATAATTTATTTGGTTCTATATTATTTGTTGATTATATTAAAGCAAAAAACTTTAAAAACCCAATTATTGCAAGTCCTGATATTGGTGGGGTTGCTAGAGCTCGTTCTTATGCTTCAAAACTAGGTTATGACTTGGTTATTGTTGATAAAAGAAGAGAAAAAGCAAATGTTGCAGAAGTTATGAATATCATTGGTGATGTTGAAGGTAAAGACGTTATTTTAGTTGATGATATGGTTGATACTGCAGGCACACTTGTAAAAGCAGCAGCGGCACTTAAAAAAAGAGGCGCTACTTCAGTAATGGCTTGTTGTACTCATGGAGTATTATCAGGAAAAGCTTATGAAAATTTAAACTCAAAAGACTTAGATGAATTGGTAATTTCAAATACCATTCCTTTAAAACAAGAGCATGATAGAATCACTGTATTAAGTGCAGCGAATATCATGGGTGAAGCTATTTATAGAATTCACAATAATCAATCAGTGAACTCTATCTTTTTATAAAATATTTTAAAAGAACAAAGATTTAAATTTGTTCTTTTAAATACGCCCCTCCCCTAGTTATTTGAGTACTTTCCGTCATAAAAGTTTCTAATTTTCTACATATTTGTCATAATAATTTAATATATTATTTACTTTTGTTATAATATAATAATCAAAATTAAACAAAGGCTTGAAATGAAAAAAATATTATTAAGTACACTAGTAACAGCAGGAATATTATTATCAGCAGACTCAGACTATCCACATGAAGTAAGTTTATTATTGGGTGGAGCGCTTACAGAAGGTAATTTAGAACTTGAAAGAAACTATGCAAACTTTGGCTTAAGCATAGGAACAAAACTAGACAGTACAATTTTTGACCAAATTGAATTTGGTGTTTTAAAAAGTATTCAAGATGTAGATATAAAAAACTCTACACAAGATACATCCGTATTACGAGTATTTACAAATGTTATAAAAGATTATCCGCTTAATGACACTTCTTCTTTTTATGCTTTAGTTGGTATTGGAGTAGAGTCTTTTTCTAATAGTTCACGCAATGAAGATGGTTTATTTGCAAACTATGGACTTGGATATAAATACAAATTTACAGATAGAACTTCTTTGAAGATGGATCTTAGACATTTAATTGAAGCAGATCATGGAGATAACAATTTATTATATACAGTTGGTCTTTCTTATGGGTTTGGTCAAAAAGCTAAAAAAATGCCAGTTATGGTGGAAAAAGAAAAGCCAATGACAAAAGCAAAACCAATGATGAAAAAAGTAAAAGATGTGTATATTGATGATGACAATGATGGTGTATTCAACCGTCACGATCAATGTTTAAATACGCCTGCTAATACGCGAGTTAGTATTGATGGTTGTGCAAAAGTAATGAATTTAAAAGTAAATTTTAATACGGATTCAGATGTAATGAATAAAGATTATTCAGAAGTTCTAAAGAACTTTGCTTTATATTTAAATGCATCTAAAAAAAGTGCTACTATTGCAGCACATACAGATTCAAGAGGAAGCGAAGCATATAACCTTATTTTATCTGATAAAAGAGCAAAAGCCGTTCATGATAAATTAGTAAACCTAGGTGTAAGTGCATCAAAATTAATATCAAAAGGTTTTGGAGAAAGCAAACCTCTTGCTAGTAATCAAACAAAAGAAGGACGATTAGAAAACAGAAGAGTTGAAGCAATTCTTTCAAAATAGTAATTTTGGGTTAAGCCCAAAATTACTTACTACAATATTCTCTTAACATCACTCTTACAATACTTTAGCTATAATCGCGAAAACAATATATAATTTATATAAATAAACTAAGATTAACGCTTAGAAACTAGTATTTAGGAAAAATCTTGCAAAAACATATAAGAAACTTTTCAATTATTGCTCATATTGATCACGGTAAATCAACACTCGCAGATAGAATTATTCAAGAATGTGGATCAGTTGCTGATAGAGACATGTCAGCACAAGTTATGGATACTATGGATATTGAAAAAGAACGTGGAATTACAATTAAAGCACAAAGTGTACGACTTAAATATACTAAAGATGGACAGGAATATGTTCTAAATCTTATTGATACTCCAGGTCATGTTGATTTTTCATATGAAGTTTCTCGTTCGCTTGCCTCTTCTGATGGCGCTTTGTTAATTGTTGATTCAACACAAGGTGTAGAAGCTCAAACAATTGCAAACGTTTATATTGCTATGGAGAATGATTTAGAATTATTACCTGTTGTTAATAAAATAGATTTGCCTTCTGCTGATCCTACTCGAGTATTAGAAGAAGTTGAAGAAGCTATTGGCTTAGACTGTACCTATAACAATTTAATTTCTGCAAAAACAGGATTAGGAGTTAGAGATTTAATTGACTCAATTGTTGAGCGAATTCCAGCTCCTACAGGTGATGAAGATGCCCCAACAAAAGCATTAATTTATGATTCATGGTTTGACAATTATTTAGGTGCCTTGGCACTTGTTCGTGTTTATGAAGGAAGTATTAAAAAAGGTCAAGTTGTTCGTATGATGAATACCCAACATGATCAACAAGTATTATCTTTAATGTATCCACATCCTTTAAAAAGAGAAAACACCAATGAACTTAAAACAGGTGAAATTGGTATTGTTGTTCTTGGTATTAAAACAGTAGATATTATTGCTGTTGGAGATACAATGACAGATGCAAAAAATCCAACACCTAATGTTATTGATGGATTTGAACCTGCTAAACCTTTTGTATTTGCAGGTCTTTATCCAATTGATACTGATAAATTTGAAGATTTAAGAGATGCTTTAGATAAATTAAAACTAAACGATAGCTCAATTTCATATGAACCAGAAAGTTCAGTTGCACTTGGAAGTGGTTTTAGAGCTGGTTTTTTAGGGATGTTGCATATGGAAGTAATTAAAGAGAGATTAGAGAGAGAATTTAATCTTGAGCTAATTGCAACAGCTCCTACTGTTATTTATGAAGTACTAAGAAAAGATGGACAAAAAATCAATATTCAAAATCCTTCTGAATTACCAGATCCAAATTATATAGAGACAATTTTTGAGCCTTATGTTAAAGCTACTGTTTTAGTACCTGATGAATTTTTAGGAAATGTAATTAAACTTCTTAATGACAAAAGAGGAATCCAAATTAAAATGGATTATATTGGTACTCGAGTTTTATTAGAATACGATATTCCAATGAATGAAATTGTAATGGATTTTTATGACAGATTAAAATCTACTACAAAAGGATATGCTTCTTTTGATTATGAACCAATAGGATTTAGACCTGGTGTTTTACAAAAACTTGATATTAAGGTTGCAGGAGACGTTGTAGATGCATTATCTATTATTGTTCCAGAAAACAAAGCCTTGTCAAAAGGTAGAGAGTTCATTAAAGCTTTAAAAGAATTAATTCCAAGACAACTGTTTGAAGTTGCTATTCAAGCAAGTATTGGTTCTAATATTATTGCAAGAGAAACTGTAAAATCAACTGGTAAAAATGTAACCGCTAAGTGTTATGGTGGAGATATTTCTAGAAAAAGAAAACTTTTGGATAAACAAAAAGCCGGGAAGAAAAGAATGAAGTCAATTGGGAAAGTAAACGTTCCACAAGAAGCATTCATGGCTGTTTTGAAACTATAATTTCGCTTTTGGCGAATTTCTACGTTAGAGTTGTAATTTTATTTACTCACCTACAAGTGTAGGCTCCTAAATAAAATTTCAACTCCGCCTTGAACTTCACTCAAAATCAAAACAATACTTTCAAAACTTCGTTTTAACTAATCAAACTATTCCATCTTTAATCAAAAATACTATATTATATTACTAATAATATGAAGGAAAAAAATGAGCAAACATTTTCTCAGTAGCATTGAAATTATAGATTTTAAATGTTTTAAAAAATTTAATGCAAAAAATTTTAAAAGAATTAATTTAATTTCTGGTAAAAATAATGTTGGAAAAACAGCATTTATGGAAGCAATTTATATTAACCTGAATTCTCTAGATATTGAAACTAGTACATCAGCTATGGCATCTATGCCATTTAGTAGAAATAATTTAGAATTTATTACAAATACATATTCTGAAAAAGTCGAAAAAGAATATTTAGAGAAAAATGACTCTATTCATATAGAATCAAATATTATAAAAAATAAATTTCATATAAAATCTCAGAATGGTAAAAAGGAGTATGAGTTTGTATTAAATGATATTCAATATATAATAAATTCTAATGAGTTTTCTTTTAATGAGAAAAATATTGATAATATAAATTTTATTGATAACTTTGGTCTATCCAATTCAGAATTAAAAGATTATTTTGAATCTGTTCAGAAACTTGATAAAGAGGAATCTTTATATAACTATATTAATTCATTTGATTCTACAATATTGAACTTCAAAGTCTTAGGAGGAAATAAAGCAGTTTGTAAAACTGTATTTTCTGATGAATATAGAGATATTAATGAATTTGGTGATGGATTGAAGCATTATATTTCTATCATTTGTTGTGTATATGCTTGTAAAGATGGGTACTTATTTATTGATGAAATTGACAATGGAATTCATTATACTCAACTTGAAAGATTGTGGGAAATTATTTTTACTATTTCGAAAGAAGTTAATTGTCAAGTTTTTGCTACTACTCATTCGCGTGAAATGATTAATGCTTATGCAAAAGTATCTCAAAAACTTGATGAAGAAGATATATCTTTTATTGAACTTGGAAGAAATAAAGAGAATGAAATTAAAGCAATTACTATGAATTATGATAGATTTCAGACTGAAATTAAAAATGGTAATGAGATAAGAGGATGGTAGCGATACTATACGAGGGAATATCAGATAAGGCTTTTTTTAATTCAATTCTTGAAGAATATAACTTGCCAAAAGAAGAAGTGATATTTTATGGATTTGAAGGTAAAGATAATTTATTTAAGATATCTCATTCTAATTATAATTATTTAGAATCTGATATTGATGTTGGTAGAGTAACTAAAGTTTTACTTGTAGTTGATGCAGATAATGAAAAAGATCCGAATCCTCATAGAGGATTTGAAGCTTCTAAAACTAAATTAGAAGAAACTATATCTGATTTAAATTTTGATGTACCTTTATATTATTACATAATGTGTGATGAAAAAAATGAAGGAAATTTGGAATCATTTTTATTATCTGTTTTAGAAAATGATCAAAAAGAGTGTATTAATAAATTTAGAGAATGTTATAAATATGACTTAACTGATAAATGGGCATATAATACTTTTTACAAACAAAAAAAATACCCTTTTGATTATAGTCATCAAAATTTCATTCCTCTAAAAAATACTCTTACAAAGCTTTTTACATAATTTAATAGATTATAGACTATTAAGTTTACCAATCCATTACATTTATATCTAGTCCTCTACTATCTCGCCTCTTACTTCGACGTATTTCATGCCCCATTTGTACATTTCTTCTAATAAAGGCTTTAGTTCTTTTCCTAAGGGTGTTAAGGAGTAAATTACTTTGGGTGGAACTTCTGCATAAGCAACTCTATTAATTAAACCTTTTTCTTCTAGTTCTCGCAGTTTTGCCGTTAGCGTTTTTTTTGTGATTTTATTTATGACTTGAAAAAGTTCTGTGTACCTTTTTTCGCCTTCTAACAAATACCAAATTACATCTAGTTTCCATTTATCATTAAAAATCGATAAAGTCACAGGCACAGTACAAACATATTCTTTTCCGTCAACAAGGTACATTTAAGGCCTTTTTATTTGAATTATATCATATGAAACTTAATTTAGGATACTTTTTTAACCTTGGTAATTTTAGATATCCTTAGGATGCAAAAGTATCCTAAGGATATCTTAAGCAACTTAGCTTTATACTCTCAGAACAAAAAAAGGATAAACATGAAAAACGTTTTAATTATAAATGGTCATCAAAAATATGAAGGTATAGCAAATGGAGGCTTGTCACAATTTTTAGTTGATAATGCAGTTAATTTTTTAACAGAGGCAGGATATACAATACAACATACAGTAATTCAAAATGAATATAATATTCAAGAAGAACTTGATAAGTTTTCTTGGGCAGATTGCATCTTTTTTCAATTTCCAACTTTTTGGATGGGAACACCTTGGCTAACTAAAAAGTATATTGATGATATCTTTTCAGCTGGTTATGGCACGGTTACTTATGAAGGTGGGGAAGGCAATGAGAACAAAGAATATGGAACAAGTGGATTAATGAAAGAAAAAAAGTATATGTTAAGTCTTACGTATAACGCCCCCTCAAATTCATTTTCAAATAAAAATGGATTTTTTGAAGGTTTAGACTTAGATGAAGTAAATGTAGCTACTCATAAAACATTTAAATATTGTGGGGCAACGCCGCTAGAATCCTACGCAATGTACGATGTATATAATGGAAAACTAGATATGCAAAAAATAAAAAGTGATTTTTTAAAGGTTCTTGAAAACAATTTTATCTAAATATAATATATGATATTATTTTATATGAAATGTATTATTTGTGAAAGCTGGTCATTTTTGGTTATTTGTAAAACTTGTCAGTATGATTTTTTACAGCCAAGACTATACAAAAGAGAAATTAAAAAGAATTTTTTTATTTATTCTTTTTATAACTATGAAGAAATAGAAGATTTATTATCGGCCAAATATCATTTTTTTGGGGACCGTGTATTAAATATTCTGGCCTTAAATTCTTTTGCTTTTTTTGCAAAAGAATTTTCTTTTAATACAGCAACGCTTGCCATTCCAATTGATGACCATACAAGGCATGAGTTTTCACATACAGCAATATTAGCAAAACATTTAAACTCTAAAAACATTACAAGCACCTATAATGTTTTAAAAGCACAAAATAAAGTTGTTTATGCAGGGAAAAAACTCTCTTTTAGAAAAAAGAATCCACGAAATTTTATACTCAAAAATATTTCTAATAAAAAGATTATTTTAGTGGATGATGTGTTGACCTCAGGAACAACATTAACAGAAGCTTTTAATGTATGTTCTTTAAAGAATGAAGTTCTTTTCGCTTTATGTTTAGCCGATGCTAAACATAAAAGCTAGAATGAATAAGAATAACCTACAGTTAATAGTGAAACTTTTGAATTAGTAACTGTTCCATTTTGCCCATCAATTTCTGCAGTTCTATCATCTTTTATTGATACTAAATAAGCAGCACCAATAGTAGAATTTTCATTTAATTTATATTCAAATCCCATTGAATAAATTTTAGCATCCGCATCTGGAAGTTCAAAACCAATTGTTTCATCTGGAACTGGAGTTTCATCAATAGCAAAACCACCCATTAGAGTTAAGTCTTTATTTGCTTGATAAGTAAGTCCTAATCTATAAGTATTGGTATCTTTCCAGTTTTTCTCTCTTGCTTCGTCAAAAGAACTATAAAAACTACCTGCCGCTCCATAAACCGTAGTATTAAGTTTTTTATCATAATTAAAATCTAAGTTACTATATTTTGACCAATATGTTCTCTCATATACTAACTCAGCAGTTAAATTCCCAAAATCATGAGAAATAGCTAAATTTAAAGCTGCGGGTAAAGGAAAGGATACAGAAGCATCACCATTGTAAGTCTGTCCTCCAAAAAATTTCAATTTTCCAGAACCTGTCACTTCTATATCAACATACGAGCGATAAGTAGCTGCCAGTGTTGTATCTTTTGTAGGTCTATACGTAAGTGCTAAGTTATATCCAAAATCAATAGAATCAGCTTCTAAATCACGGGTGACATCATTTCCAGAAATAACAGCAGAACTTTTTACAACACCCTCGCTATAAATAGCTCTTAATCCACCACCAATTGCAAATTGTTCATTAATTTTATAAGCAATAGTAGGATTTAATTCAACAATTTTTAAAGTGAATTCTTCTGCTGATTTTTTAGCAAAAGTATTCTTCCATCTTTTTGATAAGCCTGCAGGCGCTACCATAGAAATACCAAAAGTTGTGTTCTCAAAATTTGAAGGAATAATATAATGTAAAGTAGGAATAAATACTGTCTCTTTTTCTGCTTTACTTTGAGCAGGTACTCCACCTAAAGCTGCAACCGTTTCAGAACTGTCAAAATCAATATCTGAAGCTTGTACATACGACAGTCCAAAATCCAATTGATTTCCTTTTGAAAAAAAAGCCATGTTCGCCGGGTTATAATAAGAAGCATCTGCTCCATGTGCATTTGCAACATAAGCAGCTGCAAGTGCAGTACCTTTTAATGATTGTTCTGGGATCTTGTATCCCGCTGCATATAAAGATGTAGCCCCTGCTAAACTCAATGCAAATAATTTGTGTAATTTCATATCTTCGCCTTAATAATATTTTTAATTCTTATACTATAGTAATATTCTTAGTATTCATTAAATTTTTGCATCTATTATATTAATTAAGTTTAATCAAAAATACCATAAATTCTTGTATAATGGGGTTTTTAAAGTAAAGGTGAAATATTGATTGGAATTATAGATTATAATATGGGAAACCTAGCAAGCGTATATAATGCATGCGCACTATTAGATACAAAAGCCAGCATTGTTAAAAATCCAGATGACCTTAAAAACTTTGATAGAATTATTCTACCAGGTGTTGGTGCTTTTGGTGATGCCATGCTTCATTTAAAAGAAACAGGCATGAAAGATGCTATTTTAGACTTCTCAAAAACGGGAAAAGCTATGATAGGTATTTGTTTAGGAATGCAACTCTTGTTTGAAAGTTCCCAAGAATTTGGAGCACACGAAGGTTTGGGATTAATTGATGGAAAGATTCTAAAATTTGACAAAAGTAAAATGGAAGAAGATTTTAAAATTCCACATATGGGTTGGAATAAAATCACGAATACAAAATCTGTTTTATTTGATGGTTTAGAAGATCCTTATTTATATTTTGTTCACTCTTATCATGTACACACAAAAGAAGCTAATGTAATTGGACAAACTACTTACGGTTATAAATTTGCTTCAGCTGTAAATAAAGATAATATTTATGGGTTTCAGCCTCATCCAGAAAAGTCCCATGACAATGGTTTGAAAATATTGAAAAACTTTCTTAAGATATAAAACAATGAAAACAATAGCAATTACAGGAGCCAGTGGTTTTATTGGAAAAGAATTAAGTAAATTTTTCTCTACAAGCGGTTTTACAATAATTCAAATACATAAAAATGATTTTACAAACACTACTGTTTTACAAGAAAAAATTGATAAAAGTGATATTGTATTTAATTTAGCAGGTGCAAGTATTCTTAAGCGCTGGAGCAGTGAATACAAAGAAGAGATATATAAAAGTCGTGTTGATACAACACATCTTCTAACACAAGCAATTAATCAATCAAAAAAGAATATAGAGCTATTAATATCGGCTTCTGCACTTGGAATTTATGATAATAAAAAGCACTATAATGAAGACAATGCATCTTATTCAAATGATTTTTTATCGACACTTTGCCAAGAATGGGAAAAAACAGCCTTAAAAGCCAAATGTAGAGTGGTTAATTTTAGGTTTGGAATAGTACTTGGGAAAAATGGAGGCATGTTTAAAAAAATGCTTAGCGTTTTTTCTTTGGGCTTAGGAGCTAAAGTATCTACAGGTACACAAGCTTTATCTTTTGTACATATTGATGATTTAAAAAATGCCTTTTATTTTGCCATAGAGAATGCTTCTTTACATCATGCTTACAATTTATGTGCAAGTATTCCCACTACAAATGATAATTTTTCAAAAGTATTGGCAAAAGAGTTGAAAAAGCCACTCCTTTTCACTCTTCCTGAGTTTGTATTAGAATCTGTATTTGGAGAAGGTGCAAAAGTGTTAAGTGATGGGCAAAGTATTTATCCCAAGAGACTGGAAGAAGCGGGTTTTACTTTTGAATTTACTTGTATAGAAGATGCAATTAAAAACCTGTGTTTAAAAAATAAAAAGTATTAGGAGAAAATAAAAAGTATGGATATTTTACCAGCAATAGATTTAAAAGATGGAAAAGCAGTTAGACTAACAAAAGGGCTAATGGACAGCGCAAAAATATATTCAGATGAGCCATGGCAAGTTGCTAAACGATTTGAGGAACTTGGCTCTAAGTGGTTGCATATTGTTGATTTAAACGGTGCGTTTAAAGGGGAACCTGCAAACCTTGAACAAATCAAAAAAATCAGAGAAAACTGTAATTTAAAAATTGAACTGGGTGGTGGTATTAGAGATGAAGCCACAATAAAAATGTATTTAGAGCTAGGAGTTGAGCGATTAATTTTAGGCTCAATTGCTCTTACTAACCCTGCATTTGTAAAAGAAATGGCAGCTAAGTACCCTATTGCTGTAGGAATTGATGCTATGAATGGTATGGTTGCAGTTGAGGGATGGGCAGAAGTGTCTACTATGAAAGCAGTAGACTTGGCACAAGAATTTGCAAGCGCAGGTGTTGAAGCTATTATATGTACAGACATTTCAAAAGATGGAATGTTATGTGGAGTAAATGTTGAGTTCACACAAGAAATAGCACTTACGTCAAAAGTTCCCACTATTGCATCTGGTGGAGTTAAAGATATCAATGATATTATAGCTTGTCAAGACAATGGTGATATTGCAGGAGTAATTGTAGGAAAAGCTTTTTATGAAGGCTCTTTAGATTTAGAAGAAGCCTTTAAAATCTTAAACTAATTTTTTATGAAGAATCAAATGATTCTTCGTAAAAATTATTACAGTACTATTTTTCTTCTTGCGCATTTGTATAATGCAATTCTAAACCTTTTGATGTTGCTACAAAACCATTAATATTTATGCGCCCATCATGAACCATTAAATGATGTTCTTTACATAAAGGAATCAAATTATATTTATGATTGGCATTCATATGACCAATGAACCCCTCTTTATTTGCTCTTGCTTGCTCTTTTATATGATGTATATCATCAACAGGCCTTGCACAAATAACACAAGTACTTACAATTAAATCTTTATTGTATTTAGATGTTTTTCTTTTTGTCAAGCGCTCAATAGAAGAATAATCATCACATAATCGTTTACGGATATCATTAGCAACACTTAAAAACTCCCTATCCATATGCAAAGATTTAGCATATTCTAAACCATACATAGAAGAACCACTTCCATATTGTAGTTTTCTATTAAATATAAGTTTGTCTTCTTTATCTTCATACAAAACAGATAAATGCAAACATATAAGATTTTTTAGTTTTTTTAACTCTTTTATTTCTGGTAATTGATGCAAGTGAGTAGCAAATAAAAATAAAGCTTCAAGTTTTGCAAGTTTTAAAATGGAACTAGCAACTATACTTACCCCACTCATTGTTTCCGTACTGTGAGAGATTTCATCTCCTAAAACAATAGAGCGTTTTGTGGCTCTGTTAAATATATTTTTAAGTTCCAACATCTCAACTGCAAAAGAAGATAAACCTTTTGCTATATTATCAGCTCCAGAAATTCGTGTAAAAATAGAATCAAAAATTGAGAAACGCATGGATTTAGCAGGTACAAAAAAACCTGCCTGTGCTAAAACAACTGCAATTCCAAGCGATTTCATTAATGAAGATTTTCCAGAAGAATTAATACCATAGAGTAAAATACCATGCATTTTATTATCAAAGATATTTATAGGATTAGAGTTTTTAATAATAACATTGTTTTTATACTCTTCACTAGCAAGTCCAAGTTCCCCTAAAATAATGTCATTAGGTACATAAACACCCTGCTCTTCATTGGCTTCAATAATTGGATGTCTTAATTCAATAACTTCAATAAAGTTTTCTTTATCTTGTGTTTTAACAATAATAGGACACACATAATTGTATTTTTTAGACGTTTTGATATTAGATACAGTTAAGTCTATTTCTGCAATAAACAATACCAATTCTTCTAATAAAGAAGCGAATTTTTTCTCAAATTCAAGTACTTTTTCTTTGAATACAAGTTTATTTAATTCGATTATTTTTCTTAAATTATGAACATATTTATCAGAAATATCATCGCTTAATTTATTTGATATTTTAACTGAATTCGTTTGAATTTTAATTTTAAAATCTTTAAATAAAAGTAAGTCGTCATCAATAATCAAATGAGAGTTTAATAAATCCTCTTTTATTAAATTAAATCTGCTTTTAGTAAGCCCTAAATAAAAACCTTCTTTATCCAGGCGATTAATACTTACATAAGAGCTGTCTTTATTTTTAACAAAAGATAAAATATGTGTTTTCATACACTCCAACTTTTCTTTTAAAATATCATTTTCTTTCATTAGTGCATCAATATTAGAATTAATACCTTCACATACCATATTATGCTCAACATCTTTTAGCATATATTTA
>Ga0105359_10001773_pt1 | contig 18089 bp, 14 predicted proteins | sample GOMGulsemesocosm_6_FD_83659 | JGI IMG/M metagenome (GOLD analysis project Ga0105359, IMG submission 83659) | Methane-oxidizing microbial communities from mesocosms in the Gulf of Mexico - GOM8C Gulf of Mexico | ecosystem: Environmental > Aquatic > Marine > Cold seeps | place: Gulf of Mexico...
TGAGATATTAAAGTGAATAAAATCAGTTAGTCTTCATTCTTAGATTCATATAATAAGTGCATAACTTGTAAAGGTAGAAAAGGCTGCTAGTTATTTATAGTCTAACGCCATACTCCTGCAAGAGGTGAGAACATCTAAACAACTAACCTATGAACAACGATGCCAGATTTATGCTTTAAAGAAATCATTCACAACAAGCGATTGCTGATGTTATAGGCGTGAATCAATCGGCCATTAGCCGAGAGCTGAAACGTAATAGTGGTAAGCGAGGCTATCGCTTTAAGCAAGCACAGGCATTACGTGATAAGCGTTATTTATCGAGTACTAAAGCAGTAAAAATGACGGGCTCTCATATTTTACTGATCAATAAAAAGCTTGAAATGCGCTGGAACCCTGAGCAAGTTTCAGGCTGATTAGAGGGCGAAAAAGAGATCGAGCTGAGCCATGTAACGATCTATAAGCATATTTGGTCGGATAAGCGCTTAGGGGGTCAATTGTATCGTTATCTAAGACGAAAAGGTAAGGCATATCAATCAAGAGGTAAAAGCTAAGCGGGGTGAGGTCATATCATTAACCGTGTGAGCATTGATGAACGAACGGCAGTGGTGGATGAAAAATCCAGAGCGGGTGGTTGGGAAATAGATCTCGTTATTGGTAAAGGGCACAGCGGGGCTATCGTAACGATAGTAGAGCGGTCACTCAGTTTTACGGTATCTAAGCGCATTTTTAATAAAAAAGCAGATACGGTAACGAAAGTCACCATAGAATTACTGGCGCCTTATAAAGATGTGGTACACACCATCACAGCAGACAATGGTAATGAGTTTGCTTACCATGAAAAAATGACAGAAGCGCTAGAGGCTCGCGTATATTTTGCAGACCCATATTGTTCATGGCAACGTGGCTTAAATAAAAATACCAATGGATTGTTGAGGCAGTATTGGCCTAAAGAGGCAAATTTCAAAAAGATATCGGCAAGTGAGATTGAGTCAATAATTTTGACGCTAAATAATCGACCAAGAAAGAAACTAGGTTTTAAAACGGCAGGTAATTTAATGAAAAAGCACATAGCAGCTATCGCTGCATAATGACGTTATGCATTTCGGCATTGAATCTGCGATTTATATACTTACTCTAGTGAGTTAATTTTAGAATTTAATACAAGAGAAAAATATGAGAATTCTCGTTACTGGCGGTGCTGGTTTTATCGGTTCAGCTGTTATTCGCCATGTCATCAAAAATACAAATGATAGTATCATCAATGTAGATAAATTAACCTATGCTGGCAATTTAGAGTCATTAGGCGATATTGAAAAAAATGATCGTTATGAGTTCAAACAAATCGATATTTGCAATCGTGAAGATCTTGATAGAGTGTTTTCGGAGTATCAACCTGATGCGGTAATGCACTTGGCTGCAGAGTCGCATGTAGATCGTTCAATCGATGGTCCTGCTGCATTTATTGAAACAAATATTGTTGGTACGTATACGTTACTTGAAGCGACTCGCTCTTATTGGAGCAAACTTGACAAAACATGTAAAGATACATTTCGTTTCCACCATATCTCTACTGATGAAGTATATGGCGATTTAGAAGGAACGGATGACTTATTTACAGAAACAACATCATATGAACCAAGTAGCCCTTATTCAGCGTCAAAAGCATCAAGTGACCATTTAGTTCGCGCATGGCAGCGAACATATGGTCTACCAACTTTGGTAACGAATTGTTCTAATAACTATGGTCCTTATCATTTCCCTGAAAAACTGATCCCATTAGTAATTTTAAATGCCGTAGAGGGTAAACCTTTACCTGTTTATGGCAATGGAGTGCAGATCCGAGACTGGCTGTTTGTTGAGGATCATGCTCGTGCGTTATATAAAGTAGTGACTGAAGGTGAGGTAGGAGAAACCTACAATATTGGTGGTCATAATGAGAAAACAAATATTGATGTTGTAAAAACAATTTGTTCATTACTTGAAGAGTTAGTGTCTAACAAACCAGAAGGTGTTGTTCAATATAGCGATTTAATTACTTATGTGACAGACCGCCCAGGCCACGATGTCCGTTACGCCATTGACGCGTCAAAGATTGAGCGTGAACTTGGTTGGACACCAACGGAAACTTTCGAATCAGGTATTCGAAGTACAGTTGAGTGGTATTTAAATAATAAAACATGGTGGTCTCGCGTTTTAGATGGTTCATATAGTCTTGAACGTCTAGGCATATCAGAAAGTAATGAGGAGAAATAAAATGAAAGGGATTATTCTTGCAGGTGGTTCTGGTTCACGTCTTTACCCGTTAACACGCGGTGTATCAAAGCAGTTACTTCCTATTTATGATAAACCAATGATTTTTTATCCATTATCAGTATTAATGTTAGCTGGCATTCGAGATGTGTTAATCATTACAACACCTGAGGATAATGCAGGCTTTAAGCGTTTATTAGGTGATGGCAGTGATTTTGGCATTAACATTGATTACGCAATTCAAGAAAGCCCTGATGGTTTAGCTCAGGCGTTTATAATTGGTGAAGAATTTATTGGTAATGATAATGTATGTCTAGTGTTAGGCGATAACATTTTTTATGGTCAATCATTTACTGAAATACTCAAAAGTGCAGTGTCACGTGAAACCGGCGCAACCGTTTTTGGTTATCAAGTTAAAGACCCCGAACGTTTTGGTGTTGTAAATTTTGATGATAATATGCGTGCACTTTCTATTGAAGAAAAACCAGTGAAACCCAAATCAAATTACGCAGTCACAGGGTTATACTTTTACGATAATCGAGTTGTAGACTTTGCTAAAAAAGTACAACCATCTGAACGTGGTGAGTTAGAAATTACCAGCATTAATCAAATGTACCTTGAAGACGGCTCTTTAAGTGTTGAGCTGCTAGGTCGCGGCTTTGCTTGGTTAGATACAGGAACTCATGAAAGCTTGCATGGTGCATCTTCATTTGTTCAAACTATTGAACATGTGCAGGGGCTGAAAGTTGCTTGTCTTGAAGAAATATCTTGGCGTAATGGTTGGTTAACTAGCGACGAAGTGATCGAAATTTCCAAGCCGATGATGAAAAATGAGTATGGACAATATTTAAAGCGTTTAATTGATAGTGCGGATAAAAGGTAGATAGTAAATATGCTCGTACTTGAAATAACTTAGATATTACTGATTCTATCGAGATAAGTCATTGTATTCATAATTTGACGACTCGATACCGTCATTATCATATGCTCTCCTTTGGGAGTAAATGATAATGAACGGATTAGACCTTTCGAGTCATATTTGGAGAAAATACAGACTTGCTTCTCTATGTGGATTACTGTGAATAATGAAGGGGTTGGTAGTAAATGATTTAAATGCATATCAGGTGATTAGGTGATTGCAAATGATCTCGAGGCCAATAGGGAAAGTTGATATCATATATACTTAACACAACAATTAGTGATAAAAATAATGCATGACAAAAAAAAAATTAAAAGTGGTTTTATTTGGAGTGCAATAGATAGCTTAGGGACTCAAGCCATAGCTTTAATTATTAGTTTAATAATAGCTAATATCCTTGGGCCAAATGTATTTGGTTTAGTGGCTATGTTGACTATGTTTATTGCTATTGCGAATGTTTTTGTTAATAGTGGATTTAATTCAGCATTAATTCGTAAAATAGATAGAAGCGAAGCTGACTTCTCGACTACTTTTTACTTTAGTCTTTCAGTATCAATAGGTTGTTATGTATTACTGTTTTTCTGTGCACCTTACATTGCAAAGTTTTATCAGCAACCTGAGTTAACGCTATTAACGAGGGTGATAGCATTAACTATTATCATAAATACCTTTGCCGCAATACCAAGGGTAAAACTTACCGTCAATTTAAACTTTAAAACACAAGCTAAATGTAATTTAATAGCTCTTGTTGTTAGTGGTTCATTGGCTTTGGTATTGGCATATTTGGATTATGGTATATGGACTTTAGTTGTTCAGCAAATAACATTAGTGCTTGTAAATGTTCTAATGCTGAATTTACTTACACCTTGGTGGCCAAAGCAAAAATTTTCAAATAAATCATTTAAGGAGTTATTTGGATTTGGTTCAAAACTACTTTTATCTGCCCTGCTCGATACCATATACAATAATGTTTATGGTTTAATTATTGGCAAACAATTTAGTGCAATACAACTTGGTTTATTTAATCAAGCAGATAAATTGTCAAGCCTACCTGCGATGACACTTACAGGGGTTATCCAAAAAGTCACCTATCCTATGTTAAGTGCTATACAGGATGAGACAAAAAAGCTAGATTCATCTTACTTACTAACCTTGCAATTTGCAGCGTTTATCATATTCCCAATCATGTTTGGTATATGTATCATAGCCCAACCTCTTGTAGCTATTCTTTTAGGGGCAGAGTGGCAAGGCAGTGCAGAGCTTATAAGTATTATTACAATGGCATTTGCGCTGTATCCCATCCATGCAATCAATTTAAATATGTTGCAAGTAAAAGGTCGCTCAGATCTATTTTTAAAGCTAGAAATGATTAAAAAGACAATTATTACAGTAATACTCATCTTCACTGTACCTATGGGTATAAAAGCAATGTGTGTTGGGATGGTAATCAGCTCTTATTTAGCATTTTTTATTAATACTTATTACACCGGGAAATTATCTAGTCTAACAGCCTATAAACAGTTATCTGCATTATTACCTATTGGCCTTATTACTGTATTATCAGCTTTTTTAGGCTACATGGCGGGAATTAATGTAAGCAATAATATCTTGCAAATTGTGATAATGTTAATTGTAGCCTTAAGTGCCTATATAGGTATTATGTTACTAGTGCAAAGACCATTGCTTATTACTTTAAAAAACACATTGAAAATCTAATTTTGTATTGGAGTTATAATAAATGATCGCCTTAAATAGCCCTGTAAAACCGAATTTGAAAAAATTATATAAGTTGTTAGAACAAGTAAACAGCAATGGTTGGTTTACGAATTTAGGTCCTATGCATAAAGAGCTAACCGGAAGGTTAGAAGACTACTTAGGTGTCAAAAATTTACTTCTTACGAACAATGGTACATCAGCTCTTCAAGTCGCAGGAAGAGCTATTGGTAGTCAATCTATAATTTCAACGCCATTCAGCTTTGTTGCAACCGTTAGTGCGTTTAAATGGCAGCAAGATAAAGTGGCCTTTGCTGATATTGATCCATATAGTTTGAATCTCTGTCCGCAAGCAGTAAAAACTGCTTATCGTAAAGGTTGTAAAGCCGACACATTAGTTGCTACTCATGTTTATGGTAACCCGTGTGATGTAACAGCAATAGATGAACTGAGTGAACAAAATAATTTTCAAATTATCTACGATGCGGCACATGCTTTTGGAGTGAAAATTAATAATCAATCCATATTAAATTATGGAGATGCGAGCACGTTAAGTTTTCATGCAACTAAAGTCTTTCATACGGTTGAAGGTGGCGCGATTGTTTTTAAAGATAGAGTCAATTATGAGAAAGCTGAAGAAATTATAAATTTTGGTATACGCCCGGGCCAAGGTGTAGTAAATGTAGGTATTAATGCAAAAATGAATGAATATCAAGCGGCAGTAGGCTTGGTCAACTTAGAAGAGATAGATAATATACTCAATCACCGTGCTGAATTATTCTATGCATACAGGCAGGGGCTGAAAGATATCGTTACATTACCAACTTGGCACCCGGAATCTAATGTTAATGGTGCTTATATGCCAATTATATTAGAAGATAAACAGCAGTTAGAGCGAATCATACAAACGTTAGATGCTAATAATATTCAAAATAGACACTACTTTTCACCATCCTTAGATAAAATATTTGTAGATAGCCATAACTATGGCACACCAAATAGTTTAAGAGTTTCTGAAGGTATATTGTGTTTGCCTATGCATGCGCATCTATCACTTGATGAAGTCAATCATGTGGTAAACATAATTAAACAATTGACGTTAAGGTAAAGAGAAATATAATGATTAAAGTATTAGTGTTGACTGATAATGTATATATATTTAATAAGTTTATAAAAATTATAGAGTGTCATTTAAGAGATGATCTTAATTTTAAATTTTGCTGTAGCCCTAGTTCAAAAGTATCATTTTTAAATTATAAGAACGTGTCAGTCTTAGATATAAAAAAAGAATATGAATCAGTGATGAATAATTATGATTTAGTTATTTCTTGTCATTGTAAAAAAATATTTCCAAAAGAATTAGTTAAATCAACAAGGTGTATAAATATTCATCCCGGACTTAACCCATATAATCGAGGTTGGTATCCACAAGTATTTGCTATCAATAACAAAATGCCTCATGGTGCCACTATTCATGTGATGGATGAAGAGATTGATCATGGAGATATCATTGTTCAAGGTGAAGTGATTATACAAAACCATGATACATCTCTTACTGTATATGAAAAAGTTGTTAATTTAGAAGTGAAATTATTTGAAGATAATTTCACTTCTATTATTGATGGCAACTATTTGGCAAAAAAAATGACGGTAGAAGGGAATTACAATGGGATCGCAGATTTTAAAGAGTTATGTAAGCTTGATTTGAATGACCGTAGAAGCTTGAAAGAGCATATAGACCTATTAAGATCACTAACACATGGTGATTATAAAAATGCGTATTTTATTGATGATAATGGTAATAAAATAATGGTGTCATTGAATTTGGAGTTAGTTAAAGTCAACTAAAATAAAATGGTTTTGGTATTAAAATACTTATATTTAAATACTTTAAAATAGTTGGTAATTAACACTATGACTATCGAAGTGAATTGCTCTATGTGGGTGTGGTGGCTACTGGAATAAGATATAAGCTAAGATCCTATCAAATAATACCGGCTACATTTTAGTTTTGAATTACTTGAAGATTTTGGTGGCAACACTTACAATGCTTTTAAAGGGCTCTGACGAACAAACACTCGATTATCTTTAGTAACAAAAAACACTTCAGGGCTTGGCAATATTGCTTTTGATTGGCCAGAATTAACTGCTGTGGCATAGTCGACTCGATACGGCAAGTCGGTAATGTAATTCCCCAAGATATTGTTATATCAGTTCAACAAAACTCAATGCGAAAGAGTTGTTATAAGCCGCGCGAGCATAGGGTCTATTGACATTTAATTGCACTGGAGACGCTGAATGAAGATAAATTAAGGATCCTGCGAGGATAAGGAGGATAAAATGTATCAGTGTTCAGAAATATAGCGTTAGATTTATTGAATACAGATAAATCATTTAAAGCAGAATTAAAAAGAAATCTATCTTGTTCTCTCAAGCCTTAGCTAATCTGGTTATTCATGATTTCCCTCAAGAAAATAAAAATTAATTTAGGACTTGCTCTATGAGAATAATGCATATTGCTAATGATGAAAAATTTATTGACAGTGCAATTAGTATATTTGATAAATCTGGCTCAGAAAATTTTTTAATTATAAATCAAGGGTTGAGAAGTGAGAAGTTAAGTCATGTCAAGACCAAGTGCGCACCAATCCCTAGAAATAAATTGAGAAAATACCTTCTAGACAAAGATGTTTGGGTGGGTGTAGATTGTGTAATACTTCATTCCCTTGTTAATTTATCAATCGTAATTCCAGATAATGTCCCATGTGTTTGGATAGGTTTTGGTTATGATTATTATGATTTGATAAATAAAGAATTATATTTGCCAAAAACAAGGGATTATATAAGAAATAAAAAGCGAAGTATTTTTGATATTAAATCTTTTACTTTGAAACTTTATGAGTTTATTTTTATAAAAAACATGGATAAAAAAAAGTTTATTTCTAAATATGTTGATTATTTTTCGCCTGTAATTTCAACAGAATATAAAATGATTGAAATAAAGTGCATGCCAGAATTTTTGGAATGGAACTATGGAACTGTCGAAACGCTAATTGCGAAAGGTATCGAAGAAGATGTTCTCTTAACTAATGATGTTTTAGTAGGTAATTCAGCGACTGATACCGGTAATCACTTGGATGTTTTAGAATTACTATCTGTTGATGCTGTTGGGGGAAATGTAATATTACCCTTGAACTATGGAGATGAATCATATGCTTCTAAGGTCATAATAGAGTTTAGGAAAGAATTTGGAAGTAAAGTGCAAGCCATAACAAACTTTATGCCGTTAGAGGAGTATTTATCTCTTGTGTCTCGTTGTGGAATTATGATTATGTTACACAAAAGGCAGCAAGCTTATGCAAATATAAATCTAGGATTATATACTGGAGCTAAAATATACTTGCATAGTTCTTCTCCTCTATATGATTACCTGATAGGTATGGGATATATCATATTTAATGAAAATGACATCAATGAAAGCAGTTTGTCAGCTGCTTTGTCGCGAAATGAAAAAATAAATAACCGAAAAATATTGCATAGTATTCTATCTGAAAATGTAATGATAGAAAAGACCAAGGCAATGTTGAATAAAATAACTGGAAAAGGAAACTAATATGACGTTAAATTTGACGTCATTTTCATTGTATGCTGCTATCTTTACCATCTATGCTTTGAAATGCTTCGGGATTACTGGGTCTTATAGTTTTGGAATTATATTATTTATATTGTTTAACTGTGTTTTGTTTAAATCAAATGTATTTAATTATAATAAATTTATTTTATCATTAGTATTTGTCTTGCTGTTTATAGTTGTTCATAGTTTTATTGGTGTCAAAATCTCAGATGTTAGTTTTGACTATGTTAGATTTCTCACTCACTACATTGGTTTTTTGTTTATAGTTGTTTTTTTATACTTGACTGGTTCTCATGGAAATAGAATTATTTTTGCACTAAACAATTGTTTGGTTTTGTTTTTTTATTCTATGCCAATTATTTTAATTGTAGCTAAGTTTAATATAATGCCAATGCACTTATTCGACGTTAATTACAGCAAACCAATGTTTCCTTTTCAGGAGCCATCGCATTATTTCAATTTTCTAACACTATGCTCTATAGTTTACTTCAAAAATAATGGGTGGGTATTGCCGTTATTATTATACCCTATTAGCCTGTATTTATACCCTAGTGCGACAGGTTTGTTTGGTTTTATATTACTACTATGTGCCATAGCACTGAATAGTCGAGTTAAGTATGGGTTACTATTATTTATTATACCTTGCTTGTTACTTATCTTTATTTTAATGTTTAATCTACTTGGGAGCTATTATACAGATAGGTTGTTTTTTTGGAGTACTAATAATTTATCTGCACTCGTTTACCTACAAGGGTTTGAAAGTGCAATGTTAGGCTTTATCGAGTCGTACGGAGTTGGCGTCGGCTTAGGACAAATGTCAAGCATAGTTAAGCAAACAGAAACGGCAGAAATAATATTATCAATTACAAATAATATATATTTCAATGTTTTTAGTGGGAGTTTTGTATTAAGCCAACTTGTGACAGAATTTGGCCTTCTTGGGATAGCTTTTATTCTACTAATATTGTTATTAGTTAGTCGAAGCCGCGATGCAATTAGAAGTCGTGATCCTAAAGTCTGGATGCCTCCTATCTTTATTCTTTCATCTTTTATTGAGCTCTTTGTTAGAGGGTATGGTTTCTTTACACCAATAATGTTGTTGTGCTATTTAGGTGTTTTCTTATCTATTTCTAAGCGCAGAAAGCTGATTCTAACTTAGTAGAAATTTTTTACAATTATTTTTGGAGGTTGTGTGAGTGATTTATTTGTTGTGCATCAGAATGGTGCGAAGCAACATTATTTAGGTTTAGAAAAATATTGTAATTCAAATAATATAAAGATTACATGGCTAGAGATGGACTTATTTAGGCAGTTTGCATTAGTTTTGCTAATGAAGAAAGATCTAAATGTTTTAATCAAAAATTTAGTTGGTTTAGTATCACTTGTAACACGAAAGCATATGAACGCTCAAATAGTTTTAGGAATTGCTCCATTTAGCTATTACGTGTTGTTACTTCCTCTTATTAAATCAAAACGCGTTTACTTACATACTTCCTGGCCCCATTGGAGTGGTGATTTTGTTCCTTTTTCTACAAAAATTTGTCGACAGTTGTGGGACTGTTTTCTACCGAATTATTTGCATGGAGCTTTTTGTGTAACAGAGGCTTGCAGAGATTCCTTTGTTGAACGTTACCCACTTTTTAAGAACAGGTCTTTCGTTGTCTATCACGCCATAGAAAATTTTTGGTTTAATAACCAATCTTATTCAGAGTGTGTATTTGATTTCGTTTATGTTGGCAGAATGGTCAGAGAAAAGGGAGTTGAGGATATTTTAAAACTGGCAAGTATATTACCAAATAAATCGTTTGTTTTGGTTGGGAATGGTCCAGATTTACAAAATTTAAAAAATAAGTCGTCTCCAAATATAACGTTTCTAGGTCGAATGGGTAGGAATGAACTTAAGGGGATTTATAATTCTTCAAGTGCTTTATTGCTACCATCGAAGACTTCTTTTAATTGGGTAGAAGCATTTGGTATAGTAATTTTAGAAGCAACCATATGTGGTTGTGAAGTTATTACTAGCGATCATCCTGGACCAAAAGAACTTTCGACTATCATCCCCAGTATCTCAATACTAAATGAAAAACATTTTGTCGAGCAAGTGTTGTCTTTGGAACGAGTTAATTTTGATACAATAAATACAGCTAAATTAGTTGATTGTTTTTCAATCGATAATATTTCTTTGAGATGGAAACGAGGTCTATCGTTAGATGATTGATGTTATTTTTGTTCGTTACTATTTAAATGAAAAAGGTGTGGAATCTAAATTATCACAACTGGAAAAGGTGTACGGAAATATATTAAATAGGATAATTGTTGTTGATATTGGAGCTACTGAGCTCTGTATGGAAGGAAAACTAAGTCATAATATCAAGTTAGTAAGGTTCGATAGTGACATGATGGATATTTCTGCTTATAGAAAAGGAATAGAAGTATTATTACAGTCATCTCAGAGCTATGACGAACGTTTTATTTTGTGTTTAAATGATACGTTATTTCTTAAGCACCCTGGCCGATTTTTATTGAAACAGTTCAAAAAGTCGCTTTGGGTAAAAGATATCAAACAACCTTTTGTTCTTGGGGTGGTTGATAAGACAAAGAGTATTCACGCGGAGAGTGCTTCATTACTTAATAAAGAATTTGTATCAACTTTTGCATTTCTAATTAATTGGAAATCAATTGAGATATTTATGCGCTCTTATAATGACGCTCTCAAACAAGAACCAGATATTGTTTTATCTTCTTTTTTTGATATTCATCTTTCTCAAGAGCCGAATCCTTATGCCTGGGGGAGAGCGATGGGTCAAGATATTATCACGGTGAAAAGATTATGTGTTTTCTTTGAAAGGCTATTTTCTCAATCAGTAAAAGATAATCATGGAATTGTTATTGATGTAAATGCATCGATTTTGGATAAGCTAGTATATCGAATTTTGGATAGACTTTTATGAAAATAAAAATAAAAATGAAAATTAAAATTAATAAATCAATGATTTCACACTGTTCATTCGGAGTTAGACGTTATTACAATGAAATCGTGAGTCGTCTAAATGTTGAAGTTGAAGGTTGTAGTAAAATCGAGGATTTATTTCGAGGGTTTATCACAAGGCACAACAAAGGTATAGTTTGGTCACCAGGGCAAGGAGGGTCAGTTTTTGCCTATAAACATATTGTTACCTGTCATGATGTTATTGATTTTTCATTTTATTCTCAAAGTATTAAAAACAAGCTTAAGAAAGCTATACATAAATATATTTATATGAATGCTATAGAAATAATATTTATTTCTAATTCGACTAAAGTTGAATTTGATAAAATATTTACTGACATACCAGCAAAAAAAACGGTAATCAAGTCAGCCGTCTATACTGATTCTTCATTTAATTACAACTGTAATATTTTGTTGGATAATGGTTTAGAGAAAGGGAAGTATTTTATACTCATTACAAATAGAATGAAACATAAGAATAATGGGGCTTTTATAAATGCCATTCATGATGTAAGGAAAAAAGACAAGAGAATTAAAGGGGTTATCGTTGGGCAACTCGGTGATGGTGAGCTGGAAAATGTAATGAATGATGATGATGGTTTTGTGAATTTAAATTATCTTTCCAACGATGATTTGTTTTCTTTAGTCTCAGATTCTTGTTCTTTAGTCTCAGCATCATTCATTGAAGGACATAATTTGACCATTTCTGAGGCGATGTCATTGGGAACAAATGTTATTGCATCTGATATTCCTGTTCACCGAGAGTTTTATAATAACTACTGTTTGTTTTTTGAACCGTCTAATTATTTTGAATTGTCAGAGATTATGATTGGAGTCATACGAGCTAAAAAGGAATTTCCAGTATTTTCTAAGAACGACCTTAGGACGTGGGATGATACAGCTTCGGAATATGATAAAATGTTTGCTTCTTATTCGCTATCCCCTGTGTCAGACTAGTTGTTATCGCTTGGTTTTTACTGCTAGAAATGATTTTTAGTTAAATAGAGAGTTATATGTCGAATTTTAGATATGATATAAATGGTTTGCGGGCAATAGCTGTCATAGTTGTTGTCCTTTTCCATTTTGATGTGGGCTTTATATCTGGTGGGTTTGCTGGTGTTGATGTCTTTTTTGTTATCTCTGGATATTTAATGACGCGTATTATATTTAGAGAGTTAGAAAAAGGAACGTTTTCTATATTTAAGTTTTACGTGGCCCGAGCAAATAGAATTATCCCATCTTTAGTCATTGTTTGTCTAGTCTTGTTAGTAATCGGATGGTTTATTTTACCTCCTTTAGAATATAAAGCACTAGGCAAGCATGTAGCTAGCTCTGTGATTTTCTTATCAAATGTTATTTATTTTCGAGAGTCTGGTTATTTTGATACCGGGTCTAATAGTAAATGGCTTTTGCATACATGGTCACTATCAGTTGAATGGCAATTTTATATTCTATATCCTATCTTTCTTGTGTTTTGTAAACGTTTTTTCTTTAAGACAAAATTGAAACTGTTGATTCTTATTGGAACTATAGTTGGGCTTGTAATCTCTATTTATATAACATCAGTTTCGCCAAATTCAGCTTATTATTTGTTGCTTACTCGAGCATGGGAGATGATGTTTGGTGCATTGGCATTTTTATATCCGCTCAAGAAGTCATTGCAACGACATAGAGTTATTATCGAGACCGCAGGAGTTGTTTTAATTGCGTTTTCGTTTTCTTTTATATCAAAAGAAAATGCGTGGCCTGGATTTCTTGCTTTAATTCCAGTTTTTGGGGCTTTTTTAATAATATTATCTAATAATCAAAATAGTATGTTTACAAATAATATTCTATTTCAGAATATAGGGACTTGGTCCTATTCAATATATTTGTGGCACTGGCCTGTTGTTGTATTCGGTTATTATCTAGCTGTTCCAAACTGGATATATTTTGGTTTACCTTTGTCAATATTATTGGGCTGGATTAACTATATATATATAGAACGGATTAACTTTCGCTTGTTTTACAGTTGGAAGGAACTGCTTAAAATAAAGCCTTTTTACATGGTATTAATTCTGGCTATGATGTCTACATATATATTTGTTAATGAAGGTTTTTTGAGTAGGCTAGATGAAAATAAACTTAATATATTTGAGTATAATTCCAATCTAGTTTCTAACTTGCCAGAAGAAATTAGATATTTGAGAGACCAATGTGAAGTTGGTTATATGGATGATAAGTGTAATCGTTTTACTGAGGATAGTCCAGATGCTATAATTTTAGGTGATAGCCATGCTCAAGCGATTGTCAACAGTATCTATGATTCTGCGTTACGTTCTGGGCTTCAAGGCAACATAATTAACTCAAGCGCGTTTGGGTGTATACCAATAAGAGGTGTTATTCATAGTGATGCTGAAAGGAGCAATTGTTCACTCTTTAATAGAAAAAATTATAATTATTTGAAAAATAAGTATATAAATACGCCTGTGATTATAATAGCTAGGCTAAATTTATACCCATTTGGTTTTAATGAAAATGGAGATGTAAAAAAACCATATATTTTCTTTGAAAATGAATCTAATTTCTCTGAGTCATATTTGTTAACTTTCAAAAGAAATTTCATTTCAAGTATGTGTGAGTTATCAGCGAATCGCCAAGTTTATATTTTGAAGCCAGTACCTGAATTTAGCTTTAATGTGCCAAATGAGATGCTCAAGAATAGGATGTTAAAATATGGTGACCGGTTGATTAATATGCCTGATTCTGAATATGTTATGAGAAATAAATATATCTCAATGGTTTTAAAAAGTACCATCGAAAATTGCCGAAATGTAAATATTATTGATGGTAATGATGTCTTTAAGGAGAAAGATTTTTATTCACCTTATAAGAAAGAACTTCCGTTATATGTGGACTCCAACCACCTCAACCCAGCAGGTAGTAAGTTGCTATCTAAGTATTTTGACAAAGTCTGGAAAAATCAAGATAAAAGTTAAAACTTGGTTTAACTTAACAGGGAGAAGGGGGAGATATCATGCTCATTCTTACCAGGGTTAGTATATTTGGACCCTTATATAGCAATAATTTCAAAGGGGGGGTAATCTAACTCTATCGAGGCAAGCCACTTTATGTAATATTTTTTATTAATAATTTGGCGATTAGATTCCATTATGATTTTTTACTTTTTTGGGAGTGAAAAAGTGAATTAATTTAGACCTTTTGAGCCAATTACCAATCAGCTCCTAGCAAAGCTTGAAAAATAGACCGTAAATTATCAGATATTCGTTTTTGACAATTACAGTCGTTATTGCTGGTGCTGAAGGTGAAAATAAATTGAAGATCTCGAAATCGATCATCTTGATTACTTAAAAGTGCAGGAAGGCTCTGAAAATGATATTCCGGTTCGCGATACTATTGCACTTGCAATTTCAATAATATCAGATGAAATTTTATAGGTGAATGACAGGGTGTCACGAATACACCGAGAGGGGCGGAGTTGAAATTGATGGGAAAACGATTAAAGGCAGTTACCATAAATACCATAAATACCATAAATCAAAGCGTAAAGGCTTGCCCACGTGTTCAGCGCTTTTAGTGTTGCAAGTCAAGTTGTGTTGGGTCAGGTAATACAGCTGAAAAGTCTAATGAGATAACGGCTATTGCTTAATTGGTTGAGTATTTGTGGTTGTTTAGTCAGCATTGGTGTGCTGGGGTGCCAAATAAGATTCTATCAAAGGATACCGGATACATTTTAGTTGTTAAAGGTAACTAAGGTCGACTAGAACAAGCCTTTAATGATTATTTCAGTTTTGATTTGCTTGAAGAGCCTAGTGCGATATTTATAGTACTCAAGAAAAAGGGCACTGCGAACAGAAACGTGATTATCTTTAGTAACACAAAATAATTCAGTGCTTGGCTACATTGCTTTTAATTGGCCAGAATAAACTACTGTTGAATAGTCGACTCGATATGGTAAGTTGGTGATGTAGTACCCCAAGATATTACAATCAAATATTACATTAGTTCAGCAAAAATCAATGCGAAAGAGTTGTTAGAAGCCGCGCGAGCACACTGGTCTATTGAAGTTCAATTGCATTTTCAGCCGATGAGGTATGAATAAAGATACATGTCGGATTCTGCTAGACGAAGGTGAAAAAATGTATCGGTGTTCAGATATATGGCGTTAAATTTATTGAATGCAGATAAATCGCTTGAGCAGGACAAAATAAAGGGTGCCCCCGAATTCAAGTCCGAAGTGCGACACTTTTTATTAAATAAACATACAAATTTCAAATAAGAGAGCAAAGATGATTTTACCTATTATTATGTCTGGAGGAAGTGGTAGTCGATTATGGCCTTTATCTCGTGCACTGCACCCAAAACAATTCCTAGCACTACTTAATGAAAACACATTATTACAAGAAACGATTAATCGCCTTGATAATACTCAATGCTTAAATCCGTTGATTATCTGTAATAACGAACACCGTTTTATCGTGGCAGAGCAATTACGTGCAAACGATACAGCTGCAAGTGACATTATTCTTGAGCCTATGGGTAAGAACACCGCGCCTGCCATTACATTGGCGGCGCTTGCTGCTGTTGCCAAAGGCGATGACCCATTATTACTTGTATTAGCTGCTGACCATGTGATTAAAGATGTTGCCGCTTTCCAACAAGCCGTGCTTGATGCGAAGGTATTTGCAGCGCAAGATAAACTCGTTACTTTTGGTGTCGTGCCAACGCATGCAGAAACGGGCTATGGTTACATTAAGCAAGGTGCTAAACAGACGCAGAATGAAACAGAAGGTTTTGATGTAGAAAGTTTTGTTGAAAAACCTGACCTAGCAACGGCGCAAGCATACTTAGACTCAGGCGAATACCTGTGGAATAGTGGTATGTTTATGTTTAAAGCATCACGCTACCTTGAAGAACTGGCTAAATTCTCTCCAGATATGTTAGTGGTATGTACACAAGCGTATGAAAACAAAGCGCAGGATTTAGACTTTACCCGTATCAGCGCAGATATCTTTGCCAAATGCACTGAAGACTCGATTGATTATGCGGTAATGGAGCGCACTAATGACGCAATCGTAGTGCCAATGCATGCAGGGTGGAGCGATGTTGGTTCATTTTCCTCATTATGGGAAGTGAGTGAAAAAGATGAGAATGGTAACGTTAATCACGGTGATGTTATCTCTCACAATACAACTAATTCATACATAAATGCGGGTCACAAACTCGTTACCACAGTCGGTGTTGATAACTTAGTGATTGTTGAAACCAAAGATGCATTATTAGTTGCTAACAAAGGTCAAGTGCAAGACGTTAAGGCAATCGTTGAGAAGTTAAAAGCGAAAGGCCGTTACGAATACAAACATCAACGTGAAGTATATCGCCCTTGGGGTAAATACGATTCACTTGATTTTGGTGATCGCGATCAAGTAAAACGTATTACCGTAAAGCCGGGTGCGAAATTGTCAATTCAAATGCATCACCATCGCGCAGAGCACTGGATTGTTGTATCTGGTACAGCAAGAGTAACTAACGGTGATAAGACATTCTTACTCACAGAGAATGAATCTACATACATTCCACTCGGTACTGTTCACGCGTTAGAGAACCCAGGTATAATATTACTGGAAATGATTGAAGTACAAACTGGTTCTTACCTTGGTGAAGATGATATTGTCCGTTTTGATGATAATTATGGCCGTGTTTAAGTGTTAAGATAAAAGTATGACAACTAAATTAACAGCATTTAAAGTCTATGACATTTGTGGTCAGTTGGGTACAGAATTAAACAATGACATCGCATACAGTATTAGTCGCGCATTTGGTTAGCACTTATTCTCAAAACTAGCGTCGTCGAATCAAGCTGCGCCTAAAACAGTCGTTGTTGGTGGTAATGTTCGTCTCACATCAGAAGAATTGAAACTGGCATTAGCGAATGGTTTAATGGATGCGGGTGTTGATGTTATCGATATCGGTATGATTGGCACTGAAAAAATATATTTTGCGACAAAATTCCTTGGTATTGATGGTGGTGTTGAAGTTACAGTAAGTTATAACCCAATGGACTACAATGGTATGAAATTTGTGCCTGAGGATTCAAAACCAATCGGTGGTGATACCGGCCTGCGTGTAATTCAAGCGTTAGCTGAAGCAAACGATGTTGTAAGTAGGCGTGGTTCATTAACGCAGCAATCAACATTAATAGCTTATGTTGACCACCTAATGGCATACATTACGCCTACTAACATTAAGTCTATTAAATTAGTGGTTAACTCAGTTAATGGTGCAGCGGGCCATGTTATAGATGAACTAGAGTAGCGATTTAAAGCACTAAACGTGCCTGTTAAGTTTATCAAAGTTCATCATGAAGCCGATGGCAACTTTCCTAATGGTATTCCAATGCCATTGTTACATGATTGCCGTGCAGATACCGCGAATGCGCTTATCGAACATAAAGCGTACATGGTTATTGCCTGGGATGGCGATTTTGACAGTTGTTTCCTGTTTGATGAAAACGGTGAATTCATTGAGGGATACTGCATCGTTGCTCTGCTAGCTGAAGCGTTTATACAAAAAGACGCTTCACA
>Ga0105359_10001780_pt1 | contig 18037 bp, 12 predicted proteins | sample GOMGulsemesocosm_6_FD_83659 | JGI IMG/M metagenome (GOLD analysis project Ga0105359, IMG submission 83659) | Methane-oxidizing microbial communities from mesocosms in the Gulf of Mexico - GOM8C Gulf of Mexico | ecosystem: Environmental > Aquatic > Marine > Cold seeps | place: Gulf of Mexico...
TCACTAATGGTGGCCCAATAGATAACGTTGCTTTTCAATGGGCTAATCGTTTGTGTGGCAATACTTTAAAGGCCAGCGCCATTGAAATCAGCATCGGTGGCTTAACGTTAACCGCCCAATGTGATAGTAAAATTGCCATTACCGGCGCTGCCATGCCTTTACGTATTAATGGCGAAGTAAAAAGCTTATGGCAAAGTCATCACATTAAATTGGGCGACGTTATTGAACTGGGCTTTGCCAGTGCAGGTTTACGAAGCTATTTGGCGGTTGCCGGTGGTTTTAACATACCAGCGATGTTTGGTAGTACCGCAACGGTTTGCCGTGAGCATGTTGGTGGTCTTAATGGCGGTCAGCTTAAAACGGGTGATATCCTAAGTTGCCATTTCACTAATCACTCTTTAATAACTAAATACAATCAACTGCTTGAAGAAAAATATTGGCCTAACTATGGTAATGACGTGGTTTTGCATACTATTCCTAGTTATCAGCAACGCCATTTTTCATCACATCAACAACGGTTATTTTATTCCAGTGAGTATCACGTCAGTAAAAATTGTGATCGTATGGGCTATCGGCTAGAAGGGCAGGCAATTACCGGAGATATTTCAGGGATTTTATCGGAAGGAGTTTGCCATGGTGCCATTCAAATCCCAGCCGATGGCCAGCCTATTGTGTTATTAAATGATCGACAAACTATCGGTGGTTACCCAAAAATAGGCGCAGTTATTTCATCTGACACCGCAAAGTTAGGGCAGCTAACTGCCGGTGCCAAAGTACACTTTGAGCCTATTAGTATGGATAAAGCACATAATATATATCAGCTAGCGGCCAGTCAATTTGCCCGTACACCATTAATACCATGTGACTAAACATGACTAAGTGTTATAAGTGAATAGTTAACTACCATTGAAAAATTAGTGATAGTTGAGTGATAGTTGAGTGCTAGAAGAGCAGGAGTACCATGGCAGAAGTGCAAGTACTGATGAAATATGGCAGACGAGTTCATCGAAAGTGATTCCCCCGGTGACCCAACTTGACGGTGACCCTGTTGTTGAGGGTAACGTCGGGCCGGTTTGGTTAAAAGCGACCATTTTAAACACTCAACATAGGTTTTTTCATTAGAAGCTAACTTATCAAGTAAAAAAAACAGATAGAGCGATGAAAAAGTGGTGTTTTGCCTCAGAATTATCTACATTAACGTATAGATAGCTTATTTTATCTATTACTTAAGGAAATAAGATGGTATCACTAAAAATAGAAGAGTATATGAACCATTACCCAGTAACATTTACTGCAGATATGGCTATTGAAGAAGCATCGCTTCGTTTTTTAAAAACTAAGCAAATTGGTGGTCCGGTTATTGATGATAATGGCAAATTAATCGGTTTCTTATCTGAAAGCGATGTCTTGGCAAAAATGATAGAAACCATTTATTACAATGAACATATTGCCGATGTCGCTGATTTAATGCGTAAAGAAGTATTATCAATGAAGCCCTATGAGAGTGTGATTGAATTAGGGCAATTAATGCTTAAAAATAAACCTAAGGTTTATCCGGTCATTGATGATGATGGTAATTTATTAGGCACCATCTGTAGAAATGATGTGCTACACGCTATCGATCAACATATGCGTGCTAATTTAAAATCAGGTAAAAAGAATGCCTCACATTAATCGAGAATAATACCTATTTCATTAAATTAATGCCCACTTGTGCTGGTTAAAATACTTCATGTCTACGTTGCTCTCAATCCCAATAGCTAGCTATTGCAAAATCGAGCGCCTTGGCCTGATTTATTTTTCCGGTGCACAACAACATCACACACTTAATGAAAATGCTATAACATTACCCATTTCAACAATGTAACTTTGCAGCAACAACTGATAAAATAGGCATTATTATCTTTCTTATGAATTAATAGAGCCTGTTTTGTCTAGCCATTCTTTATCGAACACCCCTGATCTTCAAATTCAATTTGAGTTACTAAAGCAAGTAAAAAAGTCTGACTTTTTCCGTCTTAGAAAACAGCTTAGTGCTCATAAGCGACAATTAGAAAAAATTGCTAAGCATAATGATAAGCAGTCAGCGCAATACCTGGCTCAGCTCTCGCACGGTGAAAATCAGCTAGCTCGCACCATCAGTAACATTGAACAAGCGATTAAAGACAAAGCGGTAAAGTTAAGTAAACGACCTAAGATAAGTTATCCTGATGGCTTACCCATTGCTGATAATGCGCCACAAATTGCTAAAGCGATTCGTGAAAACCAAGTGGTGATTATTGCTGGAGAAACAGGCTCGGGTAAAACTACCCAAATACCTAAGATATGTATTGAATTAGGACGAGGAGTCGATGGTTTAATTGGTCACACTCAGCCACGTAGAATTGCGGCGAGAACGGTAGCGAACCGAATTGCCGATGAATTAAATACCAAACTCGGTGATCAGGTTGGTTACAAGGTACGCTTTAATGATCAAGTAAGCGAACACAGTTATATCAAGTTAATGACCGACGGTATTTTATTAGCTGAAATGCAACGAGATCGACTGTTACGCCAGTACGATACTATTATTATTGATGAAGCTCATGAGCGTAGTTTAAATATAGATTTTATTTTAGGTTATCTCCGCCAAATTCTGCCTAAACGCCCTGATTTAAAAGTAATTGTTACCTCTGCCACCATTGACCCGGCGCGCTTTGCCAATCATTTTGCCGATAAACAGGGTAAACCGGCACCTATTATCGAAGTGTCAGGACGTACCTATCCGGTTGAATTACTATATCGCCCATTAAACGGTGAAGGCGATAATTTGGATGAAAAAGAGCGTAGCGATAACGATATTATCAGTGGTATTTTAACGGCAGTTGATGAATTATCATCGTATAGTATGGGTGATATTCTGATTTTCTTAAATGGTGAGCGTGAAATCCGCGATACCGCCGGCGCATTAATAAAAGCAAATTTAGCACACACCCAAGTTCTCCCTTTATATGCCCGATTAACAATTAGTGAGCAAAATCGTATCTTTAAGCCGCATACCGGTCGTAATATTGTGCTAGCCACTAACGTTGCCGAAACCAGCTTAACAGTGCCGGGCATTAAATATGTTATTGATCCAGGCACCGCCAGAATTTCTCGCTATAGCTTTCGCACTAAAGTACAACGCTTACCGATAGAGCAAATTTCACAGGCCAGTGCCAATCAACGCTCAGGCCGATGTGGACGAGTATCTTCAGGGGTGTGTATTCGTTTATATAGCGAAGATGATTTCAATAATCGTCCAGAATTTACCGATCCTGAAATATTACGTACCAATTTAGCGACGGTTATTTTACAAATGTTAGCGCTGGATTTAGGGGGGATTGAAAATTTTCCGTTTGTGCAGTCACCGGATAATCGTAACATTACCGATGGTATGCGTTTACTCGAAGAATTAGCCGCAATAGATAATAAATATCATAGTAAACAAGATAATACCATTAGCTTAACCAAGTCTGGCCGGTTATTGTCAAAATTTGCTATTGATCCACGGTTAGCCAAAATGGTGCTAACCGCGATTGAGTTAGGGTGTACTGAACAAGTATTGACTATTGTCAGTGCACTAAGCATTCAAGATCCACGTGAGCGTCCACACGAGAAGCAGCAGGCAGCGGATGAAAAACATAATCGCTTTAAAAACAAGCATTCAGATTTTGTTAGTTTATTAAATCTTTGGCAATATGTAATAAAACAACAAAAAACATTAACGCAAAATCAATTTCGTAAGTTGTGTCAGCGCGAATATTTGTCTTATGTTCGCCTACGTGAATGGCAGGATATTTTTAGCCAATTAAAATTAACGCTTAAAGAGCAAAAAATAACGTTAACCTCGGTTGATTACCAATTCGACATTGATGACTGTGATACAGAGCAGAGTCAGAAAGCACCAACGATACCTTCCAGTTTAGTGTCGGTACATCAGGCACTCTTATCAGGTCTGTTAAGTCATTTAGGGCAACAGGATGAAAACCGCGAATATAAAGGTGCTCGTGGTAGTAAGTTCTTTATTTTTCCTGGCTCAGCCTTAGCGAAAAAGTCGCCAAAATGGTTAATGTCGGCTGAGCTGGTTGAAACTAGTCGCTTATTTGCCCGCATGAATGCTCGCATTGATCCCTTATGGATAGAGCCTTTAGCGCAACATTTACTCAAATATAGTTATAGCGAGCCGCGCTGGGAGAAAAAGCAGGGCGCAGTGATGGCATTTGAACAAGTGAGCCTTTATGGCTTAAGTATTGTCAGTAAGCGTAAAGTTAACTTTAAAGCCATTGAGCCACAAACCTGTCGTGAGATCTTTATTCGAGAAGCGCTGGTTAATGCTGATAGCAGCATTAATGACAAATTTTTACAACACAATAACGCCTTAGTTGAAGGCATTGAAGTACTTGAGCAGAAAGCTCGGCGAAAAGATTTCTTAATTGACGAACAACAGCTAGTTGATTTTTATGCGCAGAAGCTGCCTGAAACGGTAGTCTGTCAGGCAAGTTTCTTGGCTTGGTGGAAAAAAATTAAGAAAGAAAATGCCAATTTACTGAATTTTACTAAAGACTTTTTACTCAATGAAAGTGCAGATAAGGTCTCAGCTAAAGAGTACCCCGACACGTGGCAACAAGGCACATTAACCTTACCGTTAAGTTATCATTTTAGTCCGGGGGATGATAACGATGGTATCAGCGTGATTATCCCCATCTCGTTGTTAAACCAAGTGCAAGATCACAGTTTTGATTGGTTAATCCCCGCATTGCGCTATGAATTGGTGGTGGCATTGATCAAAGCGTTACCTAAAAGTTTACGACGAAATTTTGTTCCCGCGCCCAATTACGCCGAAGCCTGCGTGGCAAATATTGAAACAACTACGGGTGATATTCAGAGCGCTATCGCAAAACAGTTGTTACGTATGACCGGGGTAAGATTACCTGAAGCTGTTTGGCAGAACATTAGTTTACCGGTGCATTTAACCATGAATTTTCAAGTGGTTGATGAAAAAGGAAAACTGTTAAGCCAAGGGCGAGATTTAAATCACTTAAAAGCACAGTTGCAAGGCAAAGTGAAAGCATCAATTAAGCAGGTAGCTGAGGTGGGCATCGAGCAAAAATCATTAACCACATGGAGTTTTGATGATTTACCGCAAGGTTACGAAAAGAAAGTTGCCAATATAACCATTAAGGCCTTTCCTGCGTTGGTGGATCATAAAAGTAGCGTCGCGATAGAATTGTTTGAAGAGCAAGAGCTGGCGGAAATAGCGATGTTAGCAGGGTTGAGCCGGTTAATTTTACTTAACATTCCCTCGCCACTTAAATACCTACAAGAGAAAATGCCTAATAAAGCTAAGTTAGGGCTATATTTCAATCCGTTTGGTGCTATTGCTGATTTATTGCAAGACTGTATTCAAGCGGCTTGCGTGCATTTAGTGAAGCAATACTTACTACAGCAGCGAATGAGCCATTTACCCAGATCTAAAGCAGATTTTAACCGTGTTAGTGATTTTGTCAGGGCTGATATTGCCGATTGCGTGTTAACTGTGGCAATAAAAGTAGAAAAAGCATTAAGCTTACGTCACGATATTGCTAAAAAATTAAAAGGAAATATGGCATTAAATGTCATTCAAGCCCATAGTGATATAAAAGGTCATTGTGAAACCTTAGTTTTTAAAGGCTTTGTCAGTGCATCCGGTTTAGATAGAATTGACGATATTATTCGTTATTTATAAGGTATCTTACGCCGTTTAGAAAAGCTGCCTATTGATCCAAACCAAGATAGATTAAAGTTAATTGAAGTCAATAAAGCCGTAGATACGTATAAATCGATTGTTGGTAAACAGCGAAAAGACAAACCTATTGCTGCAGATATTCTTGAAAGCCGATGGTTAATAGAAGAGTTAAGAATATCTTTGTTTGCCCAAAATTTGGGCACCAATCAGCCTATTTCATTAAAGCGGATTATGAACTTGTTTAAAGGCTTTTAATTTGACACTTTGGCTTTGGGTACGTATAAAGTAAATAGATTATTTAGATTTAAGCAATACATGGTGGTGAAGTAGGGATGATCAATTTTGATGATAAACGCGATTTTTATCGGATGATGTTAAACAGTGAAGTTAACGTCACCGTGATTGATGATGAAGCGAATACCGATTTAACGGCAACCTGTCGAGACTTAAGCGCAACGGGGATGGCCATAGAGATGGCTCAGCCTCTGGCAATGTCTACGCATGTAAAAATAAAACTCGACTCAGCCTCCCATCAAGTACAGTCGCTTGATATGCGCGGTAAGGTTGTCAGAATTGATGAAGAAGGTGACGGTTGTTACTTAATAGGCATTGCGATTGAAGAGCTGGACTAAGCTCGCTTATCTACTCTCTATTAAATAAGCACAACGAACACGTACTGCTAAACTAGCGCTCAGTAGAATTAAAAAAGCCATAAGAAGTTAACTTCTTATGGCTTTTTAGCTTACTTAGCTAGAAAAATTTAGCTAAGGTGCTTTTTAGCAACAGTTAATACTTTTAAGGTGTTGGATGCACCTACTGTTTCCATTAAGTCACCGTGAGTAAGAATAACTTTATCACCAGCAGCTAGATCTGAGTTACTGCAAATAGCCGTTAAAATTTCATCACTTAACGTTTCATCATTAAAGTCGGTCGAATCAAAAGCAATTGGGTAAACTCCACGATAAATCGCAGTTTTATTCAATGTTTTAGTATGACGAGATAAAGAGAAAATAGGTAAACCTGAGGTAATACGTGACATTAACTTACTGGTTTGGCCTGACTCTGTTAACGAAACAATTGCTTTTACACCATCAAGGTGGTTGGCAGCATACATAGCTGAAAGGGCAATAGTTTCAGAGATTTCAGTAAAGGTTAAATCCATTCTGTGGCTGGAAATATTTACTGAACGATGCTTTTCAGCACCCACACAAACGCTCGCCATTGCTGTTACCGTTTCAACCGGGTATTTACCGGCAGCAGTTTCTGCACTTAACATTACCGCATCAGTACCATCAAGTACTGCGTTGGCAACATCCATAACTTCAGCACGAGTAGGCATTGGCTGTTCGATCATGGTTTCCATCATCTGTGTTGCGGTAATAACCACACGATTTAAACGACGAGAACGAGCAATAATGTGTTTCTGCTTACCAACAAGCTCAGCATCACCAATCTCAACACCTAAATCACCACGAGCAACCATAACCACGTCAGACGCAAGAATAATTTCATCAAGCACTTTATCATCGTTTACCGCTTCAGCACGCTCAATTTTAGATACTAAACGTGCATCACAACCGGCTTCTTGCGCGAGTAAACGTGCTTCACGCATATCTGCTGCGTCACGAGGGAAAGAAACAGCTAAGAAATCAACATTGATTTTAGCGGCTAATTTAATGTCTTCTTTATCTTTAGCGGTCAAGGCCGGAGCCGTTAAACCACCACCTTGACGATTGATACCTTTATTATTAGATAAAGGTCCGCCGACAGTCACTTCGGTAAATACTGAGCTTTCTGTCTTAGAAAGTACTTTTAATTGTACACGGCCATCATCAAGTAACAAAACATCGCCAGTAACTACATCTTGTACTAAACGCTTGTAGTCAATGCCAACTTTTTCTTGGCAACCTTCACCTTTGCCGAGGGTAGCATCTAATTCGAATTTATCGCCAATGGCCAATCTTATTGGACCATCTTTAAAAGTAGAAACACGAATTTTAGGACCTTGTAAATCGCCTAAAATACCAACGTATATGCCTAGCTCTTTAGCGGCTTCACGAACATTATTGGCGCGGTCAATATGATCTTGTGGGATACCATGCGAAAAGTTTAGTCTAACTACGTTAACACCGGCAGCAAGTACTGATTTTAATATTGCTTTATCGTCTGTTGCAGGACCTAAGGTAGCAACAATTTTCGTTCTTCTAGGCATTTTAATCCTTATAACTTCTTTTGATTTATATTAATTTCATTTAATTGAAAAATTAATATTGGCTGGTTAAAATTCAATCAAGGTAAATGGGGCATTATCAGCCCTTTATCTATTAGTCTTTACGTTCAAAGCGTGAGCTTCTCAAACTATCTTTTACCTTTTTTAAATTATCTCTAAATTTACTACCTCGGCGTAATGTAAAGCCAGTTGCTAACACGTCAACCAAGGCAAGTTGTGCTATGCGCGATGACATCGGCATATATAAATCGGTATCTTCACTGACATCGACAGACAGAACAATGCTACATTCTTTTGCTAATGGAGTACCTGCGGTGGTGATCCCTATTACCGTCGCATCATTTTCTTTGGCTAAACTGGCCACTTCAACCAATGATTTGGTTCTGCCGGTATGCGAAATCACAATGACGACATCTCCTTGTTTACTATTAATAGCACTCATTCGTTGCATTAATATGTCATCAAAGTAAACCACCGGGACATTAAACCGGAAAAACTTATTTTGAGCATCATGAGCAACAATGGCTGAGGCCCCTAAACCAAAAAATGAAATTTTATTGGCTTGGGTCAACACGTCTACCGAGCGATTAATTAAATTGGGATCTAAGCCTTTACGGGCCAGTTCAAGACTGGCCATGGTCGACTCAAAGATTTTAGTTGTATATTCATCAGCACTATCATTTTCATCCACATGCCTATTTACATAGGGGGTACCGTTAGCCAAACTTTGTGCTAAATGTAATTTAAAATCAGGGTAGCCTTTGGTATCTAAACGTCGACAAAATCGATTAACCGTTGGCTCACTAATATTAGCTTGTTTAGCGAGTGCTGCGATACTTGAATGAATAACCGTACTGGGTGATGACATAATCACTTCGGCAACTTTACGTTCAGACTTACTTAGCGTGTCTAGTTCATTGGCGATCTTTTCTAATATGTTCATTATGTTGTGATCCTAGATCTACTTATTTTTAATCCAAATAAATTGCCAACTACGAATAACTACCGTTTTTTATTGGCGATTACCTATTTACTGTAATTTATTTTCGGCTTGAGTAACAGAAAAAATGAAATTTTATTTCATAATGGTCCGTAATATAATGCAAAACACATTAATTTTCCAATGTTTAATAAATGTTCAACGGAAAACAACCTTTTTTACCCACCTAATTACTGGCCTGTGGTTGCGTTATTGCGATCTTATTTGTAGTAAACAATCAAAAACTAGCATATTTCGTAACAAATAAAGAAAATGTAGTAAAATTACAAAAAAGGCTTTACTGATTACTCATCAAAGGCTAAATTAAGGATATATGTAGTTTAGTTACAGTATTAATTGTGCAATTTATACATAAATGAGTCGTAAATGTTATTATGTTTATTGAACAGAGCCTATACTTAATTATATGCTTGGCAACAAGCCTAGTGGTACCAGCAGAGAGAGTTTATGAATAAAATAGATAGTCAATCAGCAAGTGAAATTGTCATTTTTGGCGCTTTAGGTGATTTATCACGCCGAAAGCTTTTACCTGCTTTATACCAATTAGAAGCCAGTGGATTAATCAACCCTAAAAGCCGTATCGTTGGTGTTGCACGTCAAGACCATACGGTTGACGAATTTAAAGCCATTGTTTTAGAAAACCTTAATAACTTTGTAAAAGAAACGCTTGATGAAGCTATTTTAGCACGATTTGTTGAACGTTTAGTGTATCAACAGCTTGATATGAAAGAGGCGAGTGCCTATGACAACCTATCAGCAACCTTAGCTGCAGGTAATAGCACCCGTGTGTATTACTTCTCTACGCCGCCAGCTATTTATGGTGATATTTGTGATGGTCTTAACCATGCGAGCTTAGTTAACGATGCAGATCGTGTGGTAATGGAAAAGCCTATCGGTCACTGTTTAGAGTCATCTAAAGTGATTAATGATCAAGTTGCTCGTTTCTTTAAAGAAAATCAAATTTATCGAATTGACCACTACCTGGGTAAAGAAACGGTATTAAACTTATTAGTACTGCGTTTTGCTAACTCACTATTTACCACTAATTGGGATAGAAACAGTATTGACCATGTGCAAATTACTGTTGCTGAAAGTGTTGGTATTGAAGGGCGTTGGGGCTTTTATGATGAAGCGGGCCAAATGCGCGATATGATTCAAAATCACCTGTTACAAATATTATCGTTATTAGCGATGGAGCCGCCGGCTGATTTAAGCGCGGAAAGTATTCGTGCTGAGAAGTTAAAAGCTGTTAAAGCACTTTGTCCAATTGATAAATCTAATATAAAAGAAAAAACCGTTCGCGGCCAATATGCCGATGGTTTCTTAAATGGTTTAGCAGTACCAGGTTACTTAAACGAAGAAGGCGCTAACACCAGCAGTAAAACGGAAACGTTTGTTGCGATTAAAGCTGAAATTGATAACTGGCGTTGGTCAGGTGTACCGTTCTACTTACGTACCGGTAAACGTATGCCTGCTAAACATAGTGAAATTGTAGTGCACTTTAAAGAGCAGCCACATAATATTTTCAGCGAAAGCTATAACGACTTACCGGCCAACAAATTAACTATTCGTCTACAGCCTGATGAAGGCGTTGAATTACAAATGATGAATAAAATTCCTGGTATTGCCTCGCAAATGCATATCCAAGAAAACAAACTTGATTTGAGTTTCACAGAAACGTATGACAATGAACGTGTTGTTGATGCTTACGAGCGCTTAATGTTAGAAGTGCTTAATGGCAACCAATCATTATTTGTTAGCCGTGATGAAGTTGAAGCGGCCTGGACGTGGGCGGATAGCATTATTAATGCATGGAAATCAACCAATGAAGCGCCTAAGCCTTATGCAGCAGGTTCTTGGGGACCAGTATCATCAATTTCTTTAATTGCGCGTGATGATCGCCAGTGGGTGGAATAAGCATGTATACAGTAAATGATTTTTCAAGCCGTGAGCAGCTTGATAGCGCTTTAGCAGACCAAGTTTGTGGCATTTTAAAAACAGCGATTACCTATAAAGGTAAAGCAAGTATCGCTGTTTCGGGTGGCTCTACGCCAAAAGGTTTTTTTAAAGCCTTGTCTGAAAAAGATGTAGATTGGAAAAAAGTCACTATTACTTTAGCCGATGAACGTTGGGTAGACATTAATAGTAGTGATAGTAACACCCGTTTAGTCCATGAAAATTTATTACAAAACAACGCCGCTGCGGCTAAGTTTTTCCACCTTAAACAAGGTGAAAACTTATCTGAGGAGACGTTGGTTGATCTAAACTTAGCCGCTAACAATACCTTGTTACCGTTAGATGTGCTTATTTTAGGTATGGGTGAAGATGGTCATACCGCCTCTTTATTTCCATGCAGTAAGCAAATTGAAGCTGCGCTTGATAAAACTAATACCAATGCATTGATGAGTGTACAACCCACTACGGCACCACATCAACGTATAACCTTTAGTTTTGCCAGCCTAAGTCAAAGTAAAAATACCTTTTTGCACCTTTGTGGTGACAGCAAAAAAACCGTGCTCGAAAGCGCTGTTGCTGATACTGACATTTTTAAAATGCCAATTAGAGCTTTTTTACACAATGATATTATCGATACACAAGTGTATTGGGCAGAGTAAATTATCCTTAAATTTGGGTGAATAGCATTCACTTTAAATGACTATTAAGAAGTAGAGCGATGAAAGTAAAAATGAAGCAAGAAATTGTAGATATCACCGAGCGCATTATTGCGCGCAGTGCCACTACACGTAAAGCCTATTTAGCTAAAGTTGATGCAGCAAAATCAAATACGGTGCACCGTGCAAGTTTATCTTGTGGTAATTTAGCTCATGGTTTTGCCGCCTGTGGCAAAGATGATAAGCAAGCAATAAAAGGGTTAAACCATTCTGATATTGCGATCACTTCTGCTTATAATGATATGTTAAGTGCTCATCAGCCTTACCAAACCTATCCTGATATTATCAAAGCCGCGGTTAAAGAAACCGGTGGCGTTGCACAATTTGCTGGTGGTGTACCAGCAATGTGTGACGGCGTTACTCAGGGACAACCGGGTATGGATTTGAGTTTAATGAGTCGTGATGTTATTGCGATGGCAACGGCTGTTGGTTTATCTCATAACATGTTTGATGGTTCATTAAAGCTAGGTATCTGCGACAAAATTGTACCGGGCTTATTGATTGCCAGCATGACCTTTGGGCATTTACCAACGGTTTTTGTGCCAGCAGGCCCGATGCCTTCAGGTATCCCAAATAAAGAGAAAGCTTTTGTTCGTCAACAATATGCTGAAGGTAAAGTTGATGAAGCTGCGTTATTAGAAGCCGAATCAGCCTCATATCATTCAGCGGGTACTTGTACCTTCTTTGGCACCGCCAACTCAAATCAGCTAGTTGTTGAAGTGTTAGGCTTACATTTACCCGGCGCTTCTTTTATTGCCCCCAACACACCATTGCGTGAAGAGTTAACAAAAGCTGCAGCACGTCAAGTAACACGCCTAACTCAACAATCAGGCAACTTTATGCCGGTTGGTGAAATGATTGATGAACGTTCAGTGGTCAATTGTGTGGTGGCCTTATTAGCTACAGGTGGCTCTACCAACCTGATCATGCATATTATTGCCTTTGCACGTGCAGGTGGCATTATTATTGATTTTACCGACTTTAATGATTTATCTCATGTCGTGCCTCTTCTGACTAAAATCTATCCTAATGGTCATGCTGATATTAATCACTTCCAGCAAGCAGGTGGTATGGCATTATTATTTAAAGAGCTACTTGATGGCGGTTTATTACATGAAGATGTAGAAACTATTTGTGGTAGAGGATTAACGCGTTATACCCAAACACCAATTTTAGATAACGGTCAGCTGAAATGGGTTGATGGTGCCACGGAATCAGGTGATAAAGAGGTTATCGCTACCGTTGCTCAACCCTTTAGACAAGATGGCGGTTTAAAAACCCTTAAAGGAAACTTAGGTACCTCAGTGATCAAAATTTCTTCATTACATGAAGATAATTGCTCAGTGCAAGCGCCAGCAGTTGTTTTTGAAGATCAAAATGACTTACAAGTAGCCTTTGATGCTGGTGAGTTAAATAAAGACTTTATTGCGGTTGTTCGTTTCCAAGGTCCTAAAGCTCGCGGCATGCCTGAATTACATAAATTAACGCCACCGCTTGGTGTGTTGCAAGATAAAGGTTTCAAAGTTGCTTTAGTGACCGACGGACGTATGTCTGGTGCGTCAGGTAAAGTGCCAGCAGCAATTCATTTATGTCCTGAAGCGTTAGATGGAGGCTTAATTGCCAAAATTAAAACCGGTGACATGATTAATCTTGACGGTATTTCTGGTGAGTTAACGCTATTAGTTGACGAGCAAACACTGGCAGAACGTGAATTAGTTAAATTTGACGTTAATGGTCATCATCAAGGTGTCGGCCGTGAATTATTTGGTTTTATGCGCAGAAATTTAAGTACCGCTGAAACGGGTGCATGTTCATTGTTTGGCTAATCGTTATCAAAACAGGCTCAGTACAATAAAAATTATATGCATCACAGCTCAGGTGATGCCACAAAGATAGAGGATTTATGACAGTATCAAAAAATTGGCAAATTATGCCAAAGGATCTTTTCACTATGGGACCTATCGTCCCGGTATTAGTGATCAATAAAGTAGAAGATGCTTTGCCAATTGCTGAAGCATTATTAGCAGCAGATGTGAAAGTATTAGAAGTAACGTTACGTACCCCTGCGGCATTAGATGTTATCGCTATAATTGCTAAAGAATTACCTGAAGCGATTATTGGCTCTGGTACGGTTACTAACCGTCATCAGTTACAACAATCAATCGATGCAGGCGCTAAATTTTCGATCAGCCCTGGCTTAACTAAAGATCTATTACAAGCCGGTAACGAAAGCGAAATCGCTTTAATACCAGGTATTTCTTCAATATCGGAATTAATGGACGCGAGTGATTTTGGTTACGACCATCTTAAGTTTTTCCCTGCGGAGGCATCAGGTGGTGTTAATGCTATTAAATCAATCGGTGGACCATTCCCAGGTATTAAGTTTTGTCCAACCGGCGGTATTAATTTAAACAATGTTAGAGATTATTTAGCCTTACCCAATGTTGCTTGTTGTGGTGGCTCTTGGTTAGTGTCTAACCAAATTGTTGAAACTAAAAATTGGTCACAAATCACCAAACTTGCTCAACAAGCATTAGCACACGTTAAATAAACCTTAGTGGCTTGATAGCAATCATCAAGCACTAATTAGTAAAATAAAAACCAGTAAGTTTACTTAACTTACTGGTTTTTTTATTCGTATTGATCTGTTTGGCTGTACAGTTATACCCGTTTCATGAAGTTTGTGAGCTTGTTGTGTGTAGGAAAATGTGTGTAGGAAAAATAAATCAGGGCAAGGCGCTTGATTAAACAATAGCTGGCTATTGAGATTGAAAGCAGCGCTGCCGAGGCGTATTTTAACCCGCACAAGTGGGCAATAATTTAATGAAATTGGTATTGGTCACGGCGTTATCTTGGCTGATCACCTGCTAAATTTATTTGTCATCTTTATTTACTTTACTTTGCTTACACCGTTTACCGCTGACTTTCATCATATAGACTATAATTTTCTCATCCACTATCTTCACTTAAGTTAATTAAGCTAAAGTCACTTAACTTGGGCTAGGCAACAATTAATTATAATTAAGGGTGATGTTTACTATGATGAAAAGATATAAAATTTATATCTTGGTGATGTTATTGCTGACTAGCTTTGTTTCACTGGCAAGTAACCCTCATGTCATATTTATTTCCCCCGATCCTATTGATACCAAAAATGTTTTTTGGTCTGAATTTATTGTGATGATGTATAAATCTGCGGATGACCTTGGGGTGAATTTAGAGGTTGTTTATAGTAATGCTAGCCGTTTTGGTACACTTGAACTCGTTAAAAATATCACCCAACGCCAAGTTTTACCTGATGCTATTCTATTACTCGCACATGTGAGGGTTTTCCCGAAAATATTAGCACTCGCTGAAAAAAGTAAGATACACACTATTGTGGTGAATAGCCCGGTTGATGATCGTGATAAAATAAGGGTGGGTAAGCCACGATCAAAATATAAATATTGGTTAGGGAGCATTACGCCCAATGATGAGCACGCCGGATATATGCTCGCTAAACACTTATTTAGCACAGCACCATCAATACTGAACAAACCACCTTATTTTGTCTCAGGTTTCACTGGGGCGTTTGATACTAATGTTCCTAAAAATAGAGTCAAGGGTTTACGTCAGGCAGCAGAGGAGTTTTCAGGTGAGGTATCTTTTCAGCAAGTCTTCAATGGCGCCTGGAATTATCACAATATTGCTGAGAAGTTACCGCATATCATGAATCGTTACCCAAAAACGAGGATTTTCTGGAGTGCCGGTGGCGGGATGTCATTAGGGGTTATTCCATTTATACAGCAACAACAAGAAAAATTCTTGATCGGTGAATTAGAGTGGTCAACCGAAGTATTTGAGCAGATGTTTAAAGGGAATATAAATGTTGCTGTGGGTGGTCACTTTATGGAAGGGGCGTGGGCGATGGTGATGCTCTATGACTATATTCAGGGGATTGATTTTAAAAATGATATTGGTTTGAGATCCCTAAGTAATTTTTCGCTGGTTGACGAAAAATTGTTTCAACGTAATACCCAATACTATTTACAAAAGCAGTGGCGTCATACTGACTTTAAACGGTATTCAAAATCGTATAACAAAGATCTTAATAAATACAATTTTGTGTTACCAAACGTAAACCCGAAAGTGAAAAATAACTAACGACTTATATTTGTAGGCACTAAATGAAGGTTAGGCACCGTAAACTAATCAATAAAACTTAGGATCCTGTCATAAATCTGCGTAACCTCGAAATATCGAAATACTGTTCTACAAAGCGCTATTTAATGCTTGTAAGGCAAGTTTTTCATCATCTTGTTCACTGAGGCCACTGATGCCAATGGCACCGATAACAGTTGAACGCTTTATAATGGGTACGCCACCAGCAATACCAGTGATTTTAGCATCATTCCAATACCCCATATCTTTACCTGTTTCTTTAGCCCACTGGCCTAAACTACCGCTCTTTTGACGATCACGAGCTGAGGTATAGGCTTTAGTTTGTGCTAAAACACAGGCTTGTGGGCTAACATCGTCGGTACGCGCAAAAGTGACTAAACCACCGGCGGCATCAACAACGGCTACGGCAATTTCAAGTGCTTGCGCCTGAGCGCTTGCTAATGCAGCATTGGTTAATGTTGTTGCTAATTCTATTTTCATTTTTATCTCCTAAAAGCAGTACAGATCAAAAATTAAGGTAGCTCAGCACCGCGGGCTAAGCTGTAGATGTGGTACCACTCTTCACGAGTAAGAGTGATAACTAATGCTTGAGAGCAAGCGCTAATACGTTCAACATTGGTTGAGCCAATGACCGGCTGAATATTGGCAGGGTGGCGAAGTAACCAAGCCAGTACTATTGATTCAAGTGAGCTACTGTATTTATCACTAAGGCTTTTAATGTACTGAGCGGTTTGTTGAATGGCTGGTGATTCACCTGAGACATCACGACCAGAAAATAAACCTTGGCTTAAGCTACCCCAAGCTTGCACTTGCATAGTATTAGCACGGGCATATTCTAAGGTACCACTGGTAAAGTTAACGTGAGCACCGTCTGGATTCCCTGCATAAATTCCTTCTTCTAACCAATGTACATTTGTTAAGCTTAATTCAAGCTGATTAATAATAAGAGGCTGCTCTATCGCTTGCGCTAAATAGGCGGCTTGTGAGACATGCATATTAGATAAACCAAAATACTTTACCTTACCGCTTGCTTTAAGCGCCGTTAGCGCGGTCGCAATTTCATCAGCAGCCATTAACGGATCAGGTCGGTGCAATACTAAAACATCTAAATAGTCGGTATTGAGTCTGCTGAGAATATTATTGGTTGATTCAGTGAGCCATTGGGCTGACAAATCGTAACGTTTTGGGCCGGTATTATCTGCAAAGCGAATACCACATTTAGATTGGATGATCATCTGCTCTCTAAGCGCTGGATTATCTTTCAACACTTGACCAAAAACTTGCTCAGCCTTACCAAACTGATAAATATCAGCATGATCAAAGACGTTAATATCATCTGACAATACCTGCTCAACGACTTGATGAGCTAAGCTGAAATCGTCTTTAGTGAGCGGATCTTGAGTCCAGTGTCCGCCTAATCCCATACAGCCATAAACGAGTTGACTGGCATTGGGTAAATATTGATGTATTGGTAAATTTTTCATGTGCTGCCTTATTGATATTTCTTAACGGCATATTAAGGGGAATGGCTGCACTTAACAGCAAACAATAACGAATTTACATTTCGGTATATAAAACTATAATGGTTACTACAGACTAGCGTGGAACAAAATTGATACCGTAGTTAAAGTGACAAGTATGAAAGAGCATAAGCGAATAGAAAGATTGATGTTGTTTAGTCAGGTAGCAAAAGAGTTAAATTTTTCTCGTGCTGCAGAGTCTATGGGAATTTCAAGAGGGCACCTTTCCGAGCAAATAAAATACCTTGAGCGTGAGTTGGGAACCACTTTACTAAATCGGTCAACGAGACAAGTCAGTTTGACCAGTGCAGGTAAACAAGTATTGGCCTGTATGGATACCATTAAAAGTACGTTATCTACGCTGGAGCGCGATATATCCCATGAAAAAAACGCGCTTGAAGGCGAATTAAAGATTACCGCGCCTTTGTTATTCGCACATCGGTTCTTAAATGATATTTGTGCTGATTTTAATCAACACAACCCCGAGGTAACTTTTAACTTAAATACCAGCTACCAAAGTCATGATCTTAACAAAGATGATTTTGATATTGCCTTTCGGGCGACCAGTAATCCCCCTTTAGATATGGTGGCACGGCCAGTATTAAGCTATCAGCATATTATTGTTACATCGCCAACGTATATTGAAGCGAAGGGTCAACCTCAAGCGCTTGATGAACTACATGAACATCAATGTATTACTGGCGAGCA
>Ga0105359_10001781_pt1 | contig 18036 bp, 18 predicted proteins | sample GOMGulsemesocosm_6_FD_83659 | JGI IMG/M metagenome (GOLD analysis project Ga0105359, IMG submission 83659) | Methane-oxidizing microbial communities from mesocosms in the Gulf of Mexico - GOM8C Gulf of Mexico | ecosystem: Environmental > Aquatic > Marine > Cold seeps | place: Gulf of Mexico...
ACTGATCAGTTGGTGATAGCACTAAAAGGTGCTGACAACGCTATGCAAGAGAAGATCTTTAAAAACATGTCCAAGCGTGCGGCCGATTTGTTACGGGATGAGCTAGAAGCTAAAGGTCCTGTGCGTATGAGTGATGTCGAAGAGGCCCAGAAAGAAATACTGGCAGTGGCGCGTAAATTGGCGGATTCGGGTGAGATCATGTTGGGGTCAGGCGATGATATGGTGTAATCATCCTGCAGATCTGTGTTTAGAGTTTAGCCAAGCAGTAGCATGGTCTAAATAAATGGTCTCCTCCTTCTTTATTGATTGCTGACACTGTTAGTTTTTTCGATTACTGCATTCGCTGGCAATATTTAACTCCACAAAATTGAGAATGTTTTAAGTATGTCTGAGAAAGAGCCAATCAGGATTCGTGCGTCCGAAGCTGCCTCTAATGTTCAGTTTTCTACCTGGGTGTTGCCAGAAGTAGGTAGCAGCCATCTTATAGGACTGGAGACAAAGTCGGAGCTTGCGGATCCCGATGATGCAGAGGTCACAGTCCTGGAGGACGAGGTTGATTCTGTCGCCCATATGACTCTGGCGGATATAGAAATTATTCGTGAACAGGCCTATGAAGAGGGCTTTACTAAAGGGCGCGAAGATGGCTATCAGTTTGGTGAAAAAGAGGGCGAGCAGAGAGGTCTACAACAAGGGTTGGAGGAAGGCCAACAAAAGATTGATCAGCAGCTGGAGCTTTTAAGTGCAGCACTACAATCATTACAAGACCCCTTATACGAACAACGTGAAAACTTAAGTACGCTTATGGTTGAAATGGTCGAGCACGTTGCCGCAGCTGTGATAGATTTTGAAGTAAAGGCAAACCCAGATATCGTATTAAAGGCTTTTGCCAGCGCGCTAGAGCTTTTGCCCAAGCAGGCAGAAGAGGTAGTGATCAATGTCAATCCTGCGGACCGAGATCAGGTGGAAGATGCGATACCCAGACGTAATTCTCACTGGCAAATAGTCTGTGATGATGATATTTCACAGGGGGGCTGCACTATCAAGACAGGTGCCAGCTTAATCGAATTTCAGCTTGATAGTCGCTTTAGAGAAGTGGTAGAAGAGCTGTATGAGCGCCTGTATGAGGATCCCGTTGATGTGCTCACTGGGGATGCCGAAACGGATCAAACATAGTGGCTATGTTTTAGTGTAACTAAATAAATGAGCGGTTATCTCTGGGCACAAGCTTAAGTGCCTATTCTAAACAGAGATTGTAAATCTCTGAACTCCTTTTTCACTGGCAGGCACTGCAGTGCCATAAAGTTGGAAAATTATTTTGAATCTATTCGAAAGAATGCAAAAAATAAATTCTCAAATGACCCCGCCAAGACCGAAAATAGAAGGTTATATTGTTCGTTTGATTGGTATGACAATAGAGGCCAGAGGTCTGGAAGTTGCCATTGGCGATAATTGTCAGATCATTTTGAGCGAAGAGCAGGGCATTGAGGCTGAGGTGGTTGGCTTTGCCGGAGATAGTATCTTTTTAATGCCATTGCAGCCAGTGGAAGGGTTAGTTGCTGGGGCCAGAGTAGTGCCTTTAGGGGCGGCCCGAGAAGTACCAGTGGGTAATGGTTTGTTGGGAAGAGTGATCAATGGTGTCGGTGAGCCGTTGGATTCGCTGGGACCTCTGGATGTAGAAAAGCGTGTCTCTTTGGCAGGCAGTGCCATTAATCCGTTAAATCGGCACCCAATTAGCGAGCCATTGAACGTTGGAATCAGGGCGATTAATGCGTTGTTGACCGTCGGTAAAGGACAGCGAATAGGTTTGTTTGCCGGCTCCGGGGTAGGTAAGTCAGTACTGTTAGGGATGATGACCCGATCCACAGATGCAGATATCACCGTTGTGGGCTTAATTGGTGAGCGTGGCCGAGAAGTTAAAGAGTTCATAGAACTTAACTTAGGTGAGGAGGGCTTGTCCAGGGCGGTAGTAGTGGCCTCACCAGCTGACGATTCGCCGTTGATGAGGTTGCGCGCTTCTCAGTTGTGTACAAGGATTGCCGAATTCTATCGCGAGCAGGGAAAAAGCGTTTTATTGCTGGTCGATTCCCTCACCCGCTACGCCCAAGCTCAGCGAGAAATTGCCCTGGCCATTGGTGAGCCCCCGGCAACCAAAGGGTATCCGCCATCGGTGTTTTCTAAGTTGCCAAAATTAGTGGAGAGAGCGGGTAACGATGCTACCGGTAAAGGTTCAATCACTGCGTTTTATACGGTATTGACAGAAGGTGATGATCAGCAAGATCCGATTGCCGATGCCGCGCGAGCTATCTTGGATGGTCACATAGTACTCTCCAGAACATTGGCTGAGCAGGGGCATTATCCCGCTATTGACGTTGAAGCTTCAATCAGTCGTGCTATGCCGCAGATTGTCGACGAGCAGCATTTGGCGGCATCAATGCGCTTTAGGCAATTAGTCTCCAAGTACAATCAAAATGAAGATCTGATCTCCATCGGTGCCTATGTCGCTGGCAGCGACCCTGATACCGATACCGCTATCGCTTCTATGCCGACCATGAAGAAGTTTTTGCAGCAGGGGTTGAGGGAGGGTATAAACATGCGCGAGAGTCAGCAGTGGTTGTACACTGCTTTACAACCTGTTGAGCCGCCCACTGGCAATACAGGTGTTTCCCAGTGAAGAAAAAACGTTCCGCCAGACTCTCTGTTGTATTAGACCTGGAAGAGCGCAAAAAGAAACAAGCCGATAAGTTTCTCTCAGACCATGTTAAGCGGGTTGAAAACGATAAAAGCCAGTTAATACAATTGGAAAACTATCTCAGAGAGTATCAGGAGCAGTACAAGGTTACTTGTAAACAAGGTGTCAGCGTGCAAAACCTTCTAAGTTATCAGGCGTTTATGGCTAAGATAGGGACTGTTATTGCGCAGCACAAAGAGTCAATGAAGGTCAACGAAGAGCAGCTGGCCGGGGTTAGACAATATTGGATCAAAGTGTATGCCAGGCACAATGCGGTTGACTCATTAATAGGCAGAATTAAAGTCAAAGAGCGAGATGCAGAAGATAAAACGCTGCAAAAGTTGATCGATGAAGCTTCTCAATTAAATGCTTCACGAAAGACTAACAAATTCTAAGCAGAAAAATGTTGTTTATCTGCATTCATTAAGTTAATAAAAGTCCTTTTCAAAACATTGGCACCGTTTTTGCTTTACTAAGTTATTTACTTTTATGGGAAATAACGATGGCGGCACCAATAGCATCTATATCTGTCGCAGCTCCAGCTGAGCTGATTGCTCCTCAAGCAGCAGCATCCAATGTCAATAAAGGCGCTTTTAAGTCCGAGCTCAATAGTGCCAGTAACTCTGTAAATAGAGCACAAAACAGCCGCCAAGATACTTCTGCTGATAATCAGCAAGTTGTAAAAAAGCCAATAAAATCAACTGATAATAAAGCTTCCAATGAGTCTGTGGAAGCTTCTGGTAGTCAATCCAAAAGCACTGTTAAAGACAGCGGCTTAGTTAGGGCAGAGGCAGAGCAGCAACACAGTGCCCAGGCCGATGACGCCAAGTTCGGCACACAACACAATAGCGATGAAAATGTAGATCAGCTAAGCCAGGGCAATGTTGAGCAAGGACAAAAATTGCCGACAAATGGCGAAACATTGCCACTTGTAAAGGCGGACTCTTCAGTAGAACTTCCCCTCATTACTCCCAATACCAACCAATCGACGGTTAATCCTGAATTAGCTAACAGCTCGGCGACTACTGAAACATCGCAAAAGCTGACAACTGAATTGTTAGCCAGTTTAGTAACGGCTCAGACATCTTCAGAACCCACTGTAAGTGTAGCTACTAAGTCCGGGCAGGCACCAGAACAGATACAAAGTCAGGCAGCCAGAGAGGCTTCACTGAATGCAGCAGCTCAGGCCCAAGCTTTAGCTGCGGGGGAAAAGATTGCAGCCCAGGCAGTCACTAAAGCTGTGACAGCAGAGCCAAAAGTTACTTTAAATCCAAATGTGAGTGCGACAGTTGTTGATCCGACAACAAATTTTCCTAAAGTGGCGGACAACCCTCAGCAGCCTGTTAAACCTATAGTTGAAAAAGCACTCGAGCCAACTGTTGCGACTAATAAAGCGCAAAGTCCAGCCGTAACAATGACCACTACAGGGCCGGCTGAAAATAAAGCCCAGATATCCGCAAACATACCTCCAGTTGTGGTAAATACTAATAAGGCAACAGTCAGTGACAGTGTAGAAGCGCAAGTTATTAAGGCAAAAAACAGCAATGACACAGCTGAAGTCGTTAAAGCGGTCTCTGGCGCGATTGTAACTCCCGATGCCAGTAGTCGAGAAACTGCATTGACCTCGCAGCTACAGCAGCAGGAAAGCCCTAAAGTCGCAACCACTGACCGTGACTTCTCCGGCCAGCTAAAGAGTGATGCGGCAATGGCGGATGCGAGAGCGTCCGATGCAAAATTAATTGAAGTGTCAGCTGAGCAGAAACCCCCAGTCAAAATGGCCCCTGGTAACGGTGTTGTAGCACCTGAGAGCGCTGAGCTAGCGACAGCCATTAATAAAAGCGGCGAGGCATTAGTTACACCAACTAACAAGCCGGAGCCTTTGCAGCCTCAAGCATCAGCTGTCAATAGTCTGATAGCCGAAGCCAAGCCAATAGAAGCTACTGCTGCAAGCAGAGAAGTTGCGGCTAAATCGCCGCAAGATCAGCAGGCTAGAAACCAGGGCAATAGTGCAGAAGTCTCCCAGAGTGCCGAGGGGAAAAAACCTGCAGATATCTCTCCTCCCATAGTCAATGCAAAAGTTTCACAGAGCTCCTCTGAATTGAGTGTCGCGCTAAACCAATCATTAGAGAAGTTGCGCTCAGGTATTGAGGCTTCTGCAGTTGGCAAAAATGCTGATGAGGGCAATGATGCAAAAGCAGCTAGTGCAAAAGCAGTGACTAATACTGAGTCGCTACAGCAGTTAACCAGCCTGCAGCAAAGCTTGCGCACTACCAGCCCAGTTCAAATGCAAATGCCTGCAGGGACTACTCCAACCTCGCAAAATTGGGGCAGAGCCGTCGCCGATAAAGTATTTATTGCCGCCTCGCAGAATCTTCGTGTTGCCAATATACAATTAGATCCACCCGAGCTGGGAGCTCTGCAAATTAGATTGCAAATAACCGGCCCTGATCAGCAAATGAGTGTCAGCTTTAGTTCTCCTCACGCTGCTGTGCGCGATGTCCTTGAAGGCCAGATACCGAGGTTGCGGGAGATGTTGGCAGAGCAGGGGATTAACTTAGGTGAATCATCTGTTAGCGATCAGGGGACAAATAACAATCAGGGATCAGAGTCTTCTGAACAGCAAGGCAATGGCCAATACGCTAAGAGTTCAGAAAATGAAACGTCTTTCAATCCGCTAAATACACAGGGAACCTTGGCGCTAGTAGATTTTTACGCTTAGTCAGGTCCTCTGGTTTTATACTGTGATTGAATACACAGAGCAGTATTGGAACAGTGTAAATGTAGTCAGCAATGCTCAGTATGATGCTAAAGTAAAAATCCACAAATTCCCTACCAAAAATCTTTTCAGTCAGTGCCGCCACAACGATTGTTGAAGCGGCATTTTTCTTTGTATGATGGCGAAAACATTCAGTTAAGAGAGCTCTGTTTTAGTGTATTATTGGCAGCTCAGTATGGAGAAACTGGTTTTTTTGAAGGCTATTGGGCTCTTTAAACTTGCATTTAATATAATGATTTATAATAAGTTAAATCAACTGAGACAGTGAATGTCGAAGTTATAGCTCAGTAATTGGGATTAATTTTCATCTATCTCTATCTGTCGCTGGATATAGCGCACTATAATAAGCTATATTTACCTTTTAGAAGGCTTTATTGATACCTTTGATATCTGGCTGAAAAATTTTTCAGCCAGATTTTATCGGAAATAATACAGTTGTAATTGAAAACGATAAAACAAGTCTAGTGCTGTATAGCTTGTAAGGATTATTGATGGCTGACGAAGAAAAAACAGAAGATTCCGAAGAGACCCCAAAGAGTTCAAAAAAACTTTTGATTATCATTGTCGCGGCCTTAGTTGTGTTGTTAGGTGGCGGTGGTGCAGGTGCTTTTTTCCTGTTGGGCTCTGATGATGACGATGCGGTAGTAGAGGAAGTGAGGTTGCCTGCTGTCTATACTCACATCCGCACCAAAAGTGGTCGGCCGATGTTTGTTTCAACAGTCCTGTCCGACGACGAACGCACTCACTATTTACAAGCGTATGTGGTCGCTAAGAGCAGAGATCCGCTGGTTGCACCTGCATTAGAAAAACATATGCCATTAATCGTTTCCAGGTTAAATACCATGTTTTCGACCCAAGAGTTTGCTAAGCTTAGCACCCTTGAAGGTAAGCAGAACTTGCGCAGTGATGCGACCAAACTCCTCCAGGATATAATGCAACAACGCATTGATATCCCTGGTGTTGAAGAAGTCTTATTTACCAACTTTGTAATGCAATAGTGAAGCACATAAAAACAATGCTTAGAGATGTACTTTTTAGCCTTTTTGTAAGGCAGACTAACTAATGTCAGTAAAAGATTTACTATCCCAAGATGAAATCGATGCGCTATTACATGGCGTAGACGATACAGACGACGACGGATCTGAAGAGGCAGGTGCTACAGAAGAATCCGACGGTGTCAGGGATTACGATTTAGCAAGTAACGATCGAGTAGTTCGAGGTAGGATGCCTACCTTGGAATTAATTAACGAGCGCTTTGCTCGCAATGCCCGCAACAGTATTTATAATTTATTGCGCAGTGCTGCCGACGTTGCCGTCGAAGATATTCAATTTCTAAAATATGGTGATTACGTCCACACATTGTACGTCCCCAGTAGTATGTGTGTAATGAAAGTGGATCCACTTAAAGGCTCCGGCCTCTTCATCATGGACGCAAAACTTGTTTTCAAGCTGGTGGATAGTTTTTACGGTGGGGACGGGCGCCACGCTAAGATAGAGGGCCGAGATTTTACCCCGACAGAAAACCGTCTGGTGTTTAAATTATTAGAATCTTTATTCCTCGATTTGAGAGATGCATGGGAGCCGGTAATCGACCTGAGATTTAAACGTATTGGCCATGAGGTTAATCCGGGTATGGCCAATATGATTAATCCATCTGATGTGGTGGTGGTCTGTACTTTTCAGGTCGATCTAGAAAGTGGTACCAGTGAATTTCACATCGTATATCCATACTCAATGTTGGAACCTATCCGCAATGAATTAGTCTCGGGTATGCAAAAAGAAGAATCTCACGAAGATGAGCGATGGCAGCAATCTCTACAGAGGGAGACCTTGTTCGCTAAACTGCCTCTGAACGTAACTGTGGCTCATCGAGAGGTGACGCTCGCGGATATAGTAGAACTGCGTGCAGGCGATGTGATTCCTGTGGAAATACCAGAATCTTTGCAGTTACAAGCAAACAGAGTGCCGGTGTTTAACTGTAAATTAGGAACTTCGCGGGGAAATTTAGCCGTGAAAATATTAGATAAAATTGATCATTCTGAGTGATGTTACATGAGCGTTAAAAGTTATATATTGAATTTATTTGTCCGTGGTATGGAGTCAGCATGAGTGATGAAACAGATAACGCAGTAGATCAGGAGTCTATGGCTGATGATTGGGCAGCTGCGATGGAAGAGCAAACAGGTGCTGAGGAAGATACAGCCAGTGCGGACGCGCAGGAAGCTAAACCTGTAGATCTGGACGAGCTAAATGATGAAACTATCCCCTTGGGAGACCCGAAACTCGATGTGATTTTGGATATTCCTGTGACGCTGTCCATGGAAGTCGGAAACACCGAAATCGCCATCCGAAACTTGCTGCAGTTGAGCCAAGGTTCTGTGGTCGAGCTAGATAGGATAGCGGGAGAACCGTTGGATGTTAAAGTCAATGGTACATTAATCGCCCATGGCGAAGTTGTAGTGCTCAATGACAAATATGGTATCAGGTTGACTGATGTAATCAGCCCGCAGGAAAGAATAAAGCGATTACGTTAATGGCCTATTTTTTTCGGTTCAAATTTGCTTTTGGCCTGTTGTTGCTGTTGTCATTTAACGCAACAGCGGCTGAGCAGAGCAAAGCGCAGACAAACTCCACCGCTATCGCCAATCTGGAATTACCTAGTTCAGGTATGGGAGCCTCTGTTATGCAGATGGCTTTAGGCTTAGTTTTTGTTTTGGGAGTCATATTCCTGTTAGCTTGGTTGATGCGTAGGGTCACCGGTATTCAGGGCGCAAAACAGCATATCAAAATCCTCTCGGCGATTAATGTAGGTACTCGAGAGCGAGCGGTACTTGTTGAAGTCGCAGGAGAGCAGCTATTGTTAGGTGTTGCATCGGGTCAGGTAAATTTACTGCATAAAATTACTCACCCGATAGTCACCAGTAATAGCAGTGATTTTTCCAGTAGCTTACAAGCGGCTGCAGTAAAATTAAAACAACAGACAATGACAACAAAAAAATAGAGCGCTGTCTGTAGATCAAAGCTAGACCCCATTCTTAGCCAATTATAGTGATAAAGGATTTTGCCATCGATGATTAAGTTGTTCACCATTACTTTGGCAGTGCTCTTCCCGCAGTTACTTTTTGCTGCAGATATAGGTATTCCTGCAGTCAGTCTCTCAGTGGCAGAAGACGGTACCCAAAACTACTCGGTTACCATCCAGATACTCGTGTTGATGACCATGCTGACATTCCTGCCAGCCATGATCATGATGATGACTTCTTTTACCCGGATAATTGTTGTCTTTGCGATTTTAAGGCAGGCGATGGGGCTACAATCTACACCTTCTAACCAAGTACTGGTTGGTTTGGCAATGTTTTTATCATTCTTTATTATGAGTCCGGTCTTAGACAAAGTGAATACTATAGCGGTACAGCCTTACATCAATGAAGAGTTGGCACCACTGCAGGCGCTAAGGGCAGCAGAGGGGCCCTTTAGAGAATTTATGATGGCCCAGACCCGAGAGTCAGACTTAAATTTGTTCCTGAAAATAGCCGATATTCCCGAGGTCTCCACAGCGGCAGACGTACCATTTTCGGTGTTAGTGCCTGCTTTTGTTACCAGTGAATTAAAAACCGCTTTTCAGATTGGCTTTATGTTGTTTATTCCTTTTTTGGTGATAGATTTGGTGGTCGCAAGTGTCTTGATGGCAATGGGGATGATGATGTTGTCACCGGTTATTATTTCGCTGCCCTTTAAAATCATGCTGTTTGTTTTGGTTGACGGCTGGGCTATGATAGTCGGAACACTCGCTTCTAGTTTTAGGATGTAGGAGGCTACAATGACACCACAGTACGTACTGGATCTTTTTGGAGAAGCTTTTTGGACTGTGGTTATGCTGGTCAGTATGATTGTATTGCCAAGCCTGTTAATGGGTTTGGTGATAGCGACCTTTCAGGCGGCCACCCAGATAAACGAGCAGACGTTGAGCTTTTTACCACGCTTACTGGTAATCATTTTTGTGATTATGATAATGGGCCCTTGGATGGTGACAAAATTGACCGACGTATTCAGGTTGATCTTCGATGCCATCCCTATAGTCATAGGTCTTTAATGGATGTTTGATCTCAGCTTTCTGCAGATAGAGCAGATGGTGGGAGATTTTTTCTTACCCTTCTTTCGCATCGCCGCTTTTATGATGTCGATGCCACTTATCAGTACTCAATACGTACCTAAAACCATTCGATTGATTTTGGCTATAGGCTTTAGTGTGGCGATAGTGCCAGTATTACCGGCAGTGCCGCTGTTAGACGGACTGTCCCTGTCTACTTATCTGCTGGTGGCAGAGCAAATGTTAATTGGCGTCGCTATTGGTTTTTCGCTGCATGTGATGTTCCAAATCTTTGCTATAGGCGGGCAGATGATCGCCAACCAGATGGGCTTAGGTTTTGCCTCAGTGAACGATCCGGCCAACGGTGTTTCCATTGTTGTCGTCGGCCAATATTATATGATGATGTCAATGATGTTATTCATCACAATGAACGGTCATTTAATTATGTTCCAAACATTGGCCGAGAGTTTTACAATACTGCCAGTTGGGGTTTCTGCATTGGATAAAATTCAGTTCTGGCAAATAGTTAATTCGGCCACCTGGATGTTTCAAGCTGCCGTAGTGATGGCGTTACCGGCAGTGACAGCGCTGTTGATCGTCAATGTCTCTTTTGGTGTGATGAGTAAGGCTGCACCGCAGTTAAACATTATCGCAGTGGGTTTCCCCTTTACCATGACATTAGGTATATTCATTACTTGGATGACCTTTTCCGGTTTCCTAGGACAGTTTGAAAAAATTAGTTCCCATGCCCTGGAATTTGCAGGTCAAATACTAACAGCCCAGTGAGAGTCTAATGGCAGAAGATAGCGGCCAGGAAAAAACCGAAGACCCCACCCCCAAGCGCCTGCAAGAGGCGCGTGATAAAGGCGATGTTCCCCGATCAAAAGAACTCAATACAATGCTATTGCTGTTGGTCGCTGCCGCTGCGGTATTGCTATTTGGTTCTGCTGCTATCTCGGACTTAGGGGTGATGATGGTCGATAACTTCTCGTTGAGTCGAGAGGAAGCCTTCGACGAAAAATACCTGCTGATTAATTTCTCCTCATCGATGATAGAGGCTGTCTGGGCGGTAATGGCATTTATGGCAGTGGTTTTAGTAGCCGCTCTGGTGGGGCCCATTAGTTTAGGCGGCTGGAACTTTAGCACTCAGGCAATTGCCCCTAAAGGCAGCAGAATCGATCCCTTAGCGGGGCTTAAAAGAATGTTCTCGCTAAAATCCTTAGTAGAGTTAGCTAAAGCCATCGCTAAGTTTGTGATAGTGACCGCATTGGCTCTGTATTTCTTGAGTACCGTGCAAAACGACCTCTACGATTTAGGCAAGATGGATGTATTTGTCGCTATGTCTGAATCTATCTCGTTAATTGGTTGGGCATTCCTCATTATAAGCTTGAGTCTGATAATAATAGCGCTTGTAGATGTTCCCTATGTGCTCTATGAATCTGCTGAAAAGCTGAAAATGACCTTGCAAGAGGTCAAAGATGAGATGAAAAACACTGAGGGTAAACCGGAAGTTAAAGGGCGGATCAGGCAGATGCAGCGCGAGATATCGCAGCGCCAGATGATGAAGGATGTGCCCCAGGCAGACGTCGTTATCACCAACCCTACCCATTACTCAGTGGCGTTAAAATATGAGGATAATCACAGAAACGCCCCGATTATTGTCGCCAAAGGCGCAGATTTCATTGCCTTAAAAATCAGAGAAGTGGCCAAAGAAAATGATGTGCCGATACTGCAGTCTCCTCCGCTGGCAAGAGCATTATATTACAGCTGCGAAATTGGTGAAGAAGTTCCTACAGGCTTATTTAAGGCTGTTGCTCAAGTGCTGGCTTATGTCTTCCAATTGAAGCGCCATCGTCAACAAAATGCTGAAAAGCCTAACATGCCAAAAGAGAGAGACATTGATATACCCGATGAGTTTCGACACGATAGCTGATAACTGAATTACAGTTAATCTTCAGGTCTGTCTAGTAAAATGACACAGGCAGGAAAAAGCTCAATTGGTATTTTTCGTCTTTTGATAAAAATTGATTCTGTTGATACAGGGCAAAGGCCGGAGTCGTGGTAGCGACTAGCCCTGAATCTGGTAGCCACTGTTGCAGTATTTTGCTAATGCAGGGGAACAACTCTCCATATTTGCCGGAGAAATCAAAGCGTGCATGTAGCCCTCCGGGTATCACCGTAGAATTAACCAGCCCCCTTTTGTTTAAGGGGCCATCAATTTCTATACAGGCAACATAGCGGCATTGAGCCAGGGGTGTCTGGGTTGGATTAGAGTGATGCAACCCCAGCTGGTTATTGTGCTGATAACCTTCTGCTATGGCCCAGGCCTGCAGTAACTGCCAGGTTTTCTTGATCCCTCTCCCATACCCCAAGTGCCTGATATAGGCAATCTGCCGATCTGGTAAATGTACAAACTGAACTGCAGGAAGCTCCTTGCTATAGATGCGTTGATAGGCGCCGGCTAATTCAGGGTCTTGTAAATAAGGTGGGCTAGTCGAGTTTCCCTTGAGAGTTCTCCACTGTCCGGGAGAGACGAAAAACTGTTTTTTAAATGCCTGGCTAAACGAAGATAAAGAGTGGAAGCCACATTTAGTGGCTATTTCAATGATAGCCTGCTGGGGGTTAAACATCAGGTGATTGGCGGCTGATTCCAAGCGAATTCTTCGCACATACTGATTCACTGGTTCACCGACGATAGCGTGGAACAAACGGTGAAAATGCTGCTGCGAATATCTGGCTTGAGCGGCTAAAGTCGCAGCTGTTAAGTTTCTATTTATATCGCTGTGGATGTATTGCAGTGCATCGTTCACTCTGCTGGTCTGTTGATAATTTGGCATTTCTATAAGATATAGCATATATGGACATATAAGAAGAGCTATATCAACAAACCTACAACTGGGGCAAAAGATATGCTGACGTCTCTATCAATTCAGTTAGGGACATAGAATGAAAACCGCCCGTGCAGTACAAAACTTAAAGCCTTCATATATAAGAGAAATACTTGCGTCTAGCCAAAGTGATGGGGTGATTTCATTTGCCGGTGGGTTACCCGCGACGGAAAGTTTTCCACTGGGTTTGATGCAACAGGCATTTACTGATTTAACCCAACACAGTGAATTATTTCAATATGCTCAGGCTCAAGGCTACGCTCCGCTACTGAAGCAATTAAGACAGAGCTATGAAGTATTTGATAGCCATGATCTACTAATGACCAGTGGCTCCCAACAAGGGCTAGACCTGATTGCTCGCTGCTATTTAAATCCGGGTGATAAAGTGGTGGTAGAATCCCCTAGTTATCTTGGAGCACTACAAGTTTTTCAATTGGCCGAGGCAGAGTTATTAACTGTACCACAATTGAGTGACGGCCCAGATTTAGAAAAACTGCAACAGATATTTGAAACTCAGAGTGTAAAGTATTTTTATCTGATCGCCGATTTTCATAACCCAACAGGTATCAGTTACAGTTTAGAAGTACGTCGTGGTATCGCCAGGCTCTGCCAGCAATTTCAGGTTACTATCATTGAGGATGCACCCTACAGAGAACTGAGATTCAGAGGGGAGACACTGCCACTGGTTTCATCTTTTTATCCACAAGGGGCCATTGTATTAAGGTCGTTTTCTAAAATAGCGTGCCCGGGAATGCGTTTGGGCTTGATAGAAGCTCCCAGGGACTGGATACAGCAGTTGATAAAAGTTAAGCAGATATCAGATATACATCTAAACTCTGTGTTGCAGTATGTGTTGCTGCAGCTAATTACCCACCCGGAGTTTCCCGGCCACTTGTTGACATTACGCAAGCTCTATAGAGAAAGGCATGACTTAATGTTAGGTCAGATTCACGCCACTATGGGGGATAAGGTAACAGTGAAGCCTGTATCTGGTGGGATGTTTTTATGGTTGACACTTAATGATGTTACGGGGGTAGATATGATGGACTTGGCTGATAAGGCCTTGAAAGCAGGTGTCGCTTTTGTCCCTGGAACTGTATTTACCCCGCAACAAAATGGATTAAATGCAAACTGTAGATTGAATTTTAGCCATAGCAGTGAGGAAGATATCTGCACCGGTATACAGCGACTTAACAAAATTTTTTAGCAACAGTGAAAAAGGCTGCTCATTGTCGAAAATTTGAATCTAAATCTATGTCGATAAGCGTATTAACTGTATTAGGCATAAACAAATGCTATCTAGTATTCATGCCTGAGCAAATAGTTTAGATTAGAAATTTTCAGTTATTTTGTAACTTAATGTTATACAGAGGGCACTATGAAAAAAATACTAGTAACTATAATGCTGCTTTGGGCGCCTAATGTGTTTGCCTCAGATGCAATATATACCAGCTTTTTTAGTAACAATGCCGTTGGCGGTTATGACACGGTCGCCTACTTTACAGTGGGAAAGCCGGTTAAAGGCAGCAGTAACTACTCTACCAGTTACAAAAAAACAAAATGGCTATTTTCCTCGGCTGAGAACCTGGCCTTGTTTAAAGCCAACCCAAGTAAATATGCACCCCAGTACGGAGGCTTTTGTGCCTGGGCTGTGGCGGCAAAAAATAGCAGAGCTTCCGGTGACCCTCTGCGCTGGAATATAGTAAACGACAAATTATATTTAAATTACGATAAAGAAATTCAAACGCTATGGAAAAAGGATATTTCCGGATTCATCGTTAAAGCTGATGTCAATTGGCCAAAGTTACTGAATGATTAATTGCAGTATTGAACGGATAAGTTCTATCGATAGCGGGGGTTGACGCTTTGGAAAACCGGTACTGTAGATAACAGATATAATTATCTACAGTACAGCAGTACAGCCTCTTCTGACGTTCTTAACTCCTGGAGGTGTTTGGTACTAATGGCTGACCATATTTTGAATTTCTTTAATTCGCTCTGCGTCTGTTTGAATTTTTTGCTCGGGGATATTTATCCCCTTTATGCAGGCGGGGCGCGCGCCAACCAGATCCATCCAGCGCTGCAAATGCTCCAATCCTGAAATAGAAACCCCACTCCATTGATAGCGCCGCACCCATGGCCATGTCGCAATATCCGCGATGCTGTAGTCCGGTCCGGCAATATAAGTATTTTTACTCAGTTGCTGATCCAGTACTTCAAACAGTCGCCGGGATTCATTTTGATAACGGGAAATGGCTGCCGGGATTTTTTCCTCCATGTAGCGATGAAAGACATTTGCCTGTCCCATCATCGGGCCAACGCCCCCCATCTGAAACATTAGCCACTGCATGATCACAGAGCGCCGCTTTGCATTGCTACTATAAAATTGACCACTCTTCTCGGCCAGGTAGAGCAATATTGCCCCGGACTCGAAAACCTGGAAGTTATCATTGCCTCGGTCGACGATTGCGGGAATGCGCCCATTGGGATTGATCTGCAAGAATTCTGGGAGCTTTTGTTCGCCGCTATCCAACTGTACCGCGATAACATTATAGTCCAGCTGCATCTCTTCGAGGGCGATAGAGATCTTATAACCATTAGGTGTATTGGAAGTATATAGGTCGATCATGCTGCTCTCTCGCTATTACTGAACCGATGGGCGGCTGGCAATTGCACTAAACCATTGTGCTAAATTACTTAGCTCAGCGGGTATTTCAACATCGATGTTTTTGGCAAAGTTGATTAGCACAAACAAGGTGATATCTGCGATAGAAAAGTTATCACCGGCAATGTACTTGTTGGCAGATAATTGTCGCTCTAAAGTCGGCAAAAAGCTAATTAATCGAGTACGTGATTCTTCACCCCAACTTGGAATAACATTTTCCCGATCAGAGTAGACACCTGAGATATTCCTAAAGGCTTGCAGTGCGGGAAATAGTCCTTGTAGTTCAACCATCCTATGCCACATTTCAACTTGCGCTTGCTCTAGGGCACTGTTGCCAAATAGAGATTGATGCTGATCACTGTTTGCCTCTAAAAACCTGCAAATAGCAACAGACTCACAAATGTAACTGCCATCATCTAATTCCAGTAAAGGAATCCGCCCGTTTGCTGACTTCTCGAGGAACTGCGTACTTAGGTTTTCCCCTGCTCTTATATCAACATGCACAGATTCAATTTCTAAGCCTATTTCTTTCAAAAAAATGGCAACCCGTCTGGCGCTCGGAGAGGCTGCCAGTTCATAAATTTTCATGATAAAACTATTCCTGAATGATTGGTTAGTTATTTGATAGTGCTGGAGTCCCTTTTGATTGTCAAGAGGGTTGCGCGCGTAATGTGTCAACAATCGCAGCGAGGGGAGAAAAAATTCAGCTAACCATGGTCGCCAAATACTGTAAGCTATAGGATCCTGAAGCTAGTGAATATAGTAATTTTCGAAGGCTTTCTATTCGTTAAATTATCATATTTATATAAGGTTATTTTTGAAAATGGCGAGAAAAAAGAATTTTGATCCAGAGGCGATTCTTCTGCTGGCTGTCGAGTTATTTTGGCAAAAAGGATATGCAAATACATCCCTAAATGATTTGGTTGAGCATTTAGGCATCAATAGGTTTAGTTTATATAGTACTTTTGGAGATAAAAAAAACCTCTATCATCAGGCTTTAAACTACTACATAGATCATTTTTCTGTGCCTGCCCTGGCGAAGCTTTGCGCTGAAGATTCAGAGCTTGATGACCTGCTAAACTATTTTAGCTATTTTGCGAAGCTGCAACATACCCAGACCAGTGGTTGTTTTGTACAAAATGCGATTCTTGAATTATCGTTGATCGATGATACAGTTAGCGAAACGGGTAATCGTCTTTACTCTTTAATTTTAAAGGCAATAAATAACGTATTGTTGAATGCGCAGCGAAGCGGCCAAATTGCTAAAGATGAGAATATTGCACAAATTAGTCATTTTCTGTTATTGCAAATTCAGGGCATCAGAGTGTTAGGGAAAGCGAAACAGTACGGGGTACTGGAAGATGCTATGCAAATAATTACTCTGTATATCACCAAACTGGAAGCGGCTAAATAATTATTAATTGAGATTGAATAATTATTTAAATAAAGCTGCAACTGGCCGTTAACTTGTTGAGAACTGCTTTAAAGATAAAGTCGTTCTGGATAAGTTATAAAAGTGCTAAGATGCACGGAACATAAATATTAGCATCGCAATGTAAAAACCTGTCAGATAAGCGGTATGCTAGATATTAAGCCAATGGCTGATAGTTATTTTCAGCCATTCATACTAGCCTAGGATAGTTTTCTAGTTTAGTTGGGTGTTGTGGTTAATTTGTTTTATAAAGTTAAAAGTTGACCTTTATTGTTCACGGGTATATTCGGTGATCATTAATAAATAGTCGACAAAATTATAAGAAAAATCAATAGAGGTGGTTATATGAGTCTAGGACTTGGAAAGCTTAAGATTGGACAGAAATTCATTCTTAGTTTCTTAGCGCTGGGTGTTATTCCAGCAACAATCATTGGTTTAGTCAGTCTAAACCAAGCTAACCAGGGAATGGAATCTCTAGCATTTAATTCTTTAGAAGCTGTTCGAGAAATAAAGAAAGCACAATTAGAGCAATACTTTAAAGATAGACGAAGCGATATGAATGTACTTGTCGGAGTGGCGGGTACTTTAAGACTACAAGCGTTAGAGAAATTAAAAGCAGTTAGAGAAGTTAAAAAAATCGCTGTTGAAAATTACTTCCACCAGACAGCATTACAAATACAATCCTTCACTGAAAATACAAGCACTAAAGATACCTTAGTAAAGTTCAGAGACAATTTTGATCTGATCAAATTTGTCAACAAACTCGATGATGCCACCATTGCTAAAATGCGTTCAGAGCTTAAGGCTTACTATCAAAAGGACGTGACTAAATACTACAGTGAAGCTCTGGGTGTCGACTCCGGCGCAGAGCTTAATAAGTATGTATCTGTTATGGACGATGAAGCGGTCGTTGCTCAATATTACTATTTGGTTAAGAACAAAGCCCCAATGGGTGACAAATCTAAGCTTAATCGTGGTTCTGATAAGTCTGCATATTCTAAGTCCCATTATGCATCCCACCCAGGCATCCGTAACTTCCAGAAAAAGTTTGGTTACGAAGATGTATTTATGATCGAATCGCGCAAGCATCGAGTTATATATTCAGTTAAAAAAGGTATCGATTACGGTACCGATCTCACTAAGGGTCCGCTAGCAAATTCGCCGTTGAACAAAATTTACCAAAGGGCCCTTAAGGCCGGGCGCAAAGATAAATATATCAGTTCTGATTTCGAAATTTATTATCCTTCTAAGAATTCCCCCTCGATGTTTATCGCAGCGCCAATGCGACATTATGGCGGTGTGATAGGCGTGGTGATATTCCAGGTTAATAGCAACCAGCTCAACCAAATGATGAGTGAGCGCACCGGGCTTGGAGAGACAGGCGAAACCTACTTAGTGGGGCCAGACCACAAAATGCGCTCCGATTCTATTGATGGAGCCAATCGTACAATTCAGGG
>Ga0105359_10001783_pt1 | contig 18032 bp, 12 predicted proteins | sample GOMGulsemesocosm_6_FD_83659 | JGI IMG/M metagenome (GOLD analysis project Ga0105359, IMG submission 83659) | Methane-oxidizing microbial communities from mesocosms in the Gulf of Mexico - GOM8C Gulf of Mexico | ecosystem: Environmental > Aquatic > Marine > Cold seeps | place: Gulf of Mexico...
CTGAGTATGAAGAAGATATATTCAGGGTGAATATGATTAACTCACGCTGTTAAATTAATTCTAACAGCGTAAGTTGCAATCTTATTTTTGCCAAACCCCTGTTGGGATTAAGCCTTCAAGCTGAGTTATTTTCTCATCACGCTCAATACTGTTTTGCGCTGTGATGGTTACGTGTCCTAACTTACGAGCAGGGCGGGCTTCTTTGCCATAGCTATGAACATAAGTTTCTTCCATCCCTTCAGCGGCTGCCGTTGGGCTTTCATCACTGATCACATTGATCATTGCTGTGGCGGGAAAGCGAGACTCGGTTGAGGTGATGTCTTGGCCAGACACTGCTAGCATGTGATTGCGGAATTGGCTGGTAACAGCTCCTTCAATCGACCAATGCCCTGAGTTATGAACTCGAGGTGCAACTTCATTGGCAATTAAATTGTCTTCTACTTCAAACAACTCAAGTGTAATGGTGCCAACATAATCTAGGCTAGTAGCGATCTGTTCAATATAGCGTTCAGCAATTGCTTGCTTCTCAGCACTGAAGCCGTGAGCAGGATAAAGTGAATAGCGCAAAATGCCTTCATGATGGATGTTTTCCGTCATTGGCCATACTTTAATATCGCCATTCTCACCACGGCAACCAATCACTGATATTTCACGAATGAAGGGTACAAAAGCTTCAGCAATGAGTTCACGATTGCCAATTTCATCCCAGCAAGCTTGTGCATCATCGGCTTGACGCAAGACGAATTGGCCTTTGCCATCGTAACCTTCAGTTGTGGTTTTCATGATAATCGGTAAGCCAAGCTGTGCGATGGCATCATGAATATCCGCGAGGCTGTTTACAGCATGAAATTCTGCAGTAGAAATACCGGCAGCACGTAAAGCGTTCTTTTCGGCAATACGATTTTGGAAGGTTTTAAGAGCCGTAAGACTAGGAAAAACCTTAGCTTCAACACTTTCCATTTGCGCAACGATATGAGCGGGGATGTTTTCCGTTTCATAGGAAATACGGTCATTCGACGTTAAAAATTCTTGTAGACTGGTTTCATCAAAAGCGCGCAAATCGTACAGATTGACACTTAGATCGGTTTGCTCAGCAATACTGTCTGCTAACATTTGACCCAGTTGACCATTACCTAAAATGCCTAATGTTTTAACTTTTGATTGGTTAATATTAGTGCTCATTAGTCTCCTACCCTTGGATCAGGTTGACTCAATATTGTATTTGTTTGGTTCAGTTGGAACTGAAGAATGCGTTGTGTCAATTCAGCATCGCTGGTCGCCAATATTTGTGCAGCCAATAATCCTGAATTTTTAGCACCGGCGTCGCCAATGGCTAATGTACCGACTGCAACACCACCTGGCATTTGAGCGATGGATAGCAATGAATCTATGCCATTAAGGGCTCTGGATTTAACCGGAACACCTAACACAGGGAGTACAGTTTGAGACGCGCACATTCCTGGTAAATGAGCAGCACCGCCTGCGCCACCAATAATGACCTTTAGCCCACGGCTTTGAGCACTTTTAGCGTATTCGAACAATAAATCAGGGGTTCGGTGAGCGGAAACCACATTTACTTCATAAGCGACTTCCAACAAATCGAGCATGTCAGCAGCATGCTTCATAGTTGGCCAGTCACTTTTAGAGCCCATAATAATGCCAACGAGCGCAGTCATAGTATTGTCCTAGCAGATCGAGAAAGGCGCGGATTCTAACACAAAGCAAATAAAAGGGCGATTGAGTCTGAGTGCTTTAGGCGACCAGCCCTATTGATCTTAAGCGACTGTAGAAAATGCGGGTCGCTTAAGAGTAAAGAGCTCAACTAGAAACGCAGTTTTTTCTGTTGAATGTCATTTAGCATTTGTCTATCGAGAGGGACAAAGAGCTGCTTTTTAGGTGGCATAACAAAGATAGCTTCTTTGACTTGATCTAGATCGTAATGTTCTTTTTTGAGTTCAACCTTGCGGTATTTAAATGTGCCAGTGATTTCTTCTTGTTCGCGAATACGAATAAAAATAGGCACAGCATAAGCAGGAAGCTTCTCGTGTAAATGGCGCGAAAAAGCGGCAGTATCAAAATTATTAATATCTTTTAAGGTCAGAGCCGCCATGCCTGCTCGGCCATCGGTTCCTGGGATCTCAACCCCATAAGCGACACTGTGTTCAATACCTGGGTATTCGTTGGCAACAGCTTCCACTTCTGTGGTTGCAACGTTCTCACCTTTCCAGCGAAAGGTATCGCCCAAACGATCGGCAAAGGCGATGTGTTTGAAACCTTGGTTGATCACCATATCGCCGGTATTGAACCAGCGGTCTTCCGTTTTGAATACGTTTTGCAGGATCTTTTTCTTCGTCGCTTCAGCATCGGTATAGCCTTCAAACGGCTGCTTGGAATTGATTTCAGTAATCAATAAACCAGTTTCACCTTTCTTAACCGGCTGCATAAACCCCTGTTGATTACGCACAGGCTCATCGGCTTCAATGTTGAATTCGACAATATTATAAGGAAGAGGGCAAACCCCTGCTGTGCAGTCTAGGTTTAAGGCATTAGTGAAGACTAAATTGCATTCACTTGCACCATAAAATTCATTGATATGATCGATGCCAAAGCGCTGTTTAAATTCCATCCAAATATCCGGACGCAAACCGTTACCAATAATGGCGCGGATTTTATGATCCTTATCGTTTTCTCGCGATGGGCTATTGAGTAAATAGCGACACAGCTCACCGATGTAGCAGAAAGTGGTTGCTTGATGCTGGCGAATTTCATCCCAAAAACGACTGACACTGAATTTTCGACCAATCGCTAAGCAGCCTCCTGCGCCTAATATTCCCGCCATCGCTACAGTGAGGGCGTTATTGTGATAAAGCGGTAGGCTCAAATACATCACATCATCACGGGTTAAACGCATTGAGGCGAGTCCCATTCCTGCCATGGATTTATGCCAGCGATAATGGCTCATGACTGAGGCTTTAGGCAAGCCAGTGGTACCCGACGTAAAAATATAAAAGCATGGCTGCTTCATTTGGATTTTGTTCGTGGTCTCAGGATTATCTTCTGATTGCTGGGCGCTGACGACGGCCATATTTTGATAAAAACTAGGGCAAGCGCGAGTACCAGAATCTTCTAAATAGTGTAGCTGGGTTCGTAGTGGGATTTCTAGGATTTCGATTACCGAGGCCATTGCTTCAATTTGTTCTTCGCCAATTAACATCATTTTTGGCTGCACAAGGTTGATGCTATGGAGTAATACTTCGCCGCGTTGGGAGGTATTAATCATGGCCGCAATTGCCCCGGTTTTTACCACTGCCAACACAGCAATTAAGCATTCGGTGCGGTTCTCAATGTTAATGCCGATGGTATCGCCCGACTGAATACCTTGGCTGATGAAATAATGCGCATAGCGATTAACCCAAGCATTGACTTGGCCATAGCTAAATTCATCTTGCTGATAACGAATTGCCGGTGAATCAGGGTGCTTACGGGCATGCTCTTCTAAATGGCTACCGATGGAGCGGTAGCTATCTGGTTTGGCGCTGATCAGAGTATGCAAACCTTTGACGAGAGGCGCGATAGCGCCTCCTTGAAAAAGAGCATTACGGATAATATTGGTGAAACTCACCGTACGGGCTTGCATAGAATTCCTTATTTTAATTCGCTGGATGACTTATGTAATAAACGGCGAGCAATGATTAATTGTTGTATTTGCTGGGTGCCTTCAAAGATATCGAGAATTTTTGAATCTCTTGCCCACTTTTCTAATAATTCATCTTCACAATAACCTACGGTACCTAATAATTCGACGCATTTTAAGGTGATGTCGTTGGCAACCCGGCCTGCTTTCGCTTTTGAAATGGAGGCTTCAATGGAATTTGGCTGGCCGTTGTCGGCCATCCAGGCAGCTTTGATAGTTAATAATCGCGCGGCTTCGAGCTCGGCTTCCATACGGTAAATTTCCGCTTTTAATTGCGAACCTAGCTTGGCAGGACGTTTGTAATCAATATCAATGCCTTGTTCTTTTAATAGTTCCTTGGTGCGTTCGATGGAAGCCGTTGCAACACCAACTGCCATCGCAGCGACAACAGGGCGGGTATTATCAAACGTTTGCATAACCCCAGCGAAACCTTTTTCGGCATTTACTTCTTCACTGCCTAATAAGTTAGCGCGAGGAACACGGCAATCATTAAAGCTTATGGATGCGGTATCGGAAGCTTTAATGCCTAGTTTCTTTTCTAAGCGAGTCACTTCCATACCAGGGGTTCCTTTCTCAACTACGAAGGACTTGATGGCAGCCTTACCTAAGTTTTTATCGACAGTAGCCCAAACCACAACAGCATCGGCGCGCTCACCTGCAGTGACAAATATTTTTTCGCCATTGATGATGTAGTCGTCGCCATCTTTAATTGCGCTGGTGCGGACGGCGGCAGAGTCAGAACCGCAACCGGGTTCTGTTATCGCCATTGCGGCCCATTTATGACCAAAGCGGGCAAGCTGTTCGTCGTTAGCAACCGCAGCAATGGCGGCATTGCCTAAGCCTTGTCGTGGCATCGTAAGCGATAAGCCGACATCGCCACGGCACAGCTCAGCAAGACCAAGAACGGTCGTCATGTTGATGCCATTCTGGATCTGACTGTTGTCTTGTGTGCCTTGGCGCAACTTACCTGAACCAGCACCACCGTCGACGAGAGCATCGTTCATACCGTCCATAATGGCGGCGAACATATCCAGTTCAATCGGATAGTCGTGTTCGGCTCGATCGTATTTACGTGAGATTGGGCGGAAAACATGGTCAGCGGTTTGGCGCGCTTGATCGACTAACATGCGTAGCTTTTTTGGAACTTCTAAATAAATCATAATTATTTCCTAAAATTATAGCTGGAGGCCGCCGTTGATAACTGAAAGTACGCGTAAATCACGATACCAGCGCTCTGCGGGATGCTCTTTAGTGAAGCCGTGGCCACCGAGTAATTGCACTGCGTTAGTACCAATTTCCATACTTTTTTCCATGCATAAATGATGGGCTAAAAAGGCATCACGATGAAATTCTTCACCACGTTCAAAGCGGCTGGCCGCTTTCCAAACTAAAAGGCGCATGCTTTCAATTTCGATCTTCATATTGGCAACCATAAATGCAACAGATTGGCGGTGACTAATCGGTTCCCCAAAGGCATAGCGCTCGTTGACGTAAGGGATAAGGTAATCGAGTGCAGACTGGCAACAACCAATGGCCATCGCACACCAGCTTAAATGACTGCTATCGATGAAATTCTGATAATTAAAGTGATTGTGTGAGGCATTGCCTGCCCCTAATAAGGCGTCTTTATCGAGCTGGACCTTTTCTAATTGAAGCGTGCCGACCTCGGCACTGCGTAATCCCATGGCAGGGCTTGATTTAAAAGACACACCTTTTGCTTTGGCGGGAACCAAAAAAAGTTCGTTTTTGCCTTTGAATTGCGCGGCCACAAGATAAAGTTCTGCTTGCCCTGCTAGAGGAACGAGAGACTTTGTACCGTTTAGCACATAGCCTTTTCTGTTCTGCTTGGCACGAGTGGTGAGTAGGTCACTATTAAACAGTGGTTGTGGCTCTTGCACCGCTATAGCGGCATTGAAATTCTCGCCGGTACAAAATTTAGGTAACCACAGTGCTTGCTGTTTTTTATTACCCCAACGGCTGAGTGTATTGGTAACAGACGTTGATGCAAGAATTGCAAAGGCGAGAGAGAAATCGCCCCAAGCGAGATCTTCTGCAATTAAAACACTGGTCATAGGAGAAAGCTGGCCTGCACCGCCAAGACTTTCAGGAATCGAAAAGTAATTCAAACCGAGTTCTTGTGAATCTTGAAGGAGTGATTCAGGCAGTTTTGCTTGTTCATCAGCGGCTAATGCTAATGGCCGGATATTATGTTCTGCATAGGCTTTCACACTATCACGAATCATTTGTTGTTCGTCTGACAACGTTAGATCAAATAAAGGGGGAGGAGAGGGGAGTGCCTTGATCGCATTTTTATTGCCCTTAGGCTTTTTTGCTAATCCTTTTTGAATTAACTGAAAACCTTTCTTAGTTGCAATATAGGCCAGTTTCTCTGCTGGCTTTGCGAGGCCATATTTTTGAGCGAATGGATGTGCTGCAAAGCGACTGGCTAAGCCTAGTGCTAGCCCTTGGAGTTTCATGCCGAAGGAAAATGATGCCATTTTAGTGAACCTTTTATCGAATCGGGTATTAAAGTTAATTTGGATCTGAGTTATGTGTTGATCAATATTTTGTATTACCAACAGAGTACGCCATTCTGTGGATTCCTCATTGGCAATAGAGGCTGATTTAAAAAGTCTTTAAAGCTAGGTATGATAGGGCCTCATTCAGAATAATTGATTTGTCTTATGTTAACGCTTATTTCACCTGCTAAAACCCTAGATTTTGAAACCCCAGCGGTTACGGATGTCCATACTCAAGGTGAGTTTTTGGAGCACTCAGCTGAATTGATTGATCAGCTTAAGCTGCAATCGCCTGAAGACATTAGTGCTTTGATGAAGTTGAGCAGCAAGCTGTCTGAGCTCAATGTGCAGCGTTATCATGATTGGTGCCTACCGTTTGATCAAACTAATTCAAAAGCCGCGGTATTAGCATTTAAAGGTGATGTCTATACGGGGTTGGATGCAGAATCGTTTACAGAAGAACATTTCTCTTATGCTCAATCGCATCTAGGTATTTTATCGGGGCTTTATGGTTTGCTACGACCACTCGATTTAATCCAACCGTACCGTTTGGAAATGGGTACTAAGTTTGGCAATACTCGTGGTGCTAATTTATATACCTTTTGGGGATCGATCATTACGGATGCGATCAACCAGCGCTTAGAATTAACTGATAGCAAAATCCTAGTGAATTTAGCCTCGAATGAATATTTCAAAGCTGTAAAAGCTAAGCAGTTAAGTGCCGAATTAATAACGCCTGTCTTTAAAGATGAAAAGAACGGTCAGTATAAAATAATCAGTTTTTATGCGAAAAAAGCTCGCGGATTAATGGCTGCGTATATCGTCAAAAACAAAGTAGCAACTGTGAAACAATTGTGTGAGTTCGATGTGGCAGGGTATCGATTTATCGCTGCAGAATCTGATGCACAAACATTAACCTTTAAGCGCTCAGAACAGGAGCTTGCGAATGCTTAAGCAAATGACATCACCTTTATTGGCTGGCACGTTAGCAGTAAGTTTTTTATTAACGACTGGCTGTGCTTTATCGCCACAAATAATTAGTCTGCAAACTAGCAGCCCGTTAGAGGCAAGCGCGACACAATTGGGTCGTAGTGCATTAGTTCGTGTACGAGATTTACGAGAGAATACAGAGCAGTTGGGATCTCGTGGCGGCTCACAGCCAGATAATGCGCCATTATTAGCGAAGCCAAGTTTGCAGCAAGCGTTGCAAGCTAAAATGCAAAACAGTTTGCAGCAACTGGGGTTTGGAGGCAGTAGTCCTTTTGAACCGTTAAAAGTAGATTTGGCTATCGAGCAGTTTAATTATCAGTGCAATGAAGGGTTTTGGGTGAGTCAATGTGAGCTTGCCATGATATTGAAGTTATCGATTGATAATGATTCTGAAGAAACTTCACAGCCCTACACGTTAAAAGAGCAGCGTAGTGTTGTTACTTCACCTAGGGTTGGATATAACGAAGAGTGGATTAATCAAAGTATAGATAAGCTATGGTTGCATATGATGAGCCAGCCACAGGTAAAAGAGGCTTTAGGTTTATAAATCACCTTATTTGCTTGTTACAAAACACCGCACTTTAAGGATTAAGGTGCGGTGGTGTACAGCCTAAGCAATAGGCAAGTTGATAATTCTATTGCTTAGTTTGTTGCTGGGCTTGTTGTAATTCTGCAGCAGAATTTTTGCTCAGACTCATTAGATCAGATAGGATTTTTCCTGTTTCAAGTAATAAAGCATCAGGTTCTTTCTCATCTTCTTCTTTGTCTTCACTTTCTTTCTTTTCACCTTCTTTAGATTTTTCGTCTTCTTTCTTCTTTTCACTACTCTTCAGCTCGGTTAAAAGCTCCATCCCTTTTGCTTTACGGCGCTTGTTTTCTATCGCCAAGCGCTGCTCCTCATTATCTTCACGTTCTTGCTTACGCTGCTTTTCGTTCAACGTAATATCAGTGCGCTGACGTAACTCAGTCATTAAGTCTTTTTGATTATGCAGATAAATAAAGTCTGGATTGGTTTCGATTCGATTTTGATGATTCTCACGCAATACGGGTAGCCATTGCTGGAAGTCACGCTTTGCCTGATAGCCAGCTGGGCGAATAGTATCCCAAGCAAGGGCCTCATCTAATGCACTTTCACCAATTTTTTCTTTATCGAATAAAGAAGGGAATAGAATGTCTGGAATCACACCTTGATGCTGAGTGCTGTCTCCAGAGACTCGATAGAATTTAGCTTGTGTCAGTTTTAGCTGCCCATGCTCAAGCGGCAATACCGATTGTACAGTTCCTTTGCCAAAGGTTTGGCCGCCAACAATAATACCGCGGCCATAATCTTGGATTGCACCGGCAAAAATTTCTGAAGCCGAAGCACTCAAACGATTGGTCAATACAGCAATAGGGCCGTCATAAACAATGCCTGGCTTCTGATTTTTATGCTCGGGTAAAACTTGTACGTAGCCATTTGAATAGCGGACTTGGACAACTGGGCCGCGATCAATAAAAAGATCCGTCAGGTTTAAAGCTTCATCTAAAGAACCGCCGCCGTTATTGCGTAGATCGACGATGATGCCTTCAACATTATCTTCTTTAAGTTCATTGACCAGTCTTTCAACATCACGGGTAGTGCTCTTAAAATCTTTTTTACCTTCTTGGCGACCTTGGAAATCGATGTAGAAGGTAGGGATGTCAATAACCCCAATTTTTAATGTTTTGTCACCCTGAGTAATCTCGATGATTTCTTTTTGTGCAGATTGCTCTTCCAGTTTCACTTCATCACGAACGATATTGATCACTTTGGTTTTCAAATCGTTGGCATCGGACGGAATAATCTCTAGGCGAACGGTTGTACCTTTTGCGCCGCGAATTAGATCGACGACTTCATCTAAGCGCCAGCCAATGACATCGACGATTTCTTCTTCACCTTGGCCAACACCGGTAATTTTATCGGCTGGTTGTAACTGGCCTGCTTTATCTGCAGGTCCTGCAGGAACCAAGCGAACTACTTTGGTATGTTCGTCTTCAGTTTGTAATACCGCGCCAATACCTTGCAAGGATAGGCTCATGTTAATGTTGAAATTCTCAGTATTACGAGGTGAAAAATAGGCCGTATGAGGATCGAATGCATGGGTTACTGCATTCATATATACTTGGAATCCATCGTCTTCGTTCGCAAGATGAGTTCGGTTAAGCTGATTATGATAACGCTTGCTCAGCAGCTCATAGATGTCGTCATCTTCTTTATCGGCAAGACGAAGATTCAAGATAGAGTTTTTAAGACGCTTGCGCCATAAGTCATTCAGTTCCTGAGAGCTTGTTGACCATTCGACATTTTCACGATCAAGGCTGAGTTTTTCATCTTTACTAAAATCGTATTTTCTAGCTTTCTCTGGCAGCTGTTTTAACAAGAACGATAGGCGCTCAGTAACTCGCTGTTGAAGACGGTTGTACATAACGAAAGGCGCGTTGAGATTACCTTTAATAAGACCGTCGTCTAGCTTAAAGCGATATTGTTCAAACTCTTCAATATCACTGGCTAAAAAGTAGCTGCGAGTCCCATCCATTGACTCTAAGTACAAATCATAGATTTTCCCCGACAGGTTATCGTCTAAACGTTGCTTTTCGTAATGACGTCCGAGTAATTGATGCAAACTCTGTTTTGATGTCGTGACTTGCTTGGGAGTGAATGTTCGCGCCTCAAAGGGGGCGTCAATTTCAGCGGTTGGAATCGTGGCTGAAACAGGGAAAGCAGCGAATAATGTTAAAGACAAAAATGCGCTGGTTTTTACAAATACGGAACGTGTTTTTTTCATATAAATTCTTATTAACAAAACATTACCAAATATAATATCAATATTAGATTGTAGAGCTCATACCCACAAGGCTATTATGCGCACCTTTAAGCTATACCGCTAAAACTATACCATTGATGCTAAGTTATCTATAGCCATCTGTATAGCGGTGATTTGTATAGCTTTGCCAGTATTTAGTATTGATTCCAAATAGTTGAGAGAGTTCAGTGGCAAGAGTTAAATTAGTACTTCCAGAAGCATTTACCTTTACAACTGTTTTAGATGTGCGTGTAACAGAGATCAATTATGGAAACCATGTAGGTAATGACAGCATGGTATCGCTCTTACATGAAGCTCGTTTACGTTATTTACGTTGCTTAGGTTTTAGTGAATTCAATATTGGTGGCCTAGGCCTAATGGTAACTGACTTGATGGTTGAGTTTAAATCAGAGTCATTTGTTGGGGAAAACCTTAAGTTTGAGGTGGGTGTGAATGACTTTAATAAGTACGGCTGTGATTTTATTTATCGCGTCACTTGTGCTGATGAAGGGCGATTGGTCACGATTGCTAAAACGGGTATTGTCTTTTTCGATTATGATGAGCGCAAGATTGCTAGAATTCCAAAGAAATTTACGGATCTAGTATTGCCCAAGTCGGAGTAAATGATAGCAATGAACAGTATTTGAAGTATAAAAAGCTGCAAATACTGTTTTTAGCTTAAATTAGGTCGATTAAATAGAATCTGCAAAATACGATGTGACGAAGTCGAGGAAAGCACGACTCTTGGTTGATAAGTAGCGATTCTGTGGGAATACTGCATTGATCGTTCTTGTCGGAATGTCCACTCCTTGAAATAGATGCACCAATTCACCAGAACGTACATGACGTTCCGCAATATAGCTCGGAAGGGCAGTAATCCCCATGCCTTGTAAGCAAGCTTCGTACGCTAAATCAATATCATTAACAGTCAATTTCCGTTCGACAGAATCAATGCTGAAAGAGTGTGATTTTTCAAATTCACGCAACCAATTAGCACGAGCATATTCCGCGTTACCAATCACTAACATACGATGATTCGTAATATCTTCAAAGCTTGCTGGGGTTCCCCAGTGGGCCAAATAAGAGGGGGAAGCACAGACCATAAAGCTTTGCTTTGCAACGGGCTTGGCAATTAAGCGGGAATCTTCTTGGGTACCGATGCGTAAAGCAAAATCAAAACCTTCTTGCACTATATCGACAGGACGGTCACTGATGTACAGCTCAAAACTGATATCAGGATAAATAAGAGCAAAATCGTTAAGCATGCGTGCGAGTTCACGGCGACCAAAATTGGCCATGGCCGTGATGCGTAAACGACCTTTTGGCGTAACGTCAAAATCAGTCACTAGACGTTCAGCTTCGGCGATGGACTCAAGGATGTTTTCACAATGCTGATAAAAAAGTTGCCCAGCCTCAGTAGGACTGACAGAGCGGGTCGTACGGTTTAATAACCGAACTCCCAGGCGTTCTTCTAAACCGCTGATTTGCTTGCTGATGGCTGATGGAGTGACTCCGAGAGAGTCTGCCGCTGCAGTGAAATTACGGGTTCTAACCACTGCAGTAAAGGTTTGTAAGGAATCAGTACGAGACATACTATTAACTCTTTCTATCTAAAGTCTTTGATAGTATTAGTATAATGTATTTTTAGGCACTAATCATGATTTTAGTTAGGCACCTTCGTGCTTATAAGTAATCATAATCAGTGCGATACTGTCACTTATCCTATTCTACTAGAACCGGCTTAACCACAAACAATAAATCTCCTTGATTCACCTGTTGACCATCACTATTCAGGATGCGTGTAATACGGTAGCGCTGATTAGCGGTGTACAGCTCGGTGCCTTGAATATTAAAGTGCTTGAGACTCAGAGGGGTGAACATCTTCATCGCTTCCATTAAACAAATTGTTTGTTCAATCGTTATAATTTCACCCTCTTTAGCAAATGCAGGTTCCGTTGGAGAGGCTGAACCGTAGAAAATACAGGTGCTTGGAGAGAGTACTTTTAGCTCATCCGAACCTTCAATTGCTAAGGCTTCAGCGTCAACTTGATTGCTCTTCAGCTCAGAGGACTCTTCCATGTCGGCAATTAGCGCATCACCATCGGTACGTGCTAAGAATTGAGGTAAATACGTTGTATCGTAATCGCCTAACTGGAATATTGTATCGTCTAAAATTCGTTTCAATAAAATGAGGTTGGTGCAAACGCCAGTAATTCGCACTTGATCAAGATAATCTCGTAATTTAGCAATGGTATCTTCACGATCTTTGCCATAGCAAATTATTTGCACGATCATGCTGTCGTAGAACGGTGAGACTTGTTTGCCTGGGCCCGCACTGGTAATTAATTGAATGTGTTTTAATTCAGGTAAAATACACTCATCAATCGTTCCAGGGAAGGGAGCAAAATCAATTTCATCCCCTTTACGCACGGCTTTTTCTGCAGTAACGCGTACTTCAATGGCATAGCCTTTTTGCTTAGGCTTTAGATTGGCAATACTCTTACCTTGGGCAATATCAAATTGGGCACTGACGATATCAATCCCCGAAACTAGCTCGGTAACCGGGTGCTCTACCTGCAAGCGCGTATTCATCTCCATGAAATAAATAGCATCGGCATCGAGGTTGTAAATAAATTCAACCGTACCCGCACCCACATAATCTACTTCATTTGATAGCTTTTCAGCGTAATCGTAAACGGCTTGCTCTAGGATTCTAGGGAGCATTGTAGAGCCAGATTCTTCGAATACTTTCTGGTTGTTACGCTGCACACTGCAGTCGCGCAAACCTAGGATTTTGGTATTGCCATGACGATCTCGTAATACCTGTACTTCGATATGACGAAGGGATGTTACATATTTTTCAAGATACACGTCACCATTACCAAAAGCAGCTTTTGCTTCAGTAGAAATCTGGTGAAATAACGTATGGACTTGCTCAGGACGTTCAACAACCTGAATGCCTTTGCCGCCGCCGCCATGTACCGCTTTTAATAATACTGGGTAGCCAATATCTTCTGCCACGCTGGCCGTATTTGCCGAACTGGTTAGAATGCCGTGAGAACCTGGAACAACAGGAACATTTGCGGCAATTGCGGTATTGATCGCATTGGACTTGTTCCCCATTGTTTCCATGGCCGATACTGAAGGGCCTACAAAATTAATATTGTAGTTTCCACACAAGGCTGCAAATTGGCTGCTTTCTGATAAGAAACCAATCCCTGGGTGAAGGGCGTCGACTTGCTCATGCTGAGCAATACGAATCACGCTCTTTGCGTTTAAATAACTCTCATCTGGGGTATTACCACCAATGCAGACAACACGATCCTGCGGCCCAAGCATATCAACTGCAACAGAGTTCATATCAGGGTCAGATTGAACCAATACCACCTGGATATCATTATCTTGAGCTTTCTTGATTAGCTTTGCTGCGGTGCAACCACGAGCGTGGATCATTACTTTTTTAATCGGCGCGAATATCTTTTCTTTATTAGCACCTGCGCTGGTATCTAACAGCCCAATATCAGGGGCCATTCGTTGAGCGACAACCAAGCCTTTTAGAATTGGGCTCAATACATCGTTAACAGAATAGCGTGCAACCGGAATGCTTGGATCAATGGCTTTTAAGCGATCATCAATATCATCAAAGCAAGGGTGCTTAACCAGGCCATCCATTGAGTCAGGGGAGATGGACAGGTAGTTAGAAAGTGTCGCGGTGCTAGGCAAGTAAGACGGTACAACAATCTGGCCAGCAAAAGGCATGTTGGTGCCAGAGAAATAATAGGTCTGAACCATTGGGTGAGTCACAAAGCTAGCTTGTACGCCGCCCGTGCAATCACCAAAACCAAAGACAATAATGGGTAAGTCATTATCACGAACAAATCGTGTAATACGGTCATTAACAATCGCCATGGAGAATAGCGCTGCTGCGCCTTCTTTAGTTTGCATACCACCAGAAGAGATGAAGCAAACAACGGGTAATTGCTGACGAGAACATTCAACCAATAATTTACAGAATTTCTCAGCACTGGCCATATCAAAAGCGCCCGCTTGGAAATCTAGGTTTGAAACCAGTGCCCCGACGCGTTTTTCTTCGCCATCAATGCATAAATTGCCAAAACCCGTAATGACACCACAAGGAGTAACGCCTTTATTCAGAGCTTGCTCAATCGAACTGCGGAAGCCGGGGAAGTGAACTGGGTCTGCGGAGAGTAAGTTACTGTTTATCTCTTCGAAATCGGTAAAGAACTTTTCAATTAGAGCCGGAGCTGAAGTTCTCTTTTCACGTTTTACATCTTCAAGTACGCGTTGAATTAATAAATCGTGGTACGCCATCGTGAGGCGATTCCAGAAATCTTTACGGCGGCCAATGCTGACCGGATTAATGCGGCCATTATAGGCTTTGCCTTCTTGTTCTGCTTCTTGGTATTCATGCAAAAGCTTTTCAAAGAAGAAGGTGATGATCACAAATAACGTGTCAGAAAGCTGAGGGAAAGCAAGTTTTTTCCATTCTTCTACTGATTTTAAGAAGTTACCACGCTGGTTACTTTGGCTGAAATAACTTAGCCAATGGTCAAATGACTCACGCTGTTGCGGCGTGTAGCTATCACCTTCAGTCGCTTGGGCAAGAGAGGTGAGTAATAACGATCTTACTGAGTTTTGCGAAAGGGCGCGGTCGATATTGGCTTCTTTAGCGACAGTCGGTAAATTTAGAATGATGTGATCATACAATTCACCAAAGACCAGCATATTTTGACAGACTTGAATAAAGTCGTTACGCAGCTCATCGTGCAAAATGGCATCTAGAATGGTGATGTCTGGATGTGCAGGGTTTTGAATGCTATCTTGTTTAAACTGAATATACGGAGCGAGGGCTTCTTCAAAAATTCGACGGTTGGCTTCTACGGTAACGTTGGCCAAACTATTGGTGAGGGCTTGAGTTTTATCCGATAATTTAAGCTGAGCGCAAATCTCATCTGAAATTGGTTCATCACGCAATACCTTATTTAAGGCAGCCGCAATGAGTTGATTTAATTCGCCCTTGCTTTGCTCTTTTTGCATTGCAATAGTGATTTTTTGTTGGCTTTCATGGCTAACTTTCGTTAAGACTAAGCTGGCTAAGGGGTGTTCATTTTTGAAGATGAATTCAGCAATTGAACCTGCATCTAAAATATCATCAGACCGCAGTAAAAAACGATTTTGCTTATAGTCTTCCAAATAGGTCATCAGGCCTTGGAAGTTTTTCGTTGCATCCGCTTTCCAGCGATTGAATAAATACAAACCTAGGTTGAAGCATAATTCTTGTTTGGCTTTTAAATAGTTATCTTTTGGTTCCCCCAAGAACATTTTGAAGATACTGTTCCGCTCTTCATCGCGGTCTTCGAATTTGGTCCAAAAGTTTTTCCAAGATTTGTGCAGTGTATCGTCATAAACGATCTTCTCTGGTGCTTGCATCCACTTTTGGAATTTACGTTGGGCTGCTTTCTCTAAGCGCTGACTTAGTTCACCTTGAGGGACTTCTTTTTCAGCTAGACGGCCGTAGTTCTCGAGTGTTTTAGAATGAATACGACGGCGTAGCGTTAAATAGCGTAAATAACGGAAGGTGATACCAAAAACGTTTAAATGCTCAGTTGGATTATTAGCAAGAAAGAAGCTTGATTGGCGCTGTATTTCACCTAATTTATCCGATGGGGATAAAAAGCGTGTCACGCTGCGCTGGTAATGCTCCATCAAATACGGATTGTTTCGGGCAAATTCTGTTGCACCGTCTTCAATAGAGGTGATACCCGATACGATGGCTTGTAATAGATTATGCTGCTTTTCAATACCGTCGCTCGGCGCATAATCAATGATGCCATCAATAACACCGATTTGTTGTAATTCGTAGGCGGAAACACCGACAAACTTTGCACATTCTTGCCAGCTTAAATTGTACTTACGGGCAATGCTCGCTAAACCTTGAGGCTGAATGGTATTGAAAATACCATCACGAACAGAAAGTAATAGGTTGGCTGTCGCAAGAGGGATTGCGCCGCCTGAATAGCCCGCACCCCAAATAATACCCAGTGAGGGGACATCGAGGTTAGCCATTTCGGTTATTAAGTGTGAAATTGAATGAGCCTGGTTGTTGGCATTAGCTTCTTCCCCCGCATCGGCTCCCGGAGTATCAATTAAGGTAACAACAGGAATTGAATGCTTGGCAAAGTTACGCATTTGTTGAGCCGCTAAATGATGATGGCGAGGTAACCAAGCCCCATTATTATGCTCGCGGTTTTGACAAATAAAGCCAATACGGCGGAAGAAGCTACCAAAATCAAGTTCAACTTCAGCAACGTAAAGAGCGCCTTCATCAACTTCAGTGATTATTTTATGCGCTAACGTATTAACCATCGCTTTAGCCGACATACGAGCATTGTTTTCACTCGGGCTTACAACACGTTCAATGTAATTGTCAATATCGAGATTGCGTAACTCTTCGCGTTCACGTTTGCAATCGTTACCGTTCACTAACCCTTGCACATGCTTATAGATAGAATCATCGTCGATGTTAGGAAATAATGAAAAATCTTCTGCTAGTTTTTCAGCAATTTGGTATAACTTATCGATGCCTTTATCTTCTGGCATGGCTTGCTGTATTTTATCGTTGTCGATGATTGCTTGAGTCATTCGATCTGAATCCGTTTGGAATTGCTATTCGTTATTGTTTTAGTATCAATCGTGGCCGATGTAATAATTATGTCGATTGATCGTTAAAGCCCGAGTATGTCACTTTTATACTGACTTGAAAATCAAACTGGCGTTTGTACCGCCAAAACCGAAGCTATTCGACATAATCACATCTAGATTAGCACTCTGGTTGTTTCTAATGATGTTGAAATCTCTAGCGCTGACATCCAATTGTTCAATGTTATCTGAGCCAGTAATAAAATTGTGCTTCATCATGAGTAAAGAATAAATTGCTTCTTGCACCCCTGCAGCACCTAAAGAATGTCCACTGAGAGATTTTGTTGAGCTAATTTTCGGTAAGGCTAAGCCGTTAAATTGTTGAAAGGCATCGGCTGTTGCTAAGAGCTCAGTCACATCGCCAGCGGGGGTGCTGGTGCCGTGAGTATTTATATAATCAATCTCGCATTGTGCTTCATTCATCGCTAACTGCATGCAACGAGATGCGCCTTCACCAGAAGGGGCTACCATATCGGCGCCATCTGAAGTTGCTGCATAACCGACTATCTCTGCATAAATTTCAGCGCCCCGTGCCTTCGCGTGTTCATACTCTTCTAGTACGAGAATGCCACCGCCACCAGCGATAACAAAGCCATCGCGATCTTGGTCGTAAGGTCGTGATGCCTGTGTTGGATTGTCATTGTATTTAGTAGATAGGGCGCCCATACCATCAAACTGCATGGTGAGTGACCAGTGCTCTTCTTCGCCACCGCCAGCAAAAACAATATCTTGCTTGCCCCACTGAATCAGCTCAGCGCCATGGCCGATGCAGTGCGAGCTCGTCGCGCAGGCTGAGGTGATGGAATAGTTAATGCCTTTAATCGAAAAAGCGGTGGCCAGGTTTGCTGAAATAGCGCTGCCCATAGTGCGAGTGACTCGGTATGGGCCAACGCGGCGCACACCTTTCTCTCGCAGAATATCAACGGATTCAACAATATCACTGCAACCTGCACCGCCAGAACCCGCAACGATACCCGTGCGGAAACTACTCACGTGTTCAGGAGTTAAGCCAGAATCTTCGATTGCTTGCTGCATTGATAGATAAGCATAAGCCGAGGAAGCACCCATGAAACGTTTGAGTTTTCGGTTAATGAGTTCGTCAAGATTGATATTAGGGCGACCTGCGATATGGCTGCGTAATCCATTTTCTTTGTAGTCGGCAACAAACTGAATGCCAGATTTTTGGGCCTGTAATGAGGCCAGAACTTCTTCCTTGTTATTACCAAGGCAACCTACAATTCCCATACCTGTAACTACAACGCGGCGCATAGCTGAATCCTACTTTAA
>Ga0105359_10001797_pt1 | contig 17968 bp, 12 predicted proteins | sample GOMGulsemesocosm_6_FD_83659 | JGI IMG/M metagenome (GOLD analysis project Ga0105359, IMG submission 83659) | Methane-oxidizing microbial communities from mesocosms in the Gulf of Mexico - GOM8C Gulf of Mexico | ecosystem: Environmental > Aquatic > Marine > Cold seeps | place: Gulf of Mexico...
GTTACCTGCTTGATTTTCCGTTTGATGTTCTTAAAGTGGATCGTGTTTTCATTGTAGACATAGAATCAGATGAACAAAAACAAAAACTGCTTCCTGCTATTTTACAAATCTCAAAATCTTTAAATATGGAGACTATAATCGAGGGTGTAGAGACGAAGGAGCAAGCTGACATTATTAATCAATGCAATGGTGACTTGATCCAAGGTTTTTATTTTTATAAACCAAGCCCTGTAGAGGATATTAATCAGTTAAGTATATTTAATTAGCAGGAGAATAAAGATATAGGTGTTTAGTCAAGTCATTGATAACATTATTTTATTATGAGTAGAAAAGTAATGTATTCATTTAAATCACTCATTGGTTGGTGAGTTAAAGTGGATAAATTAATTTGTTATTGTACATAATAATTAATTATCAAAGAATATTGGGCAACGTAGTGCCTATGGTTTTCACATCTGCACATTTAGCCAACTTTAGTGATTAAAAATAAAAGTGCGTTAAGTTTACATTCGTTATTCTAGAATAATAATAACACCAATATTTTTTAATAAATTCTTATTAACTAAGTAGGATACCTTTTGAGCATCATTATCCGATAAAGCAATTTCCGTATGTTGGCTTTTCCACGTTTTTTTCGCCTTAATTAACAATGGTGTGTCACCAATCATTGGATGGTCCATTGCAAAAGTAACGTCATTAGAAAATAATGAGACTAGTTGACCATTGTTTATAATGTCTTCAGTATCACTTTTGTTTGGGTAAAGAATATCGCCATTAGCTTTACGTATTTTAGGGTTAAGTGAAGGTGTAAAATTTGTTCCTCTTACATCGATAATAATGCCAGAAATATCATCAGTTTTTACATCATTGACAGTATTAGCTATTCTGCCTTGTTCAAGGGCTGAGATGCGTTTATTAAGTTGGCTTAATTGGTCGCTAATTTGTTGATTTGTTACCGTAGGATATGTGGCAGCATGAGCTGTACTGATCCAATTAGACCATAAGGTTGGAAAAATACTAGCGGATAATTCTTCCTGATATAAATTTTGATAAATTGACTTGGATGCTTTCCCTCGAAGAGGTGCTTGTAATACGACTTTACAAGAGCCGTCTAAACGGTTGGTTCTGCTTTTTATTATCGCGCCTTTAACGGTTCCTTCTACACTTGATTTTATTTCATCACTCGTTAACATGTAATTACTAACTAGTGTAGTTGCAGTTACTCTAACACCCTGGTACGACTCTAATAAATTCCTTTGGGCATCTACTTTTGCTGCGCGACAGGCAAGGTAAGGTGCTATGTTTGCTTTTTTCCCTTCTCCTGCAATCCCATACCCAATGGCTGAAACTGTCGCTTTAGTCCAATTGACTTCACCCGTAGTACCAACAAGTTCTATGAACTGACCATCTTTTGCTATGGCAGTTAATGAACACAACATAATAATGATAACGCTAAGGAATTTGTTCATTTAATAATCTCAAGTTAATTGACTAATTAGTTTCTAAAGCACCTAATACTGGCATTTTAGTGCTCTTATCAAAAATGACATCTTTGGCAATTACGGGAAATGCAGATGAGTTTTGAATGTGAAAAGGCTGATTGTTGATAAAGTTACAGTCTTCTAAATTTAAACGAGAGCGACCAGATAATACAATTGCACTGGTAGAACTTCCGTTTAATTGACAATTGCTTATTTTTACATTGGCATGACCGTTAATTGCTAAAGCAGAATATTTTGCGTTGTCCGAATAAAGATGATCAAAACGAGGGGAGCCTGACTTTACTTCTATAGCTAAACCTGAGTTCTTAAGGTGTAAGCCATTAATTTCAATAGTTTTGTTGCTATCTAATGTGAGAAACTTTTTAGCAGGCGATAAAGGAGACTCGCTTTCAAAACTTATGCTTTTAGATTGATGCTTGGTATTACCCCATAAATAAGCTAATCCATGCACTGTTATACTAGTACCCTTTTTGAATTTTACTGTAACTTCTGGTTCAATTATCAGCGTCGAGTTTTTGGTAAATAGCGTATTAGAGGCGATAATATAAGGGCTGTTTTCTTTACTTAAAACACTAACACCTTGGTAAGAGCCAGATAGGGTGCTATTTAGCTTTGTCGTATTCGCAAGTTTAATCGGATAAGGTTTTGTTGTGACGACAGTTTTAACACTTTCATTTTCGGCTTGGTCTAATGCAATAACAGAGAATTTTAGGGTTTTAAAAGCCTCAAAATCACCTTGTATGATTATGCTGTTTTCATTTGTGATGTTGGTTGTTTCGACAAAGTTATTCTCGGGTGAACTCAGCAAAACTTTATATTTCACTTGTTCCTTATTATTACTTTTCCATGACAGTTTTGCTTCATCAATGGTAGCGAAATTTACCTTCAGTAGAGTGACCGCAGCTGGTTTTACGTTGTCGAAATTAACTAATCCTGTGGTACTTATCATTTGGGTAACTTGACCATTGTTATCGATTAATTTACCCGTGATAACTTTCTGCTCTGCGTTCCAGCGTTTATCGACAATCACATCAGTTTTATAAAAACCTGGATCTTGCTCTTTTAAATCAAAGGAGCCAATGCCCTCTATATCTAAAATAGCTCTTAGACCTGCTTGACCTTTAATGCCAACTGCTAAGATATCATTATATTTTAGCCACTTATTGGCACCATCATGAATTACCATCTCAATGTTTGGGAGAGTTGTACCAATATACCCACCAGGCTCTGGAAATTCCTTAGCAATTGACCGGCCTAATTCATCCGCGGCAGCAAATAAATTTTTATCTTCTAAGTGCTGGGCAGCTAATGCGGCATTTAACAATATTCCCCACGGGGTGGTAGAAATACCTCCGGCTCTAGATGTAATTACTTCCTTTTTTTGCCATAAGGTTTTACCTTCTTTAGATATTAATTCTATTTTTACACCTAATTTTATGTGGGCATATAAACCTGCGTAAAATCTTTCATATTCAATAACATTTCCTATTACAACGGCATCCACTCCAAGTGTTTGTGCGAGTTGTTGTGGGGTTAATTTGTTTTCAGGGTTTTTTAAATCGACTTCTTTTGTATGAACTAGCTGAAAATTTTTATTGGAAAGGTGGCTTTGTAATATCTCTCTAAGTAATGAAGATGCTTCAACAGACGTTGTACTATTTGATAACCGAGCAATCGCAATGATCTTAGGTGTGTCACTCAATTCAAGCTTGTCTTGCTCTCCAGATGTCATGTTTTCTAATGTTCTAATAGGAGTAGTAATGGCCACAGTACCTTTAGTACTCAAAGAACAGCTAACTAGAAACGTTACTGTAATGGCTACACTAAACAAAAGTTTAATATTAATGCTGTTCACTCACTTCTCCTTTTTGTTCATGCTTATGTGAAATCCGTATTGCTTTATTATTGGTATAGTATGGATAACTTATGTGGTCAACTAATTTAGATTTTCCCGCTAAGCAAGCTATTTGAACTTTTATTCTTTTTAAGTGCCTTAATAAACCTGAAGATCTAATGGCATAAAAGATAAACAATGGATCATTATTTTTTATGGAGATACCACTATCATTACCCGACCTTCATCTAAGGTTTTGGCAAGATCTAAATTGTTTCGGATAAAGAGGGCTACATCATCTGTAACGACTAAGTCTGAGTGTTTAGATTTATATGTCCCAATCGCTTTTACAATGTATGGGACGTAGCCAATTCGTTTATTATTCATGGCATCACGAAGATCTAGATCATATGAAACAGGGCGCTTTCTAATCACATTATTGTTGAGCATTTCTTTGGTGGGATAAATTATCTTACCGTCTTGAGTGCGTATTCTTGGAATGGTAGCTAATTCAAACTGGTCAATGGCTTGTGCATCAATTAATAACCCCGAGAAATTGGTAGCATTTTCAAGGCTATTTATTTTTGCATCAATATATTGTGAAAAACCTTCTTTGGTGAGTTGGTGTAGTTTACTTTTTATTTCTCGTAATAAAGATACAGCTGTTTCCCCTTTTGGAAGTGTTTGTGCGTGGGCTTTACTCATTAATTGCCAGTTATTCGTCGAAAATAAAGAGGCTAGGTGCTCGAAGGAGTATTGATTAAAAGATAGAGTATTTAAAAGGTCAGTATTTATTGAATTTGTACTAGCAGTATTGGTAGCGTTTTGAGAAATAGATTCAATAAAAGAGCCATCCATTTTTACTTCTATAACAACTTGGGCAATTTCATTTTGATAAATATCTTTGGTTATCAGAGCCCCGCGAACTACAGAGTTCAATTTAGTGCGAACAATATCTGATGTTGCTTCTAAATCAAGTACAGTGGTTTCTGAACTTACTTGGACGCCAGATATAATTTCTGCCAAATTTCTATAAGCATCAACTTGTGCTGCTCTTCGTGCTAAGAGACGTTTCTTACGGCTTGGCGTATTGTCAGATGCAACGCCATATCCGCTAGCAAATATAGTGCCTTTCGACCAATTTATACCACCAGTATCACTTCCTTGGATAACATCATCAGCTAATACATAGGAGCTACTAAATACTAATGAAGTTAATAAGAATACAGTTAGATATTTTAACATTATTAAATTTCCTTTCTTTCGTTATCGAAATGTATATATTTAGCCCTACGGTTAACTATTTTTTTTAAATAATTACGCGTTTCTTCTGCAGGAAGGTTTACAAGTAGATATTGATACACTTCTTCTGCCGTCATTGTATTGATTACTTTCGCTGCCTTAGACAGGTTTTTTTTACCCGTGAAAGTTTTAGCTAAATTTCCTACGCCCGTATTATAGCTAGATACAGCACAATAAAAGCGAGATTTAGGATCCTTGATTTTGCGCAAATAACGACTTTTTAACAATTTGAAATAGGCAGTACCAAGTTGTAAATTATTCGTTTCATCAAACAAATAATCAGGTGATAAAAGCTTCTTTTTTCCATGAACATAATTATGTGCATCTATCCCTGCGGTTTTAGGAACCAGTTGCATTAACCCAAATGCAGGAACCCGAGATATAGCTCTTGGGTTATAGCTAGACTCTGTTTCAATTATGGCTAAAATTACTGATATAGCGACATCATATTGTTTAGAGAATTTTTTTACTTCGTCAAAATTGTTTGCCAACAATACCTTTTGGTAGTTATTAACAAATTTAATCGTCATTTTTAATAAGGAGCCTTCAGCAGTTTTCACAAGGTCTAATTTAATATTCGGTTCTTTAACATCAATCACTTTTGCTGTGATTGGGGGGGAAGGTTTTTTGATTAAAGGTGTCGTGTCTAATTTGATACTTGGAGGAGAAACAACTTCTGTTGGTGTCACAACAGCGGGAGTCTTTAAAATAGGAGAGATAGTTGCTATAACAGGTAAGCTCTCTTTTATTTTTACGGGTTTCGTTAATGTTTTTGTTTTATTAACCGAACTTTGCTTATTTATATCGGCTGTTGCAGTCTTTAGTACTTTATTGTTAGGTAGGATAAGCTTTAAAATATTTTTGTTTTTCAGTGGGGGAACTGTAGGTTGAATCCCTTTTTTATTGAGGTTTTTATTTATTTCTTGAGAAACAACATCTAATTTGTCTATTGAGGTTGTTGTAGTAGCCGTTAGTTTTTCTGTCATCGCTTCAAGATCAAGTTTAGCTTGGTTTAAATTGTTATTTTTTACCAATGTTTCAATAACAACCTCTCCTGCTTGATAGTCTATTATTGAACGAGTTTGCAAATTTTTGCTGTAGCCTACCCAAGTGCTTTTAGTGGGAAGCTTTACATTACTAGGCCATTTAACTTCAATTTTTTTCGTTACCCCGTTAAAAGCATCATCTATAGCGGCGCTATACGCATTATATAAACTATCTATTTCCGTGTTTTTTTGATTAAACTGCTGATCTAACATGCGGTCTATTTCATCAAAACTTTGCTCTTGTTGATTATTCGCAAGAATGTTCGAATTAAACAGCAGTGAAAAGCTAATTAATGTGAGTGATAAACTATTTTTTTTCACTGATGCTATCTCTTATGAGTTTTATTGAATCCCGCTTGCTACAGATCGCAGACTCATTAGTTAAACAAATAGCTAATGTAACTTCTGCAACAAAAGTTTTATCTTCAGGCTTTACCGACTCTGTTAAAATAAAAGCGCCTTTTATTAATCCTTTAACTCGAGTTGCTATGATGTCTTTAGTTACTTCAAAATCTTCTACAGACGTACCTGAACTTAATTGAACACCTCTGGTGATCTCTGCTAATTGTCTTTGAGCATCAAGAGAAGCTGCTCGTTTTGCCATCATCTTCGCTTGAAAATTACTGGTAGTATTTTTTATATCAACGGTGCCAAAACCTTTTGCTGAAAGAATACCTTTGTGCTCCTCAGCATGAACAGGAACTAAGGTGAAGTGAATCAGCAATACGAAAAGTGCAATGTGATTTAATGAGATATTTCTCATAAATAGATATCCTTTAATAACTTCGATTGATTTTGTAGTCTTAAATTTAGTTGTTTTTTCTTTGTTAATACTAATATTAGGCAATAATTGATCAATATGTAAAATAGTCTAATATTTTATTAGAAATATTAGACTATATTTATTTATGAGATCATTAATAATTGAAAACGCAAGGGAAGTCATGCTCCATAAATTCATCCTAATCGGGAAAATAGTGTTCATTGCTTTTTTAGTTCAGCTGTTTTTTTCAGTAAGTGCTGAAGCAAAAACGGTCACTGCCAAAGGTATTAGTGACATAGTTGAAGGAAAAAAAGCTGAAACACGTTCCATTGCACTAAACAATGCTAAACGTGCGGCTGTTGAACAAGTTGCAGGAGCTTTTGTACAATCCCGCTCAACCGTCAACGATTTTGTTATCGCTCAAGATAAAATTTACAGCTCTTCATCAGGCAATATATCCACTTACACTATTTTAACTGAGGGGGTTAATGACTTCGGTGCCTATGAAGTTGAAATAGAAGCTGATGTAGACGTGCAAGAGTTACTGGTTGATATTAAAGAAATTCTAAAAGTAAATGGTTGGAGTCGCAAACCTCGAATAACTTTAAATGTAAATTCCAATAATGCCAGTATTGGCAATACCCTAAAGTCTTTATTTACCACTAATTTAAATCGAAATGGCTTCGAAGTTTTTGATAACTCCAAGAAAGTGCAAACAGGTTTTGTTCTAGAAATTAACGCAGATTTAATGAGCAATAGCAGTGATTTTCAAGGGATCAGTATCGCTTCTAATAGTCTGTCTATGGTTACCAATGTTACAAGAACTGATGATGGTAAGGTCATTGCTAGTATATCGCAGCAAGCTTCTAAGGCTGGAAGTAATTTAGCGAAGGTAGGGCAGCAATTATCGACTAAATTAGTAAGAAAAGCCTGGCGAAAATTAAAAGGTGAAATATTAGATTTTTGGCAAGAAGAACAATATATAGCTCGTTCTATCTATTTAGATCTAGAACAACTGAGTACTTATCAACAAGCTAAATCGTTCTCTCAATCTTTAAAGCAAAGCATCTCAGGTTTGTTAGATGTTGAGTTAATTAAATTTTCTACGGAAAAAAGTCAGTATTTACTTAAGTATAAAGGGTGGCCCGAGCAACTTTACGATGAAATATTTGCTGGGCCATTGAAATCAGAATATCAGCTCGACTTAATTAGTGTGAATGCTAATCATGTAACGTTAATAATAAATTAGGATAAAAGATGTTAAATAAAAAAGTAATTGTTATGTCTGTAGCATTAGGTATTTTATCTTCTTGTGCGAGCACAGAGAAAAAAGAATCTAGCAATGAGTTCAATATATCCCAACAGTTGATGAAGTCACATAAGTATTTTGAAGCGGTAGCCTATTTGAAAAAGGCGGTAAAAAACGACCCAGAAAACAGACAATACGCAGCCATGTTAGCCGAAGCTCGTCAAAAGGCCGTTGGACAAATAATTACAAAATTGAATAAAAGCTTAAATGATGGGCAATTAAATAAAGCTAACATTGATAGTGCCAAAGCTCTATTAAGCAAAGCAAAGTCGATACTGCCTCAACACAGTTCCTACTCAAATTCAGAAGCCTTGATCTCTGATAAACAAGAAGCTTTGCAGGTAAAAGTAAAAGCTTTATATGCTAATGTGCAGAAAAACATAACAAATCAGGATTGGATAAAAGCAAAATTTGCAGTAAGAAAAATAACTAAACTCTTTCCTAATTATGAAGATACCACTCAACTCAGTCAAAAAATAAAAATTGCAGGCAGTCGCTTTTACTTGCAAAAAGCAAATGATGCCTATCGAATCAATGATTTTGTTAACACATTATCGTTCGCTCGTAAGGCAATTACAATCAAGAGTGACAACCCTAAAGCGCAGCAATTAATTTCATTAACTAATAAAAAGAATAATAAGGAATATTTTATTAGCCTTGCTCAAACTGGCGTATCAAACAAAGATTGGGCTACGGTTTTTAGTTCATGTAAAAAAGTGCTTAGTTATGATGCTAATGATGCTTTTTGTATAGAAGAAATGGACGTAGCTAAAGTTAAGTGGACATCAATGTTAATGTCTCAAGCACGTAAGTTCATGGCAGATGGTTATCTAGCAAAAAGCATAACAAGTTTTAAAGAAGCTGAAGTTGTTAATGATGGTTCACAAAATAAGGAGTTACTTGCATTAAAAGCATCACTTACTGATAAATTAGATGTGACCGCTGAAGAACTTAGTGAACAACGTAAGTTTGGTTCTGCTTGGTACTTATTAAATATGATAAAAGGTTTTAATCCTTATTATCCTGATTTATTTCAAAACATAAAAGTTGTTGAAGACAATATTACATTACGTATTAGAAAGCGAATTGCAGTATTTGATTTTAAAAGTCCTTCATACGGGCAAGATGCAGGTGTATTAGTCGCGAATAACTTGATTGCAAACTTATTCAACAGTGCTTCTAAAGATATAATTATTTTAGAGCGGGAAAATTTGAAATCTATTTTAGAAGAAATGAAACTTGGTCAAATAGGAGTTGTTTCAGAATCAAGCGCACAAGAAATGGGGCGTTTGTACGGTATTAATACCGCTATTATGGGTAGTGTACTGCTTTACAAAGTTGATACCAGTGAGTCTATTAGTTCTAAAACTGTTCGTTATAGTGTTGGTGAAGAAATATCAGATAACATAGATTATTTAAATTGGAGAGCGGTAAACCCTAGAGCTTCTAAGGAAGAGTTACGAACAGCTCCTGCAGCAAAAATTATGGTACCTAAATATGAAGAGAAAGAGTACAGAGTAACTAATATGAAGAAAGTTGGTTTCTTCCAGCTCTCTTTTAAAATTGTAGATTTTGCAACAGGTGCGAATGTACGTGTCGAAACTATTAAGCGTCAGAAGGTTGTTGAAGATAGTTCAAATGAAGGAATTAAAGATGCTAAAGTGACATTTGATCCATTAGAAATTTCAACAGACACTGAATTATTGCAAGATATGGCAAATGAAGTTGTTGAAGAACTCTCTCGTGGTGTTTTGCAACCTTTACGTAATCTAGAGAAAAAATATTTTGAAGAAGGCGAAGCTTTATATTTGCGACGCAAGGAAAATTTAAATGCTATTGAAAAATTTGTAGATGCAATATTCGATGAAAAATTGAAATCAGTAATCAATTCTCCTATTACCACTCAATCTAATAAATATTTAGAAACCATCATAAATGAGCATGCTTTTAGATAAGGAATAGGTTTAAAGGATGAATGTTCTACGAAAAAGACTGCTTATATTAAGCTTTCTATCTTGCTTTAGTTTGTTGGCTATTGCTGAGAGTGTTAACTCTATTGCCTTATTCAATTTGAGGCCCATCAGTATGGATGCTATTGGTGCTGATGCAGATTTACTTTATTCGTTAGAAGTCGAGTTAGGAAAGTTTGCGGGAATATCCGTACTTTCCAGACGAGATATCGAAGCGGTATTACATCGCATTGGTGGTGCACAAGTTTCTGATACTAACCTCGTTATCGCGTATGGCCAAGAGATGGGCGTTAGTTTTATCTTAACGGGCGATGTTGATAAGTTGGGCAGCTCAGTGAAAGTCAATATTAACTTGATTGATATTGTTGGTGGGCGAGTCGTTAAAACGTGGCAAGAAAGCTATACAGGACGTGGTGATGTCTTGCAGAGTGCAACTGCCTTCGCTGCCGATATTAGTACCGAGATTTTTGCTTCTGCTGAAGCTAATTTAACTAACGTTTCTGTCGATTTAGCTGAAAATGAAATTGAACACTTTAAAAGTATATCTGCTATTGCCAAAGATTCAGGGGTATTTTTAAGCTGGGTAATTAATGAAAGTAGTGCTGTTTTTTATACGAACGTTTACCGTGGACAGTCTGAAGATGGTTTGTTTGAGTTTGTGACCAGTGTTGAAGACACACAGTATCAAGATGATGCTCAAGGTGAAGTGTTTTACCGTTTAGACTTAGTGTTAGAAAATGGTAACGAGATTAAAGGAAAGCAAATTGTCAGCGCAAAGGCATCATCAAATGTTGTTGATAATAATTTATTGCCCCCCATTGTTCTAGGCTCTGAAAATTTACTACATGGTATTAAAATTAACTTGGTGCCACAGTTAAATAATAAAGGTGTTATTGGTTACAATTTTTATCAAAAGGTAAATGATAAGCAATGGAAAAAGGTTCATTCATTAAGTAAAACAAATCAATTGAATTATACCCAAGTTTTAGATAAAAATTTTATTCCCAATGCGGGTTATCAAATTTATGTTTCCGCTTACAGTGAACATGGCGAGAGTATACCCTCAGATATCATAACGTTAACCACACATCCTGCTTTAGTCTTATCAGCCAAAAAAAGCAAAGGGTTACGTAAAGCTGAATTGTCGTGGAATCAAGCACAAACTGGTAATGGTTATAATCTCTATCGAAAAGAGTTAGAGCAAACCAGTTGGAAATTAGTCAGTAAAATTTCAGATTTAGCACGGGTATCAATTATAGATACAGAAGGCTTACAAGATGGTAAAAAATATCAGTATAGCATTACAGCTTTTGATGCATTTACTGAGACTGCAAAGTCAAATGAAATTTTAGTGCAAACTAAAGATTTGCCAGAGTCACCACAAAACCTTCAACTAGAATCTAATCTGGTGAAAAGCATCAAACTAACTTGGCAGGCAAGTGATGATAAAGATGTTAGTGGTTATGTTATATACCGTAAAGCTGGCACGATGGCTTCTGGAGATTTACTTGTTGAAATCGCTTATCTAAAAGGAAACGACAAAGCAGAGTATATAGATGGACTAGGAAAAAGCCCCTTAAAAGATGGTGAAAATTATTTTTATGCCATTGCTGCTAGGAACTTGTTCGGTAGTGAGGGAAAAATTAGCTTTGCAGTAAAAGGTCAAACAAAACCATTACCCGAGCCGGTAACAAATTTTCAGGCAGTGGCTGATAAAAAACATATCAATTTAACTTGGGAAGCCAATAAAGAGCCTGATATAGAAAATTATAGCCTATACCGTAAATGGAACGACGAAAAATGGAGAAAAGTTACTGACGTTGAAGGGACAAGTTATCAAGATGATAATCTTAAAGCGTATGCTCAAACGTTTTATAAAATAGTAGCTACAGATAAAAAAGGTTTGGTAAGTCAGTTTTCCTCTACGCAACAAGTAGAAAGCCCGCTTTCAATATCGTTAGTTGTTGAACAGGAATTTATGCTTAGGGCTATAAGCCTTGCTTGGAATAAAGTTAATCATATAAAAGGCTATAAACTCTATAGAAAAAAAGCAAATAGTAGGCAGTGGCAATTAGTTGAAAAAAATATATCACCTAAACTAAGCGCGTACAGAAATTATGATCGTAAACAAATGCGAGAAGGCATTAAGTATGAATATAAATTAACGGCATTTGATGAGTATTTAGAAATGCCTTCATCAAACATCGTTTCAGGAACAACCAAAGCGTTGCCAAATCCACCAACCAGGATATCCGCTCAAAGTAACCAAGTAAAGCAAGTCTCTTTGTCATGGGGGAGATCAAACGATGATGATGATGAAGGATATGTAATTTACCGAAATAATGAAAAGGGTAAATTCGAAGAAATTGAAAAAATTTCGAAGTTATCAACCACCCAATATATTGATGAAGGAAGTTTGTTTTCTAGTTTGGATGACGGTACTCATTATACATATAAAATAGCGACTTATAATAAATTTTCAGTAATAGGTCCGTTATCTGACAACATTGAAGCAACCACCAAAGCGATTCCTCATACTATTACTGGCTTGTCTATTGAACAAGATGTTGGTGGATTGATGATTTTTTGGCAACCATCTTCGAATAATGATATTAAGAGCTATCAAATTTATCGAGGTACCAATAACTCCTGCAGTAGTGCTAGAAAATTTGCGACCGTTGATAGTTCAAGCGATGTTTATTTAGATACAAACGTTAAAAGTGGAAAAAGTTATTGTTATCAAATTACCGCTATCGATATTGATAAGCTAGAAGGTGTGCTTTCGAAGAAAGTAAACTTCACATTACCTATGATAGAATTGGGAAATTAAATGAAGATTATATTTTTTACTGTTTTATTTCTATTTATCTCGCCCTTAGTAAATGGACAAGAATTTGGATATTCCAATAAATTCTTTAACACGCCAGGTTTTGATAAAATGAAGTTAAAGTATGAGAAATGTGTACTAAAAAAAGGAGCACAGTTTGCTAAGGTGAGTACACCAACAGAGGCGATTAAGTTTGCCCCTATTGCTTGTAAAAGAGAAATCTTAGAAATTAAACAATTTTTTTTAAAAAGTGCGTTTAAAAAGACTGTTATAACTGCATTAATTGACTCCATCAAAGAAGGTGTTGAAATTGATCTGGTCAATACTGTTTATAGAGAAAGGTTGAAGTATTTAAAAGATTGAGTGGAAATTTAAAAGATTGAGTGGAAATTTAAAAGATAAAATTTGACGGCTAAATTTACACCATGGCAGTAATAGGCAATTTTACCTATTTCATTTACTTACCTCAATAGCTTGAATTTATGAGGATTAAAATAAAAAAACCGCACTAAGGCGGTTAATTTTTCATGCGATAAAGAAGGATATTAACTTAACGGTGCCAACAATGAGCCTAAAATGTCATCCGTTAAACTCAGTTTATTATCACTTACTTCTTCAGATAATAAAGCCTTTGCTAGCTCAGCTTTGTTTTGTTGTATTTTTTGAATTTTTTCTTCAATAGAATTTTCTATTATATATTTGTAAACAAACACAGGTTTGTCTTGTCCAATACGATACGCTCTGTCTGTTGCTTGATTTTCTACCGCAGGATTCCACCATGGGTCGAAATGAATAACAGTATCTGCTGTCGTTAAATTTAAACCCACGCCACCGGCTCGTAAGCTAATTAAAAATACAGGCACTTCACCTCGTTGAAACTTATCAACAACTTCTTGTCTTTTAGTGGTTGAGCCTGTTAATTTAACAAAGCCAATACCTGCTGTAACCAACTCTTCTTCTATCAAACTAAGCATACTGGTAAACTGTGAAAAGATAAGTATCTTACGGCCTTCATCAATTTGCTCAGGCAACGTTTCCATTAAATAATCAAGCTTAGCTGATTGGTTTACTTTTTTAGCGCCTTCAAGTGATAGTAACTTAGGATGATTACAAACTTGTCTTAGCTTTAATAACGCATCTAAAACCTCTATCTGACTGCGTTTCAAGCCTTTGTCAGCAATAATGTCCTTTAAGCGACTATCCATTGCCAATCGCACCGATTCATATAACTCCGCTTGTTGGCCTTCAATACGCAACTTTTGAATTATTTCAGTTTTCGCTGGTAACTCAGTTGCTATTTTGTCTTTGGTTCTACGTAAAATAAACGGTTTAATACGTTGGTTTAATAACTGCTTACGCTCTAGCTCACCATGCTTTTCTATGGGGGTTCTAAATAGTTTGGTAAATTGTCTTTGCCCACCTAGGAAGCCTGGCAATAAAAAGTTAAATTGAGCCCAAAACTCACCTAAATGGTTTTCCATAGGCGTGCCCGTTAAACACAATTTGTGCTGCGCTTTAAGAGTCAAAAATGCTTGGTATAATTTAGTTTTGGTATTTTTTATGTAATGGGCTTCATCTAGAATAAGGTAATAAAACTGTTGACGGCTGTAAAGCTCTAAATCTTTAGTAATTAACGCGTAACTGGTAATGATTATATCTACTTGGTTATCATCGCCTTCAAGCCTTTCAAAACAACCGAAGTGCTGCTGGCGTTTACTACCGTGTAATACTTGATAAGAGAGTTGCGGAGTAAATTTTTCAATTTCATTCGCCCAGTTAAAAATAACACTGGTGGGCGCAACAATTAATACTGGTTTATTAAGTCGGCCTTGTTGCTTTTCAATTAATAAATGCGCCAAAGTTTGAATGGTTTTACCTAAACCCATGTCGTCAGCCAAAATACCGTTTAATTGATACTCGCGTAAAAATTGTAACCAGTTTAGCCCTTGATGCTGATAAGTTCTTAGGGTCGCATTTAAGCCTGATGGTACAGGAACCGTGGTGACTTGTTGAAAGTCTTTAAGTTTATCAGCAAGCGCTCTTAATTTACTTGTACCTTTTGCGATTACCCCTTGGTCATCTAACATTGATAAAGTTTGATGTCCTTGAAAACGCGATAGCGACATTGTGCCATCAGCATTTAAGGAATTTGGCATAAAGAGTTCAATAAACTGCTTTAATATTGGCTGTACACTTTTATAACGCAAGGCAACAAAATCGCCATTATCTAGATCAACATAAATAGGTGAATCAGGAGCAATAAGTTGCTCTTTCTCACGGTCAAGTAATGCCGATTTAGGTAGTTGTTCAATAGCACCAAGTAGAATGGGAAACGCGGGCATTTTTTTACCATCAATGGTTAAGTTTAACCCTAATGAGAAAAAGTCGTGATCATCAGTTTCAATAACTTCTGCATCAAATATGCTATCAGTGGGGAGTGCTTTATAGTAAAAGTCATCGGAAAAGCTAATGTTCCAACCTAAATCTTTAAGTAAGCGTACTTCTTGATCTAAAAAGTGATGCCATAAGTAACGGCCATGCATCAACATTGAAAATTTAGGCACTTTGCTTTTATTTAAATAGTCTTCATTGGTAAAAGTGTAACGTTTAGGTTTAGGTTGGACGACAAATTTTAATGTGGTAAGTTTATTAATAACCGTTTGTTCAAAGGCTAAATCACGATAAAGCTTTATCTTGTTATCACTATCACTGTCATTATCACTTAAGTTTGAAGGCGTAACAGTAACACTCTCATTATGTGGGTTAACTAAATTTCCTTGATAAGAGAAATTAACCTTAACATAACCTGCCTGAGGGTCACTTTTTGAAGGTGTTGAAAAGTGTAAAAACACCTCAGGTTTTGAAAGCTCTTGTGAGAATTCAGTTTTTGGTTTTGGCAATCTCTGTACAGCATCGCCCAACGACATAGATAGCTTATTCAATATCCAAGGTAAGTTATCTTCTTCAAAAATAGGTGAGTTAAGCAAGTCTGCTTCAAAATCACAATGAGTATTAGTCTTGATTTCTCCAAAACAATTATGGAGTTCATCATAATAACAAAGGGGCTGTGCTTTAATAATAAGAATACTTGTGGAAGGCTTCATAAAAACAAGCTGTAAAGTATGTAACTTATTATCAAGTGCTATCCATTGCCATTCTGCCTCTAATGGCTCACCTAAGGTGATTGCTTCACTTAAGTCGGTGTTTGCATGCCAAAAACAGCGATTAGTCCTTATAATACGTTCAAACAAATCAAAATATTTAATGTTATCGCCAAATTGATTTGTACGCATAAGTTCTGTAATAACATCAACATCATCGTTAGTCGCATAAGCACTGTTAATTAGCGAACTTGCAGAGTATTCACTGCCAAGAGAACTGCTCCAGCCGCCACTTTTTTTTGGGCGAGCTGACTTTATACCTAAAGTAAAATAATCATCTTCGTTATAGCTGTTGGGCTTTAAAAAATACAGTAACGATTTTTGTTGGATATTTGACTGGTATCTAGTGGGCTGAGCTTGAAAACGGCTAAGCCATTTATCAATAACTTTTTCAGAAGTAGCAATGCTATTTTGATCAAAATGTTCATGAATAAAACATTGCGCTAAGGCTGCACCATGTTTACAGTCGCGACCGATATAACAATCACAATAACTAGCAATGCCATCATTCTTAATATTTAAGACTAAACGTGTTAAATAACTGGTCTCTCGAGAGCGTTCACTAAAAACTACTCCGCGAATTATTTCTCCATCAAGAGCGCAGGTTTTAATACCGTTTGCTTGAAAAATTCTCGCGCCTTTTTTCCATTCATTTTTGGTAAAATGTTGTTCAAGTATTTCAGGTGTAAACGTGTTATTTGCCATAAGTTTTTATTTATTAGGAAGTCACATTGGTTGGTAAATTAGGGCGTTATCTCTTCTCAATAGGATATAAATATCAATAGGATGATAAAATTTAATTATAGCAGGAGAATCTTCATAATTTGCTAATAATTATGTGTTATTTTTAATTTATTCCTAATAATACCACTGCGACTAAAAACCTTCAATGCGGCTTAGTATTTGAGCTTCAGATAAGTAACATAAATTACACTTCATCTGAAATATCTACTTTACAGAATAATTTCACGATATACCTTGCCGCATCGTTAAATATAGTGATAATCGGGCAAGGAATTATTTGCTGAATCAATGAAATGCAATTATTAGAAATAACATGTTTAGGTAAAACGTTACGATTAGAAGGGTCAATGGCTGGGTGGCAAGAGCTTTTTTGGGACGATCAATGTGTCTCGCAAATTAATGCGAATGTCGACAATGAGTCATTTTTACATGAATTTTCCCTGCAAAGTGAGGAGGGCGAGTTAAACGTTGAGCTTAATGGCTCACTCCAGTGGCAGCCTTTTGCACTGCAATTCCAGCTTTTAGTTAACAACGAACTTATACACGACAATTCCCTTAACGAAAAAGACATAGAGCAACGCCGAGTCGTCATCGGTAAAAAACAACCAATGAAGTTTAGTTTTATTGGTATAGCTGGCCTTGGCTTAAAATTATTGAAAAGCGCAAAGGTTATTAAAGTACTGTTTGCTGCAGGGAGTTTAGCGGTTTATAGCTGGTTATTTTCTATTGAGTTTGCCATCGGGCTTATTATTTGCCTTGTATTTCACGAATATGGCCATATCAAAGCGATGAAATATTTTGGTTTGAACAACTAAGGGGATATACCTCATCCCATTTGTAGGCGGCCTAGCCCTTAGCGATGACAAAATTAATACCCGTTGGCAAGATATTGTTATTTCAATAATGGGACCATTTTTCGGCTTGATATTCTCTATTGCTAGCTTAGTTGGTTATTGGCTGACTGACATAGAAATCCTTGCTGGATTAGCGGTATTTAATGTCTTACTCAATTTATTTAATTTGTTACCTATATTGCCTTTAGACGGTGGACACGTACTTGAAAGTATCGCTTTTTCAATTAATTCTAAAATAGGGTTAATGGTTAGTGCTTTAGGTGCAGTGTTAGGTATTTATATTAGTTATTACTTTGGTTTAGCATTGTTAGGATTTTTATTGGCAATTGGCAGCATAGAAATATTTTTTGAATATAAACGTCGACATTTAAGTGAGTTACTACCCCTTAACCGATATGCTCAAATTGTATCAGCAATATGGTATGTTATTACTGTTGGCGGTTTATGTGCCATTATTTGGTTTGTTGGCCAGACGGGAAATGACGCTTTGTCATTGCCTCTTAATATATTAAGTAACTAAAATAGTTGGCACCAAGTGTCAACTTCGTTACTTGAAAGGAATAATTTTTGATTTCAAAAAAAGTAAGAGAGTTATTTGTCTCTTTAATGGAAGCAACAGATGCTTCTCCAGTACGTTATGACGTTGAAACCGAACA
>Ga0105359_10001798_pt1 | contig 17963 bp, 11 predicted proteins | sample GOMGulsemesocosm_6_FD_83659 | JGI IMG/M metagenome (GOLD analysis project Ga0105359, IMG submission 83659) | Methane-oxidizing microbial communities from mesocosms in the Gulf of Mexico - GOM8C Gulf of Mexico | ecosystem: Environmental > Aquatic > Marine > Cold seeps | place: Gulf of Mexico...
GACGTGAGGCTTACCTTGTAATAACGCTAAGATGTGTTTCATGAAGGGTCTGGTAGTAATTCGCGGAGCGGAACAAGAAAATACCTAAGTACAGTTATTGAATCATAATCTTTTAAAATTCACTTTTTAATAGATTCATAAAAAGAGAGTTCCTTCCATATGACTATTAGCATTCGTCATGAGGCTGTAAAAAAGGACCATAGCAACTAAAAATGGCTCCAAAGCAGTAGCACTGCTACTTGCTTGTCATATGTGTATTTTGATTTAGCATGCGCATGTAAGAAACCTATTTTAATTAAACCACCTACTATAATGAACGATTGGCACTCCTATTAATATATATGGAGCAGTACCTTCGTAGTAGCCATTGTTGTAGCCCAACTCTTTCATTAGACTTTCGGGTTTTTGGAAGTCAGAGACACGCCCGTTCATTGAAGCGATTCCAACCACGCATTTCTGGTCTATATCAATTATTGAGCCGCCTGAATTTCCAGGAGCCGTTTGCGATTTTGTTGCTATAAACAATCGATCTTTACCTGCCATTGCTTGCGTGGATATCTCCGAGATTTTTTTGTTCTCAGCTTCTAATTTATCGGTGATAAGTGGATGCTTTGTTATGTTTGACACTGTGCCTCGAAAAGGATATGAACCACTCCAGGGTTTCCCAAATTTTGTTGGACGCTCGCCTTGTATTCGCTGGCCGCCATAGGAGTGCTCGCATCGCGCTGGAGTTGGAAAGGAATGTCCTGATGAAGTTTCAAGTACAGCGATTTCATCATTTTTTGAGTAGTAGACAAGCTTGGCAGTGTGAACTTGTGAACGGTTGTAGATATGAAAAACCTTAACATCATCACCAATAGTTACATTGTCTACAACATGAGCAGCTGTGGCTATGTGTGTTTTAGATAGAGGGACACCCATTCCGGTTGAATTCCCCGAGCGTATTGCGACATTATAATTAGGGTAATCCGCTGTTCTTATACGGTTCTTTATTGCATATTGAGCATCGTATGTATCTAAATTGTATTGAGTTTTTTTGTGAAAGCTACTGCATCCAGTCGTCACTGCTGTCAGTAGTATGGTTATTATTAATTTGTTCAACTGTATATCCTTTATACGTAGTTTTTATCGATAATTCTCTGCATATATACGGAGTACTACTAAATTGTGTTAATAGTTCTGGGCTTTAATTTTTCAAAGTTTTACGCCTAGTGCAGCTTCTTGGCAGCGTGGCAATTAGGTGGCTCGCTTTTCTTAATATTCTTCCAAAACCTGACAATTAGGTAAGTTCTGAACAATTTAATCTTGGCATAAATTGGAATGTGTAGGCAAGCGCTATTACTTAGTCATCCACAGGATTTTATTCTTCTTTTGATTAAAACAATGTTTGTTCAGATACTTAACGGGGCTTTGGGTTATGCTGATATAGTATGTGTAATAAGTGCCAAACAGGCTGGGGAGGCTAACTTGGAAATTGGCAAAGCTGAAGTTAACACGATAGACGGGTTCAATTTTTTTGGGGGGATCTGAAGCTTCCATGCAAAGTCAGGTTGCTTCCTTTTTAGCGGTCGCACACTTGATGTCTTTCCCGTTATGATCATATTGTAGTGGCATAGCTAATTTGGCCACAAGATAGGAATCCAATAAAAGGTTAAAACCCGATTAAAATGTCATGTTATGGTCAATGGTGTGAGGGCGTCCGTTAGATTCCTTCACTACCCCTACAAAATCTAATATGTATTATATCGGCTAGAACAATAACTCTATCAAGGTTTGTCCAAAAGTGATTTAACATCAAGTTATAGTCAAGTGCAGTCAAGTTACGGTCAGGTTACGGTCAAGTTACGGTAAAGTTGTACTGAGGTTGCAGTTGGGTTGCAGTGGTTTGAACACTAAATCGAACCAAATAATTATTTTAATTACTTTGCCTTATATCTATGTGTTTATTGTGAACTGAGGTTATATTATAGTTCTGATTTTCATAGAAAAATACGACATTTCAAGGGACTTGCTGAATGGCTCATGATATTAAACATACTCAATTAACCCGGTTAGGTTATAACTATCAAGATTTAGTGTGCTTGGAGATTTTAATAGAATGGTTCCATGCTCCTGATTCATACCAGTGGGTAAGAATCGAAAGTGACAGCCCCGAAACTTCTAGTTTAGATGATGTTGTTGCTTTAACTACTGAAAACAAATTTGAATTGTTTCAAGTAAAGTTCACTATAGACTCTTCTAGGGAAGATTTAAGTTTAAGCTTTGATTGGCTATTAGATAAAAAAAAGAAAGGAACATCCTTAATTCAGAAATGGTCAAAGGATGTTGAATCTCATATAAAAGAAAATAATTTAGCTTTAGCCGCATTAAAAACAAATAGAGTTCCCGATGAAAATTTCAAATCATTTTTAAATGGGTATTTTTTAGATGTAAATTTAATCCCTGAAGATACTCTTAAACTAATAGATGCACAATTAGGGGCTCGTCAAATAACTTTAAGGTTTATCGAAAATTTTGAATTTCATCACAGCCTAGCTTGTATTGATAACTTTGAAGATAAACTACATGACAGTGTCGTTCCTGATCACACTAACGATGAGGGATGGTATAGATTTCAAAAGTCAGTTAAACAATGGGCAACAAGAAAGAATCAGCCAAATTCTAGGGGAAACATCTCTCTAGAAAATGTCCGTGAAATTTTAAATGTAAAATCTTATAGATCTATCTCTCAATATTTTGAGATTCCTGAAGGTTATATTCCACCCTCGAAACAATTTCATAATGATATAGTTACTAAAATATCTAATGTTGAAAATTTTGTTATATCAGGTGCTCCTGGAATGGGGAAAAGCACATATTTGTCATTCTTGAATGATCATTTATTAAAGCAAAAAATTCCAACCATAAGACATCATTACTCACTATCTAGCCAAGACACAATTGATAGAATTTCATTCCCTGTTGCTGCCAATTCACTTATATCACAACTGCGTACTTTTTATCCTAATATTGGCGATAAGCCAGAGGACTTAGACTCCTATATAAAATTAGCAAGTCAACAAGCAAAAACTAGAGGTAAACCATTAGTCATCATTTTAGATGGGTTAGATCATGTATGGAGAGAAAGAAGTGACATTTCTCAGCTAAACCACCTAGTAAACAAACTTCTACCCATGCCTGAAAATTCGTGTTTAATTTTAGGTACTCAGCCTATCAGTGAATCACAGCTTCCCATCAAAATTTCAACACTTATTGATAGAGACTCTCATTGGCATTCTTTGCCACTTATGGATTTACTGGCTATTAACTCTTGGCTTGTTGAGCAACGCGATTCAGGACAAGTAACTTTACCTATTTGCAATAAATCTGAAAACGAATCTGCTTTAGCTGAAATCACACAAGCACTAAAAAATGTGAGTGATGGCTACCCTCTTCATATGCTGTATTCAATGAAGAATTTGATTCGATCTGGTCAAGCAGTCACTAAATATACTATTGAACAATTACCTAGATGCCCAGACGGTAATATTCATCAATATTATAAAAATTTATGGGTGCAACTATCTCCTTCAGCTAAAGAAGTACTATACCTTTTGAGCTGTGTTGATTTTCCTTGGCCTAATTCGAATAGTCTTGGTACCTGTTTCAATAATAGTAGTGACTTTTTAACGGCTTATGAAAGCATAGAACACCTTTTAGATAGTAAAAGAAGCGGGGTTTACTCATTTCACAGCAGTATCAATGTGTTTCTGAGAAATAGAAGTGAATATCAAGAAGCTTCCAATAGGTTGTTGCCAAAGGTTAAAACTTGGTTGAGTGAAGAGGCTCCTGAATATTGGGTATGGGGATGGTCATGGATAATTGAAGCTAAGCTCGGCAATTTCTCTAATCTAATGTCAGGTATATCTAGAACTTGGCTAAAAGAGTCATTTAGTAAAGGTTATTTGAGTGAGCACATTGAGCATATTTTGGATTATGCCGAAAAGGTGGCATTGGAAAATAATTTATTTGCAAAATTAGTTGATCTTAGATTAATAAAAATACGACTTTTAAATGGAGTTGAGTTTCAATTGTATGAAAATTACGCCACATTATTGAATTGTATTTTTGAATATCACCCAGATAGTTATGCATTACTATGGCGTGCAGATCACTTACGACAGGTAAAAGATCCTCAAGAAATTGTCGTTGTTACGTCTTCATTGCAAAACAGTGATGATCTAATTGTTGAGGAAGCCATTAATGAGCTAATTAGAAGACTAATGTTCTATAGTGGAAAAAATAGTAGTCGATATGGAAATAATTTTAATGAATTAGTAAACGGTGTTATTGATATTCTCATTAACGTTACTGAACCCAGTATGCTCCGAATAACTGGATTTATAAAAAGGATAAAACCATTTGAAGCACCATTTCGATATATGGTGGACAGTTTAATATCTAAAGGAAAAGGCTATTGTTTATTTGAACTATCGGAAGAAGCAATTCCTGAATCTTGTATAAAAGTTGTTGCCGATGGTCTTATTCGCGCCTCATGCACAGAAGAAATAGAATTGGATGAGCACCAGGCTCTATCTAGGATGACAAGGGCATTCACTCTTGGGCGATTGTATTCCTATCTTAATCACCAATTAGTAGGCAATACTCAAGTATCTAAAGAAAAGATTGATCCAATTACATTGGAAAATATTTCAGAATACTATTTACATGATTTGTTTTTTAAGAATTTGTCAAATTTCTTGGTTGAACCATCCGAAGTTGTGATACCCCAATTAATTCAAGTTTCCGATAAGGAGCAATACCTACAACAAACTTTACTAGCATTTAAATATATGGCTATGAGCTTAGGTAACAGTATTAATAGCAGGAAGAAATTTTCACCACTTTCTATTTACCATTTACTTGAAACTATTTTACCTAAGCTCGAAAAATACAATTTTTTCGATGTCACTGGCTCCATTATTAGATCGTTACCATTGATATCAACAGATCTTTATTTATTGCTAAAGAGTGTTGATTTAGTATACCCATTTAATGAAACCATATTTTTAGAGGTAAAGAAATGTAGTTGGTGGAACGGGCATTTATTTTTAAAAAAATCAGCCAAGTTAATTGATGTAAGAGTAATTAATGAATTTTCTAAGAATCATTTTGATGATGCTATATCTCATTTAGCCAGTAAGAAAGAGAATACGGCAGAGTTATGCAGAGAGGCTATAGAAGAAGCTGAGATAGCTTTGGAGTTTGACCTAAAGGCTCAAGTAATGGAGCTTGTTAATCAAACAACACTGCATACTCTCGGCTATGGGCATCGTAAAGATACAACTTTAAGTGAGCTATATGATGCGATAGAAGCGTGCGGGAAAAGTGGTATTGGAGATATTAAAGGCTGGCTTAAACGATTAACTCCTTTTACTAATGAGATATTTGAATTTACTGAGCGTGAAATACGGCATATTCCTTCATGGAGGATTAAATTAATATCTCAACATTATCCTGAAAGACTTGTTGATGAGTTTTCATATCATCTTTCGAAACAAAACTGGTTTGTATTAGATGATATTATGCCAGCTTATTTTAATGTTACTGATTTTAGCGATGAAATTGATTTAGCTTTAATAAAGTGTTCATCAAAAATCGAGTGTATTAATGTTTTAGAGGAGAGGGCTAAGTCTAACGCTAGTGCTAAGGAAACGTTGAGTGAACAAATTGAATTTTTAGGTTCTAAGCCGCCTTGCTCTAGAGAAAGGGAGTATAGTGATACCGATAAAGACAAAAGTTTTTTAATATTCCCTAATAACTATCCTCCTGAGAAACTAGTATCATTTGCTAAAGCTGTTGAAAAATTACCATATAAAGAACATTTCCATTGTTATAAAATGTGGGTTAAATGCTGGCATCAGCAAGGTAAAGGTCTTGATTTAATACAGAAATTTGATGAGGTTATTGAACATGAAGATAGGTTCCCTTATAGTCTGGGCAAGGGACTTGAGCTGATTTTTGATTTATCGAGGAAGTTACAAGGTAAGTCTAAATCGTACAAGTGGGCTGTTAGATGTTTGCAGATAAACAATTGCTGGGTTCGATACATGGGAGGTCGCAGTACAGAGTCAATGATTAGTAAATTTGCAAAAATTTATTCCAGCAGATGGTCTGAGTTGCTTAAAGATTCACTTCACGGCGAAGACTTAATAATTCGAGGTGATAAATCGATCGTTGTTCCAACAGATCGCTTAGTCCTGTACCTTATTTCAGCTGGTGAATATGATAAGGCCGTTGAAGTAACTGAAGTTATGGTCTCTAGTATAGAGGAAGAAACAGATCATCTTGCTCTTGAACCATGTTATTGGTCTGAAGAGCTCATTAAGCTCGACGCTATAGCATATTCTTTATTGCTCCAAAGCTTCTTTCTTCCTGATAGAGTAATGAGATTGAAAACTGCTAAGGAAATAGTCAAGACTCTTACATTTAAAAATGCCAAATATTATAAGACACTATATTTAAAGCACTTAAGTAAATTGTCTTTTGAAACAGAAATATCAGATTTTTTATCGATTTTACTATTAGTTGATAATCAAATATTCAAGTTTGATGAGTTAAGGGACAATATCAACCACTCTTCACTTGCTTCTAATTATATTCTCCATAAATTAACAGGTGAAGCTAGCCAGTTATCAGGTAATTGCTATAAAACGCTTGAAAATATAAGTAGTTTCGAAATTTCTTCAAATTTCATACAAGCTAAATATAGCTCTTCTCCGATGTTCTTTAACAATATGGAACGTTTAGAAAAAGCTACAGGCTATTCATTTACAAAGCATATGTCATTTGAATGGGAGACAATATCAAAAAGAGAAGATGTCACTTATTTTAATGCTCATAGTTATTGTGGTGATCAGTTTTCTAGGGTTGATACGATCCAAGGTAATTTCTCATCTAAAACTGAGTCGGTGGTTCTTTCTGCCTATGTAAGGACTTTGCTATTTGCTAGGTCTAAATTTCCTGATTTCCAGAGACACATTGATCGTTTTGTTATTGAACTAATTCCATTAGGCGAAGAGTATTCAAGACTACTTCCTTCATCCCCGCCTGACGGATGGCCTAAGCTTGAGAAGTTTAGTAAAAATTCAGAATTACCTACACAATATGAATTAGTAAAAGTACTGAAGGAATTAAGCAACAGCAATACAATAATATTACAAGCAAATGCGCCTGTTATTAGAGATTACTCAGGTTGTTCTATAGATTTAGAAGTCGTTTGTGTCGAAATTCCCAGTAATATAACTTTAATTGCAGAAGATATTATTGAGGGACAAAATATAAATAGTGACTCGGCAATTGAATGTCATTATTTAGCAGAAAAACGATTCCCAGATGGGTTAAATCGTTGGGAAATTGATTACTACTTGAGGGGAGTATTTAATCCAGGTTTTTTAATTGGGGCAGGGTATCCTTCTATTGAATTTAAAGAAAAAAGCGTGAGTTACTTGGAAGGAGATATTTGTAACTCAACGTTTAGATTTTGGTTGCACGAATGGTACCCCGCGTATAATCCTGAGCTAGGTTCATGCATAGGTACAGTGTTACAGGCATCAGAGAAAATAACTGACGTTCTGAAGACGCAAAAGGGTGGGGATATATATTTAGTTGGTAAATATATAATAAGTGACAAGAGAGGTATATATGGCAGTGATTCTACTAATAGTCATATCTATGGAATGGTGAAGCTATAATGTAATTTCAACACGAACAGTATTACTTAGCCACTACAACTTAGTTACATATAAATTTCACTCTGCGTGAGAGTGGAAATAATACTATTCGCACTACTAGCGTGTGACACTGTAGTAGGTGAACTGCCGTTCTCGGTAGGTGATCTACCGTTCTCGGTAGGTGATCTACCGTTCTCGGTAGAAGAACAAAAAACCAAAATGAACAAGCCTTGTCGATTTTCAATTTTGTAACCGATTACACCTTATATTAGTTATATAATTATTATAATTTTTATAACCGTTATAATAGTTATAACACGAAAAAGAGATTGAAAAAAGTAATTAAAATGAAGGTTTTAATTTAACTTGTTGTTTATATGAAACATTACTCTATTGTCAATGCGAGTTTAACTAATGTGTGAATAGAGCATTAACCATATTTCACAGTACAATATATATTTAAGATGCCAACTTAACTGTAGGGATGGCTAAATAAGCGTAAGAACAGTATATGAAGGTTGAGCTAAAAGCTCTAGCTGCATTGTAAATCTGCGAAATATTAGGAGTTAATCAAATGGGTAGAACATCGAATGATGATCGTAGTGACAACATGAATCCCAACAATGATGAGTATTGGGATAGCTTAGATAATCACAGCAATCAATTAAATCCAAATAATGATGAGTACGATGGTGATGATGACAATGGCTAATTGTCAACACTTGAAGTGCGTTTCCAAACTTAATGTTAAGCCCTCTGGTTACATCCGGTAGTTAAAGGGCTTATTTCTGTACGGTATGTGCTATGAGCAGTTGTGCTGATAAATCGCAACCTTCAAAATACTTATTATTCAATTAATCCAAAGCATATCGTAGTTCAATATAGGTATGCCCTAATAAAACCAGTCGTACACTTTAATAATGTAGTTTCATTTAATGTCTGCACAATCCTAATGAAATGACTATGATAAAACTACTTAAACGAAACTAGAGACAATATAATGTTTATCCGATGCTATCAGTAATCAGCAGGTCTCTCTATATTGAAAATGAAAGAGGCACCGAAGCAGAACAATCTGAACTAGAACGTCTGAACAATGATTCGCATAGTGGAGATGTATTGGTTATTGAAAAATGGACCGATGAACTCGTTTGGCTTAACTCTAAACTCACGCATTCAAGAAAAAGACCTGATTATTGTTGTTGATCAGCCTATGACACACCAAACACTAGCAGCAAGCCGGCCAGAGCTATCCGCAATACAGCAAGCATTAACAAGTTTTATGTTAGATCTTGGTGTTGCTATGGCGCGTGATGATTATGAGACAAGGCAAAACGCCAGGCACAAGGGAGTGCTAAAGTCAGAGCAGAAGGAAAGTATAAGGTAAGCAGCTTAATGTTGAGTGGATCGTTCAGGCTGAACGAAGTATATAATGTAACAGGAAAATTCGGATTTTAATCATCATGTTGAGTGGATCGTTCAGGCTGAACGAAGTATATAATGTAACAGGAAAATTCGGATTTTAATCATCATGTTGAGTGGACCGTTCAGGATGAACGAAGTATATAATGTAACAGAAAAATTCGGATTTTAATCATCATGTTGAGTGGACCGCTCAGGCTGAACGAAGTATATAATGTAACAGGAAAATAAGGCTTTAATCGTCATATTGATTGGACCGTTCAGGCTGAACGAAGTATATAACGTAACAGGGACATCCGGCTTTTAATCGTCATGCTGAGTGAACCGTTCAATCTGTACGAGGTTTATAATGTAACAGGGGAATCCGGCTTTTAATCGTCATGTTGAGTGAACCGTTCAAGTTGTACGACGTTTATAATGTAACAGGAAAATTCGGATTTTAATCATCATGTTGAGTGGATCGTTCAGGCTGAACGAAGTATATAACGTAATAGGCAAATTAGGCTTTTAATCGTCATGTTGAGTGGATCGTTCAGGCTGAACGGAGTATATAATGTAACAGGAAAATTAGGCTTTTAATCGTCATGTTGAGTGGACGCTTCAGGCTGAACGAAGTATATAATGTAACAGGAAAATTCGGTCTTTAATCGTTATGTTGAGTGGGTTGTTCTGGTCGAACTAAGTTTATAATGTAACAGGGAAATCTGGGTTTTAATCGTCATATTGAGTGGATCGTTCAGGCTGAACGAAGTATATAATGTAACAGGGAAATCCGGCTTTTAATTGTCATGTTGAGTGGATCGTTCAGGCAGAACGAAGTTTATAATGTAACAGGGACATCCGCCTTTTAATCGCAATGTTAATAACACTCCTGTATATATCACTGGTCTTAATTCGCGAAGCGGTTCAAAAGATATTTATCTTGAAGATGTATCAATATTTTAAAGTCTACATTTGAAGATGTTCAGAAAAGGACGATTCTTCAAGAGCATGATTAGCATTTTATCATGTATATAGGTTGAGTCATTTCTAATGTCTTATCATCGACAAGAATGAATTTAGAATGATGATCAGTATTGTTTAGCTACGACAGCATAAAGCGTTACAATACTGATTCGTAAAATTTAATGTGGTTTGAATTATTTATGTATCACTCTAAATAAAGCGGTATCTATGCACGTAAGTTCGAGGAGCGGGATAGCTTGAATGTTGCTGAGTCATTTGGAGTTAAACCACCGTTATATTGATGCGGCATAACCTGGATATAATACCTAGTGATGTAATTCGTTATTGTTCGTTTTTCTTCATCTAAATTTGAATACCTTTTCACAGGCATCCATTCAGGTTTAAAGCTTCTAAAGAATCGCCCTATAGGACTAGTATCCCAGCAATTTCCGAGTCGACTCATGCCTGCATTATCTGATGTCGCCAAAGTTTTTGACGGAACTGCCTACTTGTATAATGGCAACCCTGATCAAAATGGAATATTAGCCGAAGTACTTTGGCAAAAATAGAATCAAAGGTAAGAAAGGTAACAGATATTGAAGTTAAACTTTTGACCATAGCTTTAAATACAGAATAGTAAGTGTTTATTTGATTGATTTTACGGTTTTCATTACCCAAGTAAGTCACAGTTACTACTTTTATATTAGTCTAATACATTGTATACATTGATTTTTTATTTATAAATTGTATGGTGGATTAATGTAGATAACGATTTGGGTCACAATACAAAATTCTAGCCGGTAATACAATTATTTAGCTTAAATCTTATCGTTTTTATCCTTAACATATATGTTGGAAAATATGACAACAATAAGCTGGGGTGTTCTTGGCCCCGAACAATTAGTATCAGAAAGACGCACTCGTACTCTGGGTATGGGGACTGTTGTTCGAGCTTTTAATGATTTGGCTGTACCTAGTTTAGGCGGTGTTAAATATAGTAAAAGTGTTTTTTTAGCCTGTTTGGGAATTTATGTTGCTGAAAAGGTTAGAGGCAGTGGCATTCAAGTCAGTAATATTCAAGTATCCAATGCGATAGAGGCATTAGCCTGTTGCTTGTCATATGGAAAGAATGGCTGGCAATCAGATCCTCGCCTGCAAGGTAATACTAAATTAAGAGGCAAAGAGGATTTATCGTTTAAGGTCGTAAGTAAAAGTAATTTTTATGTTACCCAACCGATGCGGATGGCGACGGTTCAAACTTTACCTGGACTAGGTCTAGTAGAGGCTAAAGGGGAACGTTTTAATAGTTATAGTTTGAGCGTGCATGGCGTTGATTTGGTTGAGGCTGGTTGCGAAGGCTTAAAGTGTCATAGAAATGGTATTGTAGAGTTTCTTGTGAAGTGGGTGCTTGGTGATTCACGTAATCCTAACCAATCTAGTTTAACACAAGTTATTTCACAATTAGAAGATCTAGCTAAGGGTGCTAAAGGGATTTTAAAAGAACGCTTAGTTTCGGGTAATGATGAGAATTCAATACGTAGACGAAATGCGCTTAGCTGGGTCTCTAATATTTCAAAAAATCCATGTATTGATTGGCAGCAACCGGTTGAATTAACTGTTGAACATTTCAAAGATATTCAAAGTGGCGCTTATTTTTTTATTCTACGTGACAACATTATGCAGTTACTTGATGCTGTCGAAACAGAAATGGCAGATCCTAAATCAGGGACGTTTGTATTAAGTGATAAATTTTCTACAAATGTAGTTAAAGCCATCTCTAATGTGAAGTTTGCCGCTGATCGGTTTATTACTGCTGGATATGATCCCTCACCTGAACAATTAGCCACCTCACTTGCTAACGAGTGTTTGCAAGCAACTGATGGACTGATCATTGCAAGCCTAGTAGAAAGAGACAATGTAGTCTTGAAAGTACGAGGCAAAGCTATTATTCAAGGCCCAGCTTTTGGCGGAGCACAAGCGGAACCTAGTGACGATCACGATGGTGAGCGTTTGTTTCCTAGAGGAATATCATATCGGTTATGGAATCTATATGTGCTCAATCTGGATTTTAATGATCAGTTAGATCTTTGGTTAAATAAAAAGGATGTTACTTAATGAGTCAAGCTACTCCGCTTTCCTTAGCTGCTTACTTTGTTCCCCCTGTTGATAACGTGGGTATTTTTTCCATGCTGACAGGGTTCTCTGCTGATGATCATTTTCTAAATGATGCGTTGGAAAAATTTACTCTAAATATTAAATCGCAACGTGCATATGAAGGGGTGGCATCTATAGCCTTAATGCTGGATGAAAAGCATCCGCAAATATCTTCAATTGATTGTCCTGGATTAGCGCACTTGGCTTCTAAGCATACAGTTAACAACAAATTTAAGTTGTTACACGCAAAAGTCGGTTTGTTGCTTTTTAAGAATAAAAAGACTGCGCAGCAAATAATAAGGTTAGTTGTATCGACTGGAAATTGGACTTGTCAAACACTCGAAGATAGTTTAGATCTGGTTTGGTCTATTGATTATAAAGTAGGAAAGAACCAAGACGAGCAGGCTCAAACTGATATTGCTAAAGCCTATGAATTTGTAGAATATACTTTACGTTTTTTTGATGATAGCTTGCTTAGTAGTAGAAGATCGAACGATGAATTAACTCCAACTGGGTTACGTTATCAGCAGTTCAAAGTCGCTTTAAAAGCTGTGACATTAGTAGAAGGTGTTGAGCCTAGGTTTTTTGATAATCGTTCGATGTCATTGCTAGATCAATTACCCACCTTGATAAGCTTTCATGCAAGTGGTAGTAAGCGAAACTATTTATCAATTGGTTCTGGTTTTTATGAAGGTGGTAATTTAGTTGGTCAAATGCCTAAGGCTATTTATGCCATAGAGCAAAAGCTTAGAGAGTCAGAGCTATTAACCCAGAAGCCTGAGAAAGACATTTTTGTTAACCCGTTGAACTGTCAAGCTATTGCCACTAGCACTGAAGTATTGAACAAAAATCAGTGGAATATAAGACCTGCTTTTGATGCGTTTTATGAAGGTAAGAATAATACTAGAACTTTACACGCTAAATTTATTTTTTCAGCTAGCGATCGCGCTGGAAAATGCCAAATTCCGTGGGTCTATATAGGTTCTGGGAATATTACTGCACCAGGTTTTATTCATAAAGCAAGTTTGCATAGAGGTAATTTAGAAGCCGGCATTGTGTTTTCACCTATAGGTTTAAATTGGTATAACGAAAATAACCCGGATCTTTGTGTTAGTAGTAAACTGCCAATCAATTGGGATAATGAAAAAATAATCACAGATGCTAATACAGTTAATGCAGGTGCTGAAATGTCTGAACATGATGGACAATATTTAGCTGCGCCAATCAGTTATTTTACGTTAAGCAAGACAAATGAAGGTGAGTGTATCTTGTTACCATCTGAAATTACCGAGCAAAATTATCAAGTGCTAACATCTCAAAATGAAGTATGCCAAACCCAAGATGGCAAGATCTTATGGCCCATTTTGGAACCAAGGCAAGTAAATGTTCAATGGCAATATAAGGATGATTCCTTTCATGCTTATATACCGGTTTTTGATGAGTTTGGTCGTTTGGCAGCTACAGCATTACCTGAGCTGGAAATAGATGATGTATGGATGCAATTAGGGGCATTTCCAACCTTACCCAATGAAAATGACAATGATGGGGAAAGTGCTGGTTCATCGAAAGGTGAGTCCTCTAGTAACAGTAATTACCATATTAATAAAATGATGACTCTGATTGAATATATTGCTCAAAAGCAAAGCACGACTAATGAATTTGATTGGCCACAGTGGTGTCATCGTTTAGAACAAACCTTCTGCCAAATGGAAAAATCATCAGTTATTCAGTATTTTCAAAGCATAGGTATTAACCCTTTATCTCCATTGTGGGCTAGACCTTTTCGTCCAACTTTCGCTGAAGATAATAAGTCTTATGCAGGGCGGTTATACGAACAAGCACTTAGTAATGTAGAAACAGCATTAAAATTAACTAACTTATTACAGTTGGGTGGCAAGTATGAGTGATTTTTTAGGTTGGAGTGAAGTATCGAATATCATAAATCATACGCTTGAGAATAATGGCCGTTTAAATGATAGTCAAAAAGCCAGTGTTAAGAACATCCTCATGCGAATTGAATCATCAGGGGTTATCATCGCAGATGAAGTCGGCATGGGTAAAACCCGTATTGCCGTCGAACTGATACAAGCCGTCAAGGAAGCTGGCGGGCGCGTGGCGATTGTAATTCCTACTACGTTAGGTTTTCAGTGGCAAAAAGAATTAAATGAACGAGAGAGCGATTTAGCGCCTAAGCATACCATTAATAGTTTGTGGCGTTATATGCAAGCTTGGAGCGATGACGAAAATTCAGAACATCTTGATGAAGAGCCTATTGTATTGGTGTCTCATAATTTTGCGAATTGGCGAATTGGCGAATTGGCGGGAAATCGCCCTCGAGCCGATGGGCATTGCTACCTGAGGTCTATGCTATGTGGCGAAAGCATGAGACAGGAAGACTACCCAATAGATATCATTCTAATGAAGACTTAAATCATCCTAATATGAAGCTTTGTGCGCAAAGAATCGTAGATAATGTTGCTGAATTAGCGGCTAATCACCCCTGCCGAGAGGTATTAAATAAAATTAATCAAAATTTTGAATGGGGTAAGGATGCTTTTAGTGGCGAAAACTTTACAGCTGATAATAATTATAGGGAGTTACTTGAAAACGTAGTGGGTTTAGGCCTTGGTTCTTTTGATTTAGTTATTATTGATGAAGCTCATAAAAGCCGGGGAGAGACCAGTAGTCTGACCCGTGTTCTTGAACAGGTTATAATAAAAAATCCTCAAGGTCGTAGTCTTGCTATGACTGCTACACCAGTTGAATTAGATTCAACTCAGTGGCAATTGATGCTTAAGCGGATTCAAGTTTCAGAGGAAATCCAAGAGTCTATTTTGAAGTGTGTTACAGAGTATGCACAAGCGGTAGGCAAGCTAAATAAATACTGGAAAACGGATGTTCTTGTTCGGAATGAGTTCGAGCAAGCAGCAAGGGCTTTTGAGGGTGCATTAAAACCTTATTTACTACGTCGAGATAAACGCCAGGATAAGACGATTAAAGCCTTTCATGATGTATCGAATAAACCAATCAATGCTTATCGAAAGCAAACTCAAGTTGAAATTGAAATTGAAACACTATCAGAACAGTGGAAGCGTATAGTGTGTTCTGTAGAAGGATTATCTGCTGCATCAAGCATGCAAGACGATTCTGTATCTAAACGCGCTAGACTGACCCTGGCAAATGGCCATGGCGTGGCTGGAATCATAGATGCAGCCGCAAGCAATGAAGAATGTGATGAAAAGCTTGTGGTAGAAAACGAAATTATGGATAGTAAAAAAAACCAACGCTCTTTGTGGTGGAAAAAACAAATTACCCAAGCATATCAAAAGGGTGACGAGTCTTTGTATCAACATCCTGCTATTTTAAAGGTTGTCGAAGAAATAGAGATAAATCTTAATCATGATCAAAAAGCATTAGTATTCGGTAAGTTAACTAAACCTATGCGGATTCTAGTTAATTTATTGAATGCTAGAGAGATGTTGAGAAGGTTAAAGAAAAATGAATTTTGGCCTCAAACAAAAGTTCATACTGGCGATTCTGTTGATGACGCAGACTCTGAAGTGCTAGCTGTACAGTTTGCTGCGAAACAACTTTCCTATGATTGGGATCTGAATAAAATAAATATGCTTTTAAAAAAGCAGTACGAAAAACATTCATATCAAGTAGAGCAAGCCAAGCTGCATTTAATTGAAAATATAAAGCTGTCAGTTAAAGAAAAGCGATGCAATAGTCTATTTCAAGCGTTTAAAAATTCTATTTTAGAATCTAAACCCAATGCTAGTTCTAGTCTTATTTTGGTGACTAGAGCTATTTATGAACTTTCTGATTCGAGTGATTTCAAATTAACGTCCAAGCAAATCACTCAAGGTTTTATTGACTTGATGGGCGCTGTTACCGCAGAGAATGAAGGGGATGAAGACGGTGATGGTTTATTAGATGAGTTAGAAGCTAAAGCATTATGGGGTGAAATTGAATTACGAATAGAAGCTGAATTTGAGCATGTCAAAGGGGGGATGGCGCGACTGATGTTTGGTGGTACTTCAGCGCCAAGTCGGCGTATGCTACAACTTGGTTTTAATCGAGATAACAGTTTTCCTAAGGTATTGGTTGCGCAATCTGTCGTTGGCAGAGAGGGACTCAATCTACATCAAGCCTGCCGTATCGTGTATTTATTACATCCAGAATGGAACCCTGGGGTTGTTGAACAACAAATTGGGAGAGTTGATAGACTTGGATCTCGTTGGGAGAAAGAGTTCAATGACACAAAGGATACTTCCTCTGAGTTACCTTTTATTGAAGTCAAAGCGATTGTTTTTAAAGGTACTTATGATGAGTATAACTGGAAAGTGTTACAGGCGCGTTGGGATGATCTTCGCTCACAATTACACGGTGTTGTTATACCTGAGCGTGAAAGAGATGAAGCATTCTCAGAGTTATATGATGAATTATGTGCCGCTGCACCTGATTTCACTCCGGTTACTTAGAAACAGGTAACTTGGATTGAGCTTTAAACCGTCATCATTATTTTTGAATCATGAATGACAACTAAGACCTAGTGTCTAACTCTTAGTTGTCATGAAATTAGGCATGAAATGAACATTTTATTTTTGTGTACCGCTAATCTAAATAGAAGCAAAAGTGCTGAAGTGCTATGCATGCGAATGCATGACAACAACACATATAAATCAGCAGGGCTTAGTGCTAAATATACAGCACTGAATAATTCAACTCTGTGTACAGAGGAGCTTTTGTGTTGGGCCGATAAAGTTTATGTTTTTGAACCGATGCATTTAGATAGAATCCGGCAGTACACTAAAAATAAGTATATAAGCAAAATACTTAACCTTAATATCGAAGACAAGTATAGATTTATGAATGAAGAACTTATACAGCTTCTAAAGCTAAAAATTTTAGAATATCGAGATTAGTGACTGACAGTAACTAAAACGAATTTTGGATTGGTATTGTGTGATTCCGTCACCGTAACAGTACTTTTTATAATTTGTTTTAAATAGGGTATATAATAAATTGTAGTGGCCCAGTTCATTAATTTGGAGCTAGTTCAAGCGAAGCTTGGCCTAAAACAGAAAGAAATTTACAATGTTTATGTAGACTTTAGTGCATGCCCTTAGCTGAATGTACTTGTTGTTAAACGTAAAATATAATGTATGTTATAGAATATCTTTAAGTTTTGAGGGTGATTGCGATGGCTGAAGTAATAATAAGAAGAAAAGCTCGTAAAATAACGAATGAATCTCAGGCTTTAGCTTTTTCTAAAGCTGTTAAATCGGCTTCAATACCTCTAAATACTAAACAGAAAGGTTTATTGGTCATGCCGGGTAAGAGAGAAGAACAATAGTTTCACGGATATGTGTTACACCATATTTAAAGGCGGAAATCTAATGTCTAAAGGGACTCGAATACATAACTCTCGTTGGTGTGTAAAAAACCAATTGCATTGCGCTTAGATTTAGCTAGCTCTTGGGGTCATCCAGGGGACAAAAATATATGTTAAAGCATCATATTTAATGCAATATGAATTTTAGCTCGGTGGCTTAAACCCTTCTATACAACAAATATGACGATTTAATGTAATTGTTAATCATAAGGTATGAAAATGCCTTTCTAAGTTGACTGATATTTAATATCGATCAATTAGCCTCGGCTTTTCCTTTCAGGTTAAGCTGAGGTTTAGTTAACCCATTTCTAGTTAATTTTAGTAATCAGCTA
>Ga0105359_10001814_pt1 | contig 17916 bp, 10 predicted proteins | sample GOMGulsemesocosm_6_FD_83659 | JGI IMG/M metagenome (GOLD analysis project Ga0105359, IMG submission 83659) | Methane-oxidizing microbial communities from mesocosms in the Gulf of Mexico - GOM8C Gulf of Mexico | ecosystem: Environmental > Aquatic > Marine > Cold seeps | place: Gulf of Mexico...
ACTTGAAAAAGAAATACTCAAACTTGATTAAAATCTCCGAAAGCGGACATTCGTTCGTTGAGCATTATAGGTATGACAAATTAACTTTCTATCTCGCTTGGGGGCACAAAGCGCCATAGGATACCTTTACGATACTCCTAAAAATGTGACCTAATTTAATGTACCGTTACATTTCTGTAAAGTATGGCTGGGCTGACAATCCAAGTAGCATTAACTTATATAATAAAGAAAGTTTACCTGCTTCACCTTTTAGTAGTGATTAATTTTTTATCTAAAGTGTTTATTCTGAAAGGATATAGCTTATTGGAACACCTGCATTAGGATTAAACTCTATTACTGGCTCTTGTAGCAAAGTTAATATTGTCGCAGCAACTTGATTTTGTTTTACTTCAACAGGCGTTGATATAATGCCTGTTGATTTGACACCCGGGCCAATGGCAGCTAACCAAATTTGCTCAGAGCCTGAATGTGCTACACCATGCTTCCTCCAATCATTTTTTGTCGCTCCTCGTCCATGATCAGTTACAATGATCATTACAGTATTATCTTTATAGTTAGGGGGTGATTGAATAGTTTGCCATAGTTTTTGCACATAATGATCGGTACGTTTGGCAGCATAAAGGTACTGATCATAGTGGCCATCATGGGCAAAGTCATCAGTTTCACCAAAAGCAATATAAGTCACTTTAGGCTTGTTTAGCACTAAGTTATGCTGGGCAAATCGATAGGTAAATGAATCAAAACGTACATTATGCCACGGACTTGGAATTTCACTTTGTAAGCTATTGAGTAATTGGCTGTAGTTATCACTTTCAGCACTTATATCAAAACCGGCATTTACGAGGATTTTACTACGCTGGGTATTAATGATGTAAGGGAACACATCCCAACTTGCTAATGCCGCTACTTTATTTTTATAAAGAGGGCGATTATTAAGCCATTCTAAAAAAGTAATGTTAGAATTATAATTTTTATCGTTACTATTAATATTAGGGTCGACAATACCGGTCAATATTTCACTATAACTAGGATAAGAAATTTTATACTTATTGGCCACTGACATATTGGAGCCTTGATCCCTATTGCCTATAACAGCTCTATTGTTAACAATGTTCTTCCAAAAAAACGGCATTAACTTTTCTCGACGTTGTTGCAAGTTTTTATGCCAAAAATCATTTTTTATTTTCTGTTGACGCACAACAGCACCTTTACTTTCAATGATACTTAATTGTGCGCCATTAAAAACATCTCGCCAGCGAAGTCCGTCAATAGAGATTAATAACATTTTCTGCCGCGACTGACATAAAGCTACTGAATAGGGTTATTAAGGTCATTGATTTTTTAAACATGCTACTTCCTTTGAAGTTTAGACTTTAATGAATATTTTCTTTTGCTGTAAACTGTATAAGAACATCCATTTGATAAAAATCAGTCCAAAAGCCAAAATGAATAATTTACTATCGATATCATTTACTAAGTTGGCAACACCCGAAAAAAAATAATTGCTGGTATGTTCGAAGTCTATATATCTTTGACCGGCATAAATGGTTATTGAGTTAACGCCTATAGGAACGAAAATCCAACCGAACCAGCGTTGTTGAGCTACGTGCATTATCTGATAAAACAATGCCAAAATTAATAGAGACCAACCAGCGCTCCATAATATAAACGACGGTGACCATATATCTTTTATAATAGGGAAAAAGAAACTCCACACCCAACCACCTAGTAAGAAAATCAGACCAAAAGCTACTAATTCTTTAGTGCATTGCACACATGCTTCTTTATAAAATCTTATTCGTCTACCTGCTAAAGATCCCAATAAACATAACATCCCTGAAGATATTACTCGTATAGTTCCTTCTGGGTCGTAAGTTTGTTTATAAAGGTTAGTTTTGATTAAAATACGGTCTAACCATGCGGCTAAATTATTGGATGGTGTAATCTCACTACCTTTACCTGGATAAGGTAAATATTGTATGGCTAAATGGTATAGCACCAATACAATTACAAGTAAAACTAGTAGTGTTTTCCAACTTTTTATATGCAAGGTGAGTGTTGCGGCAATAAAGTAGCTCGCGGCAATGAGCCATAATACTGTGTAGATGCGAAGGGTATTTTCTTGAAAGTTAAAAAATGAAAAACTTAACCCAATCAAAAATAGAATGAGTGTTCTTTTACTGATCTTAAGTTGTAGTTCACTTTTGGTTAAACCTTTATCTAAGCTTGGAATGATGGCAAATGGAATAGATACACCCGCAAGAAAGACAAATAGAGGAAAGATAAGGTCATAAAAATTGAAACCTTCCCATTGTACATGGGTGAGTTGCTGCTCTATTAACTCTATAAAGGTATTAGGTAATTGTAATATCCTTAGTAGAGCAACCAAAAAAACGCCTCCTCCAATGATAAAAAACATATCGAAGCCCCTCAGTGCATCTAATGATGTAAGACGAGCCGGCTTCGTAATAATTTTATTATTTTTTGGCATTGTTATACCTCGCTGTGAATTTATAGCTAACGATGAGAATGCTACTAATTTAGCTTTTTTGATGCATGTTTACCTATCAGGAAACCCTGATTTCAGTACTTGATTCATCTTATTAGTGAAAGGGTGACTGCTATAGGGTTTTCCCTGTTATTTTCTACCCTATTCCCCACTGCATGATGCAGGATACGCTGATAGAAACTTTCTTTGAAAGAATTCAAACTTAATGCAATATTGTTAAAAATCAGTTTGAATTGGAAAGGAACGTTTATGGGTATTAGAAAAATCGAGGGAGTGGGTAAAGGCCGAATAACTTTACTTAGTTTCTTCACTGTAGTGATTTTGTCAGGCTGCTTTTCTAGTGAGAAACAGCCAAGTTCAGTTCAAGTTGAAAACGCCAATCAGCTTACTCATTCAGAAAGTGAATCAACAGAACAACGTCCAAATATAATTTTTATCATGTCTGACGATCACTCTGAGCGAGCCATCAGCGCATATGGAAGTAAGATAATTAATACGCCTAATATTGACCGAATAGCTGATGAAGGTGTGATATTTAAAAACTCGTTTGTTGCTAATTCCATTTGTGGTCCGTCACGAGCGGTTATGCTGACAGGGAAGCATAGTCACATTAATGGTTTTACCGACAATCAAAGCTATTTTGATGGCAACCAACCAACCTATCCACAATATTTACAACAATCGGGCTATCAAACAGCAGTAGTCGGTAAGTGGCACCTTTATTCTGACCCGGTAGGTTTTGATTATTGGGAAATTCTTCGAGGCCAAGGACATTACTACTCTCCTGAGTTTATAACCAATACCCCGAATGAAATAACGGTAACTAAGGAAATCAAAGATGCCCAAGGAGAGGTTATTAAAACTGAATATGAAAATACTTATATTGGCGCTTACGCGACGATAAAAACAGGAGATTTGGCGCTGGATTTTTTAAAGCAAAGAGACAAGTCTAAGCCCTTTGCTATGATTTATAACCATAAAGCACCTCATAGAAACTGGATGCCTAACGTAGATGATTTGGGCGTGATTGATACGTCAAATCTGCAAGTACCCGATAACTTCTACGATAATTATAAAAAACGTCCAGCTGCACAACAGCAAGAATTAGAAATTAATGACATGTACTTGTCATATGACTTGAAATTAGAAGAGCAAGAATACGAGGGTGACTTAGCTGACATATCACAAGGCTGGGGTAAAGAATGGCAAGCACTATACGGTCGAATGACACAGAATCAGAAAAAGAAATGGGATGCATACTATCAAGTACTAAATAAAGAATATCAAACAGTAAAAGGCGAAGCTAAAGCGTTGTTAGAATGGAAGTATCGTCGATATATGCATGACTATTTGAGCTCTATTTATGCCATGGATAAGGATATTGGCAGAATATTAGACTATCTAGATGAACAAGGTTTGGCTGAAAATACCATCGTGGTTTATACCTCGGACCAAGGTTTTTATATTGGCGAGCATGGTTGGTTTGATAAGCGTTTTATGTATGAAGAATCAATGAGAACACCCTTAGTTATTCGCTATCCTGCAAAAATTAAAGCTCAGCAGACAGTAACCGACATGGTTCAAAACCTTGACTACGCACCAACATTTTTAGACTTCGCTGGTATTGAAATACCCGAAGATATTCAGGGGCTTTCATTGAAGAATAGATTGATTGAGCAAAAAGAGGTGGACCGTGATGCGCTTTATTATCACTACTATGAGGGCATTCAAAAAGAGCATAAGGTAGCAAAACATGAAGGCATAAGAACAGAGACTCATAAATTAATTCATTTTAAAGATGTCGGCGTTGAGCATTTCGAACTTTATGATATAGCCGCTGATCCAAGCGAAATGAACAATCTTTATGGTAGTAAAGAAGTAATTAGCATTCAAAATGATTTGCATAAACAGTTGGACAGTATTAAAGAAAAATATCAAGTCCAATAATTTATTTGTGAAAGAGACTAAAGCGTACTTTTTGATAAACACTTTAATTATATTTAGGAGTTCTTCTCTGTGTGCTCTGGTACCGCCTGACCGACATCGACTTGGTGCCAGAGTTTTTTTAAATACGCACAGAAAAAGTGCTCCTTTTTGCTTGGGCGTTTTAACACAAAAACACATTGTTAAATTAACATTGAACAAGGTATTTCCATGAAAAAAAACTTATCGTTGGTAAGCAAAGTTTTGATAACATTGCTAATTGTTTTCCCCATGACCGTTTGGGCAGGATCAGAGGTAGAGAAACTGCCTGTACGCAGCTTTGCGATTGGTTCACCAACCCCGGATAACTTCAATAATTTTATTTCTTTTATCAATGACGATTTGTCAAAAACGCCAGTTAATCAGTTATTCCTTAGAATTAACTATAACTATCAATTTAAATCTCATCCTGAACTGGCAGAAAAAAATGCCTTAACTGAACAGCAAGTAAAAACAATGGTTCAGACAGCAGCAAAGCACAACATTGAAATTATTCCAATTATTAATATGTTAGGGCATCAATCTTGGAAGCAAGATAATATTCGATCGTTACTTAAAGTGTATCCTCAATTTGAAGAGCCCCCCGGGATAAAGCTACTCGATAAAGACTTTTATACTCGCGCCTATTGTCCTAATCACCCCGAAGTGCATGATGTTGTTTTTGCCTTAATTGATGAATTGGTTGAGGTATTCGAGGCTAAAGGGGTACATGTAGGCATGGATGAAGTGTTTATTTTAGGTGAAGATGGGTGCGATCGCTGTAAGGGGGAAAACAAAGCAGAGCTTTTTGCCAATGAAGTTAACCTTATCCAAGCACATTTAGCAAAAAATAATATTAAGATGTACATATGGGGTGACAGGTTGCTAGATGGTAATACCACAGGTATTGGTGCATGGGCTGCCTCTAAAAATGATACCGACAGTGCTATAGATCTAATTTCCAAGGAGGTTATTATTTGTGATTGGCAATACAAATTCGCGCCGCCTACACCAGGCTACTTTGCGGTAAAAGGCTTAAATGTTATTAGTGCATCATATCAAGTACCGAGTGTTGCTGAGTTTCAGGTAACTAGTATGATAGGTATGCGCGCAAACAGCAGAGATACTATCAAAAACCGTTTATTGGGCGTAATGCATACCTACTGGGGAAGCTTCAATAGTTTCTATCAATGTTATCAGGGAAAGGCATGTGAGAATGAAGTTAAAGCGAGTGCGGTGAAAACTTTTAAAAGCATTTATCCGAGGAAAAATACTAAACCTCCAGCCACATATAAGTAAGTCTACATATTGGCCAAACATTAATTAGGCAAATAATATTTAACCCAATAATGTTTGGTTGTTTTTTGACAATGTTTTAGTTGTCAATCAATAGGAATGGTCACTAATAATTGTACACCTTTATGAAGTTTACTCTTTACTGTTAAGCTACCACCTAACGCTAAAGCCCTTTCACGCATGCCTTGAAGACCGTATGAACCCTCTTTAGTTTCCCAGCCAAGGTTCAAACCTTGGCCATCATCAGAAATAAGTAATAAGAGTTCTTTATCTTGTAAAGTAATAATAATTTCGACCTGACTAGCGTGTGCATGCTTTGCTATGTTAGTTAATGATTCTTGCGTTATCCTGAATAAGGCGATGGCAGTTTCTTCCTTGAGTTTTGTTTGTGCTTCATGCACGGTAACATGGCAGATAATGTCATGCCTTGAGTTAAACTCTCGCGCTAACCACTCAATAGCCGCATCTAAACCTAAGTCTTCTAATATGCTTGGTCGTAAATCAGACATAATTCTTTTAGATGTTTGAGAAGCGTTGCGTACTAGCTCAGTAAGCTCTTCTGATTTTTTATTTCGCTCTGTTTCATCTTTACAAGTACGCAGACGCCGAATGCTAATAGCTAAAGCGGTTAAGGTATGTCCAAGCTCATCATGTATTTCTCTTGCCAGCTTGGCTTTTTCTTCCTCTCTAACTCGCTCCATGTGCCTAGCCAAATTTCGTAATTCTGCTGTTCTTTCTGCCACTTTATCAGTCAATTGTCTATTCCAATGGCTAAATACCATAATAATGAGGATCACCACAAAAGAAACGCAGAGTAATGATATGGTAATTAATTTGATGTCGAGTTTTTCTTCTATTTGAATATTTATCCATTTATCAAATATCAAGCGTTTTTCTCGCTCTGAAATATCTGCGATTGCTTTTTCAATGATAGGAATAAGGGGGGCCATGGTATTAGAAACGGCAAACATAATTTCGTAATCATACTGAGTGGTAGCTAAAACTTTTAGTCCCTTGATACCTAACTTGCGTTGAAAGTACTCTGCTGAGAAAATATTATGGATAAAGACGTCAGTCTCATTGTTATCTAAAGCCTCCAAGCCAGCGACTGTAGAATTCACAAAAGTAACTTCAACGTTAGGGTTGTTTTTAAATAAAAGTTTATGGGCGTATGTACCTTTCTGTACAGATACTCGTTCTTTGTCCAAAAAGTCGAGTCCCTGCATTATGGCAGTACTTTGCCTACCAAGTAGAACAACAGGCATTTTTATAATTGCTTTGCTAAAGTGTATTTGGCTTGCTAAGTGAATAGTTTTTGGTATATATGAAGATAAATCTATTTGTTCTGATTTGAGTGCCATGCCTAACTCATCAAAACCGGTCGTACGTAGTGTAGAGCGTATTTCTACCCCCAGTTTTTCACTGATAATTTGTAAATAGTCTGAAGTTAATCCTTGATGCATACCCAAGTCATCTATATATTCGAATGGCATATGCATTTTGCCGCCAACCATGCCATGGTTAATGATGCTAAGGTTATCTAACCAACTCTGCTCTGCTGGTGTTAACCATGTCTTGTGAAAATTTATTGAATCAGCAGTTTGACTTGTTTCATTTTTATTTTGACTTTGATTTGCCTTACAAGTGCTTGCACCAATCATCATTAAGATAAAAAGCAGCGCAAACAGTTGATGTGTTTTTGTCATCATATGATTAATTTATTAAGTCGTGGCGATTTGCATATAATACTATTTCAGCGTTGTTGGTGAACCCCATTTTTTGTAAAATGCGGGCGCGGTGTGTTGTGATTGTTTTTGCACTTACATTGAGCTTGTCGGAAATTATATTGGGACCAGAGCCAATAGCTAACTCTAAAAATACTTGGTATTCTCTGTCTGACAAAGTTTCGTGCATACAATCCATTTTATCATCTTGCACACCTCTAGTGATATGGTTGGCGAGTAACTCTGCAACTTCAAGCGTTAAGTATCGCTTGCCTTTTGCGGCAGTTTTTACTGCTTTAAGTATTTCTTCATCATCGGCATCTTTTGACAAATAACCTGAAGCACCTCCGTGGATAAGTCTCACAGCATATTGGGATTCAGGGTAGGTGCTTAAAATAAGCACAGGCAATTTAGGGTTGTCTGCCTTTATTAATTTAAGTAGTTCTACACCACTCCTATCAGGTAAACGAATATCAAGTAAGACTAAGTCCCAACGTTGTTGTCGAATCTTTTTTAAGGCTGATGCTGCGTCGGCAGCCTCACTTATGTCAATTGAAAAATCTGCTTCTTGCAATATTTGTCTTACACCTGCCCTAACAACCGAATGATCATCCACTAATAATATTTGTAACATTGTTTTCTCTCCGAATCTTATAAATTTGTAGTGGTTATTATGATTTTTAATCATTCTATTAAGGAAAATATGTAATCATTTTTATGATTACATATGAACAGAAGTAACATTATTAGATGAACAAAAACTACAAAGACATCCATTAAAATTGAACTAACTTACCCTACCTTTTTTATAATACATAGTACCACAAAAAGCCATATGTCATTTACTATATTGTTTTATAAGGTTTTTGTAGGGTAATCCCTACAGAATATTTCTGCAAACCTTACTCGTTGATGCAGGATACACTGATGGAAATTAATTTTTCAAAGCGCATTATATAAATTGAAATCAAAAATTTTGTGTAGCAAAAATTAACAACGCTTAAAACAAATAATTTAGGTCAAAGTTTATTACTGATGATTTCTAAAAGAAGAGCAAAGGGATTTTGACAATGAGGCAGCTTTAGCCATAAATATATAGGCATTATGTTGCATTTGTACGGAACAATATACGGTTTTACCAAATAGACATGTTGGGAATAATAATGAAAATAAGAAATAGTAAAATGAACAAAGTGACTTTTGCCGTGACAATTGCGTTAATGCCAATTGTCTTGAGTAGTAGTTTTTCTGCCTTTGCTGCTCAAGAAAATAAAGAAACAACAAAAAATAAAAAAAATAAAGATGAAATTGAAGTTATTGAAGTTACTTCCTTCAGAGACAGTATTGTTAGTTCATTAAACACTAAGCGAAATGCTAACTCTGTTGTTGATGCTATATCTGCTGATGATATCGCTAGCTTTCCAGATAGCAATGTTGCTGAGTCTTTACAGCGTATTCCAGGAGTTTCGATTACTCGTAGCTTAAATGGTGATGGTGAAAGTGTTAGTATTCGTGGTTTTAGTCCAGGTAAAAACCTTTCTTTAGTTAATGGTCAACAATTAACCAGCAGTTCATTTAATCTAGAAAATGCATTAAACCGAGGTTATAACTATGGCCTTTTACCATCAACTATTGTGCAGCGTGTTGAAGTGCATAAGTCAACTGAAGCCTATCTACCTGAAGGAGGTGTAGGTGGAACAGTTAACGTTATAACCAGAAAACCATTATCACAAAGAAAAGAGTTATTGTTCGTTGCAACAGGTGAAGCTACATATAATACGTTGTCTGAAGATACCGGACCAAAATTTTCAATGTTAACAAGCTGGAAAGCTAATGATAAATTTGGTGCTTTAGTCAGTATTGATTATTCCAATCAAGACTCAAGGCGTGATGCAGTTGAGGTTTTAGACTATAAAAAACGCACTTTTACCACCGACCTTGGCGATACCTATTCGAATGTTTGGGTACCACAGTCTCTTGGTTTTGCACACTTTAATCAAACACGCGAAAAGAAAACTGCGATGCTTACCTTGCAGTATCAACCTAGTGAAGCTTTAGATATGAATTTTAGTTATCTTAGCAGCGATATGGAAGGTAATAACCTAAATACAAACTTAATATCGTTAAATACGAGCAATAACTACCCTGCTGGTACGGTAGCAGACGCGAAATATGATGAAATAAGTAATACTATTACTCGTATTGAATATAACTCAGCAAGGTGGGCTACTAAGCCTTGGCATAATCCTGCTATAGGTCAATCCTCTGCTATTTATCGAGAGTCGGCTCTTGAAAATGATGCGATGAACTTTGATATTCAGTGGTTAGGCGATAACTTAACACTTAAAGCTGCTTTTGGTTCTTCTAATTCATATGGCGGCGGCGGCGATGTTACATTGGGTGCTATTATGGTAACGGGCGCTTCAATGTTAAGTATTGAAGATGGTATTGGTTATGCAGAATATGCTGATGATGTGACCGACTTAAGTGACAACAAAATTTGGAGTTATGGCGGGGCTAAGTGGAATAGTACCAATGAAAATGATTTCATTTCATTTGATGGTGAATACTTCTTTGATGACAGTGTTATTTCTTCTGTCCAATTTGGTGCTCGTTATACTGAAACCTCACAACAGCAACGTCAAATAGTTAAGATGAATGATTTTGCCGTAGCGACTGATGACCATGTTAAATATCGTAATGTGGTACCGGCAGGTGAGTTAGGTGAGTTGAGTTCAACGCCAAGTGATTTCCTTGATGGTATAAGTGATCTCGGTATAAGTGATTACCAATACTTAGACCCTCGTAAAATGTATGATTTAGCTCTCAAAATTGACGAAGTACCACATCCAGCGAATACTTTTGATATAAAAGAAGAAATTACTTCTATGTATATGCAAGCGAATTTTGAACAGGAGTTTGGTGACTCTATATTAAGAGGTAATGTTGGTTTACGTTATAGCGATCAAATGACAGAGACTAAAAATTTAAATGCAACAACTGCTTTGTGGAACCCGGTCAATTGGCCAGAGTACATTGCCCTTGATTGGTCTTCGGTCTCAAACGAAGATTCAAATTACTTATTACCAAGTGTTAATTTAATTTTAGACCTGCAAAATGATATTGTGCTACGTGGTGCTTATTCTACGGTTATTTCTCGTCCAGCCTATAGCCAACTAGCTAGACAGTTGGTTATTTCGCCAATTGATGCTAATGATCCAAACTTTGAAACAACAGGTGGGAGACGAGTTAATAAAGGTAATCCTGATTTAGAAGCCTTTGAAGCAGACAAATTTGATTTATCTGCTGAATGGTATTATGCCGAAGCGTCAAGTATTAGTCTTGGCTTGTTCTATTACGATGTGAAAACGTATGTTACTGATGAAGAAACTATTGAAGATTTACGTGACGATGGTGAGCAGTGGGTTGTTGTTCAGCCAGTGAATAAAAACGGTGGGTCAATTGCTGGACTTGAAGCAGCTATTTCTCATCAGTTTACCAGCTTACCGGCACCATTTGATGGTTTAGGTGTTCAAGTTAATGCTACGGTATTAGATGCTACATCTAATGATATTAACCCGGTAACAGACAGCGAACTACCATTAGCGGGCTTGTCAGAATTAACCTATAACGCAGTATTGTTTTATAGTAAAGACAAGTTAGATATGCGTTTGTCTTATAATTATCGTGATAATTATTATGAAGAAATGAGAAGTGGCTTGCCACGTTTTAATGAAGACATTGAACGTTTGTCTGCAAAAGTAAAATATAGAGTAGGTAATGGTTTAAGTGTATACCTACAAGGAAATAACTTAACCAATCAGCAGAACCGACGTTACCTTGGTGATGAATCTCGACCATGGCAAACAAGTGAAGTGGGTATGAACATTACTGCTGGTTTCCATTATAGATTTTAATTTATTATGATAGAAAGTTAAGTTTAGTATTACGAGTAAAGGCACTGATTTATGCATACAAATCAGTGCCTTTTTAGTTTTAATCTCAGCTGTGTGAGATGATTAACAGGATAATGGTCAACCTTTATTTTTTTAAAAGCGGGGAAAGGAATAACTAAAAATAAGGTATTCCCTATATAGTCATTGAAATTATTAAGGTTAAATAAGCCATATTAATGGGGATGTTTTTTTCCGTTGTCAAAACATGAACAAGGTAAAGCTATGCATATGTATTATAAACTATTGGTTGTTATAATTTTCTGGCTGCTATCAGGATGTGTCACGTCTACCGCTAGTCTCGAAAAACACTTTGTATCGGTAGATTATAAAAATATTATTCCACTTCCTGTTGAGTCTGAGCAAGCTTCAGGCTATTTCGTTTGGCAGAATACCAGCAGGATTATGTTTGACGCGAAACAAGAAAATATTGATAAGTTAGCAGAGTATTTAAAAGTAGAACTGGCAGCAGTGCTACCATCATCAGTAACGATAGAGCCAGTGAAAAATGAACATCACACGACTGTGAAATCCTCCATTGGAGCTAAGGAAAAAAACAGTATTGTTTTATTAGTGAACGATGAAATTAAAGGTGGCAAAGAGGCATATAAAATAACAGTAGATGAACATTTATTAACATTAGTTGGTGGCTCTGAAGCCGGTGTTTTTAGAGGGATTCAAACATTAAAGCAGTTACTGCCAATTTTAAATAAAAGTAAGCTAGACGAAAATTACACTATAGCGGCTTTAAAAACAGGCTCAATAAAAGATTACCCACGTTATGAACATCGAGGCTTTATGCTGGATGTGGCTAGACACTTTTATACCGTAGATGAAGTTAAGCAGGTTATAGATTATCTTGCAGCATATAAATATAACGTTTTTCATTTTCACTTAACAGATGATCAAGGTTGGCGCATTAACATTCCAAGTTGGCCTAAGCTAACCTCTGTAGGCAGTAATTCTGCGGTTGGTCAAACAAGCTGTGATAATTGTTTTTATAGTTTAGACGAATACCAAGAAATTGTTCAATATGCAGATAAACGCTTTATTACTTTAATTCCAGAAATTGATGTGCCAGGCCATGTTAAAGCTGCACTTGCTTCTTACCCTGAAGAGCTTTATTGCGAAGGTGACAAGCCAGAATGGCCTTATACGGGTACTAAAGTTCGTATCAGCTCTTTATGTTTTAGCAATCCTAAAATTTATCAGTTTTTTGAAGATGTAGTGAGTGAAGTTGCTAAAAGAACGACAGGAAAATACATTCATATTGGTGGTGATGAAACACCTAAATGGGTAAAGCATAAAGATTATGCAGATTTTATGCTTAAAGCCAGTGATATCATTACTCAGCATGGCAAGATACTCGTGGGTTGGACAAATGATATAGGCAGTGTTGAAGGTTTAAGCTCTGATGTAGTAGGTCAAGATTGGTCTACTAAAAAACACTGCTGTGAAAATACCTTAAATATGGCCAAGCGAGGTAATAAAATTATTATGTCACCAGCCAATAAAGCCTATTTAGATCTTAAATACGATAAAGACACACCGATCGGTTTGCATTGGGCTGGTTATAACAGTATCAAAAATTCGTATAACTGGAATCCAGAACTTATGATTGAAGGTCTGAACTCTAAAAGTATTATCGGCGTTGAGGCTGCACTTTGGGGAGAAACTATTACGTCAATGGCTGATGCCCAATATATGATCTTTCCTCGACTATTTAGCCTTTCAGAAGTTGCCTGGACACCACAAGAAAAAAGAACTTGGCCCAAATTTTATGAACGTATTCAATCTCAGCTTTTACGATTAAAACATCAAAATATTAATTTTAAAGCATTATGATTATTAATATGTTTTATTAAGGCATGTTAGATCATTATTCTATAAGTATCTGCACATGTTTCCAAGGTGGAATCATATAATGATAAGTTCTTACAACGTTATTATTATCAAGTAAACTTTTTAAGGTAAACAACAGTTTGAAAGGTCTTAGTTTATTAGGCATTAGTTTATTAATTATGTGTGCGGTTAATGCGATTGAAGTAATAGAACATGATTTTCCAAAGAATAATCAAACCTCAAATCAGCAGTGCATAGCTTGTCATAAACAATCTCAACAAGATTGGCAGCAATCTGATCATGCCAACGCAATGGCTATTGCGGATAAGAACTCAGTATTAGCTAATTTCAATAACACATATGCTGAACATTACGGCCAACAAGCACACTTTTTTATTAAAGATAATCGCTACCACGTGACCATTTCTTATGATGCTAACGTTGATACTTATCCGATAAAATATACCTTTGGTCACTATCCACTCCAGCAATATTTGGTTGAAACTGAGCACGGAAAATTACAAGTTTTACCTTTCGCTTGGGATGCACGTAGCAAAGAAGAAGGTGGGCGACGTTGGTACCACAACTATAGTCATGAAGAGATTCGTTCTGAAGATAGACTGCATTGGCGACAACCGTTACAAAACTGGAATGGTATGTGTGCCGATTGTCACTCTGATGGATTGGTCAGGAACTATGATGCGGACAAAAATAGCTTTAACACCCAGTTTGATAATATCAATGTGGGTTGCTTCTCTTGCCATGGTGACATGCCAGAGCATGTTCAAAAGTCAGGCAAACGAAAGGTTGGTGTTGATGTTACTGCTTTGAGTCATCCCACAGGTCAATGGTTACGTGATATCACTGACAAAACTGCGCATTGGCAGGGGAAAAAACGTGATAATAGCTTCATGGATGGGTGTTTTGCTTGTCACTCTTTGCGTTCACCACTAACGGATGGTTTTAAAGCTAATACTCCTTTTTTAGACCAATTTTCCCCACAATTGCCTTCATTCCCGAATTATCATGCTGACGGTCAAATTAAAGAAGAGGTCTATGTTTATGGCTCTTTTTTACAGAGTAAGATGTTTGCAGCAGGGGTTAACTGCTTAGATTGTCATGACAAACATACTATGAAGCTCAAAATTGAAGGCAATGGTTTATGCCTGCAATGTCATAGTGGGGAGGTGTTTAATGTAAAAAATCACCATCAACATAATGAAAACTCGACAGGCGCTAAATGTGTGAATTGCCATATGCCGGATAGTCGTTATATGGGGGTTGATGACAGACGAGACCACAGTTTTAAAATTCCAAGGCCAGAATTATCCAATGAATTTAATACACCTAATGCGTGTATTAAGTGTCATGAGACAGAATCTAATCAATGGGCTGATGAGAATTTGAAAAAATGGCATGGTAAAGCCAAAGTAATGTTGCAAAGCAAACAATATCTGATGGCACTTAATTCAGGGCAAGCGATAACATTAGCGCAACATTGGTCAATTGTTGACGATGAAAAATTAGACATCATTAGTCGCGCAAGCGCTTTACAAATGCTGAGCTTTACGACTCAATCAATATCAGCGGAAAAATTAACGCCTTATTTAAAGCATGATGAAGCGTTATTACGATTAAGTGCAGCAAATGTTGGTGTACTATTAGCACCAACAGAAAGAGAGAAATATCTCAGTCTATTACTAAATGATAAGCTTAAAGCCATTCGAATAGCTGCAGCAAGAAGCTTGGTATCGAGTAATATCTCAACCAACAACCAAACAATGTTTACCAAAGCATTTAATGAGTTGGTAGCGGCAAATGATATTAATAGTTGGCGTGGTGAAGGACGAGCAAATCAAGCACTAATTGCACTTGAAGTGAATGATTCACTAGGCGCTGAAAAAGTATTTAAGGACGCTATTAAAGTAGAACCATACTTTGAAGCTGGGTACATCAACTTAGCCGATTTATACCGTAGCCAACAACGCACAGTGTTAGTAGTTTCTGTGCTTAATCAAGGGATGAAAAAACTTCCGAAATCAGGCACATTGCAATTTTCCTTTGGTTTACACCTTGTTCGTCAGCAAAAGTTGAATAAAGCATTATCTTATTTTGAAAAGGCTATGAAACTATCACCTAATAATGCGCAAAATGCTTATACTTATATTTTAGCGCTTGACGGCTTAGGGAAAAGTAAAGAGGCTTTAGAAAAACTTAAGAAGTTGATAATGAGTTACCAAAATAAAACTCAATTAAAAGAGCTAGGGTTATACTTGTCACAGAAATTACAAAGTAGTCCTGATTACAATTGGTTTATGAATCTATAGCCTTTCTATGGCGCTTTGGGGGCGAAACCGAGATAGAATTAATACTCTAATTTCGGTGCATCCAAGATGATTCTAATGTCCTCTTTTGAAATTAGGAACATAATTTCACGTTCAATATTAAGTGGGTTTTAGAGTACAAATAAGTAAAATTAGTTATAGTAGCTCGGACCTGTTCTGCTGTTATTTACTCAAAAGCTTAATGTCCGCAATTAGCCAAAAGCGGACGTTAGCTTTTGTGAAGCCATGATGATATTCAGGGCAATATTAACCGAAATTCACTGTTCGTTTGTGGGGCAGGTTTAAGCTCATTGCTGCCTGTGGCGTGATGTATCTGAACGATCACTTTTACTTTACGGACGTTAACATGTCGAGCGTTAAAGTTGATTCGGATTAATTTTTTTGTATTTGAAACCCCACAATAAATGGCATGTAGTAATGAAAGTAGTATGAAACAACTGGCGGTTCCTTGTTTATTTTGCGTAAAGCTAGCACCTTAAACACGTAAATTATTTAGCAATTTCCTTGTTGCTAATTGCTTAAGTTCTATACTTGAAAAAGACATAATCACTAGCTTATTTTTCTACCTCTCAGTTTTATCTGATGATAAAAGAAAATAATAGGGAATTTATAATGTTTGAAGCAAAAGTTTTCAAAAACAACGTTCCTTCGTCATCCGATTTTTCACGATTTTCAGCACTAATTTTTTTGGTATTTTTAATCAATGTAAATTCTGTCGTTGCCGATGAAAGCGTTGATAATCTATTTCATCTATCGTTGGAAGAACTTATGAATGTGAAAGTCATTGTGACCACAGGAACGACAGGTCAAGATATCAGTATACTAACATCATCAACGGCAGTGACTGTTATTACTGAAAAGAGCATTGCCAGACAAGCCCCTTTTGGCTTGGCCGATTCATTGAAATCCGTACCGGGATTTTATGTGCAAGAATCTGGAGGACAAACATCAAACAATATTGGTGTTCGTGGACTCCCTGCAAGTCAGCACTTTGAATTTATTAGCGTTCAAGAAGATGGATTATCAGTAAATTATGAACGCTACACGGCTGATGCTATTCAGCGCTATGATATTGGCATAGCAAGAATTGAAGCAACTAGAGGTGGTACCTCAGGGGTTTTGGCCACTAATGGTGCAGCGGGTATTGTAAATTTTATTACTAAAAAGGGTAGAGAAGAACAAGGTACAATTAAAGTTACGCTAGCTGATTACGACAATATCCGTACTGACTTTTACTGGGGGAAACCTATTAATAAAAATTGGTTATTAGCCCTTAGCGGTTACTATCACAGTGGGGATACCCCAAGGAAAACAGGTTTAGATGTTGAACATGGAGGACAATTTAGGGGCATAGTTACTAAGTTATTCACTGGCGGCGAAGTTAGCTTTACTTACAAGCATATCAATGAAAGTAATTCCTTTGTTTTACCCTTACCTCTTTTTAGGGAGAAGGGTGGAGATTTACAAGAGATTCCGGGATTTGATCTTAGCCATGGCAATACCACCAGTAGAAATAATCGTAAAACCGCCATTTTATTTGCTGATGGCAGCAAGGCTGAAACGGACACGCTTGATGGCGCTGACGTAAAAGCGAACACTTATACAATAAATGTCGATTTTGAGATAGATGATCACTGGCATTTTAGCCATGCCAGTCGCTTGATCGACCTTGACAGAAATTTTAATGGCCTTTGGACTGGCTCAGCCGGTAATATCAGCATTATGGATGCCGGAAGTTATCTTGCTGATGATATCGATTTTGGTGGCGGTTATGGTTCAGTCGGCGATTTTTATGCCAGTAACCCAGCAACTAGCAGATGTTTTCAATATGTCAGCTCTAAAGAATTAGTTTGCCAAGGCGATAGTAACTTTGATGAAATTGGACGCAATGGTTTAGTGCAAATACTAAACGCTTTAAATGAACCGATTAAACGCCAACAAATTATTAGTGATAGTAGATTTATCTGGACCACCGCAAACAACAGCCTGTCATTTGGTGTGTTATATGTCGATATAGATCATCAACGAGCGCTACAAACCAGTCTGTTTTTAAGCGAGGTAACATCAAACAATGCTCAGGTTTTAGATATTGTTGCCGTTGATAGCAATGGTAATGTTCAGGCCTACCTCAGTGATAATGGAGTCATTAAACATGGTCAGTGGCGTGGCAATGATGATATGCAAGTCACCTCATATTCTTTCTATATCAACGATGAATATCAATTTAATGATGCATTGCGCATAGATGCCGGTTTACGTTATGAAGATGTAACCTATAAAGCAAC
>Ga0105359_10001822_pt1 | contig 17870 bp, 13 predicted proteins | sample GOMGulsemesocosm_6_FD_83659 | JGI IMG/M metagenome (GOLD analysis project Ga0105359, IMG submission 83659) | Methane-oxidizing microbial communities from mesocosms in the Gulf of Mexico - GOM8C Gulf of Mexico | ecosystem: Environmental > Aquatic > Marine > Cold seeps | place: Gulf of Mexico...
CTTTGATATCATCAATATCATTTGATCGTTTTTAGAAAAATACATACCGAGCCATTAATATTCTCAAATTACTGACTATTAAAGCCTTTTTAAATCAATAAATCATTACTCTTTGATAAGATATTTGTTAAGTTGGTCAATGTGACTTGTTTTAAAAGAGATTACTTTAATGGAAGAACCCGCTAAGAATCATCAAGTAAATACCAAAAAGATTGGATTATTACTCAGTGGCGGTGGTGCGCGCGGTGCTTATCAAGTGGGTGTTCTAAAAGCGATAGCGACTCTTTATCCACGTAATCACAGCATTCCTTTTCCTGTATTATGCGGCACTTCGGCGGGCGCAATGAACAGTACAGCCTTAGGCTGTTATGCCTCTAGTTTCCATTTAGGTGTAAAGAAACTAGAGTGGATTTGGCGTAACATGCGCACTAATGATATATATCGCAGTGATCTTTCTCATGTCTCCCATCATATGTTTAATAACATGACGAAGTGGATGCGAAGTGATCTTTATCGCAATCGGCCGACATCATTATTAGACAATTCACCTTTACGCCAACTCATTAATAGAGTCGTTCCCTTTGAACGCTTAGAGCGTAATATTGCCAGAGGGCACTTACACGCATTATCAGTTACAGCATCAAGCTATCAAACAGGTAATTCGGTGTCTTTTTATCAAGGCCACCCATCGATTAAAGATTGGAAACGCTCAAAACGTGAAAGTTCTCGTGGGGTATTGCATACAGATCACCTGATGGCATCAGCTGCTTTACCTCTCGTTTTCCCAGCGATTGAGGTTCGTCAGTCATTTTATGGTGATGGTTCAATCCATCAATTATCCCCATTAAGTCCTGCGATACATTTAGGGGCTGATAAAATATTATGTATTGGTTTAGATTCACCTCATGATCAGGCCGCCCATGCCGTGATGAAACACCCCAGCGCGTCTTCTATTGCAGGACATTTGTTAGATAGTGTTTTTAGTGACACCCTTGATTCAGATATCGAGCGTACTGAACGAGTCAATGCCACGTTGGATTTGATTCCCCCTCATTTGCAGCAATCCCATAATCTGCGAAGAATAGACACTCTTTTAATAAACCCAAGCATTGATATTAACCTCACGGCTAAACGTCATTACAATGATGTTCCTTGGGCAATAAAACGATTATTGGCCAGCATTGGCGTGACCAAGTCCAGTGAATCGAGTTTAATTAGTTATTTACTGTTTGAAAAAGCGTATTGCACTGAATTAATTGCCGCAGGCTTTCGAGATGGAATAGCGCAGAAAAAGGAGCTCAGTGAATTTTTAGAGGTTGGTACTCAGCATATTCGCGCTAAGCATGCCCAATATGATTTTCAGCTATAAACTAGCCACCATTGAGTAAATAACGCTCCGCACGTTCAACCCTTCGTGGTTTACCACATAAAACAAGTACATCGTTTTCTTCGATGACAAAGTGTTGATCGGGCTCGCTTATCTCTTCATGGGAGCGACGAATCCCCCTTATAGACACTCTAAGACGCTCTAAGGGTAATTCACTGATTTTAACGCCAATAACATGGGCGTTAAAGGGCAGTAATACTGCGTGTAATTGTTCCAAATCTACTTCCATATTATGAGATGACTCATCACCGTGAAAGTATCCATGCATGAATTTATAGTGATTTTTTCGCTCTATCTGAATACGTTTTAATACCCGGCTCATGGGTACGCCCGATAAAAATAACACCTGAGATACCAACATTAAACTGCCTTCAAGCGTCTCCGGCACGACGGTTTGCGCGCCAGCTTCTTTGAGCTTTATCATATGGGTGTCATCGCGAGTTCTGATCATGACTTTTATATCAGGCCCCATTTCTTTGCACGCACTCAACACTTGCATCACAGAATGATTATCGTCAAAAGTAATAACCACTAACTTTGCTTTATCAACATGACAATTTTTCAAAATATCACGAAGACGACTATCTCCAAATAATACTTTTTCACCACCAACTAATGCCTCTTGGATCCGAAGAGGATCTTGATCCATGGCGATGTATTCAATAGCTTCTTTTTTTAGAAAACGTGCAATGGTTTGCCCTACCCGCCCAAAGCCACAAATAACCACATGTTCACTCATCAAATCGCATGTGGTGGGTGTTGGTAAAGGTTGATCAAGTAATTCATGAGAGTCAATAAAGCGCTTAGCGATGGTATCAGCCCTGTTCATCAATATCGGGGTTAGACCCATACTCAATACACCTAAGGCAATAATGAAGGATACAGTGCCGTCAGATAATAAGGTGTTCTTTTGGGCAAGTGCTAGCACAACAAAGCCAAACTCCCCAATTTGAGCTAAATAAAGGCCACTTTTTAAAGCGCTGCGCCTTTTAGAGGCTCTGTAATAATAAATAATAGCAACGATTGTCGACTTAGCTAAAATTAACAAGGGCAAACAAATAAGTAGTAATAAACTTTGATCAGCTAATAGCGATAGATTTAACATCATGCCAATAGACACGAAAAAAAGCCCCATTAATATATCTTTAAAAGGTCTTATATCAGCATCAAGTTGATGCCTATATTTACTCTCTCCTAACATCATGCCTGATAAAAAAGCGCCCAGCGCCGCAGATAATCCTAATGAGTAGGTTAAAGCACCTGTAAATACCACAACCATTATTGCAGTTAGCACAAATAATTCATCGGAGCGTGCCCGTGCAATTTCATCAAATAATTTAGGAAGAATTAATTTACCAGCTAGGAATATGATAATAAAAGCGCCAACGCCTTTACCAAGAGCCAATAATAAAGATAAACCAAAATCTGAGTCGGTGCCTAACATTGGAATTAAAATTAAGACAGGCACAACCGCGATATCTTGGAATAACAAGACAGAGATTGTCATTTGACCACTGACGCTATTGGTCTGCCGCATTTCTGACAGCTGCTTAACAACTATCGCCGTAGAGGATAATGCTATCACAGCCCCAACAATTAAAGCCTGCTCAAAGTCTAAACCGACAAAGGTGCCAATAATCGCCACGATTGATATTGTAATGGTTAATTGAGCACTGCCTAGGCCAAAAACGAGTCCTTTCATTGACATTAATTTTGGCAACGAAAACTCTAAGCCAAGGGAAAATAGTAGAAATACCACACCAAGTTCAGCTAAAAAATGCATCTGCTCAGAGTCAGCTAATAAGCCAAAAGCACTAGGTCCAACTAGAATCCCAGTGACTAGGTATCCTAAAACGGCAGGAATTTTTAATCGTCTAAATGACAACAACACCAATATAACCATCAATAATGAAATCAACATCGACAACATGGACTATTATTTCCTTCTAATTAATCACGCGCTTAAACCCACTCTACCTTAATTTGACCGTGATTAAAAAGCGTTCTCTTTAATTAACCCACCTATTACTGCATATGGCACAACAATTGCTTTTCACAAGTAAGAATGACAAGTGTCAAAAAAATGTACAACGAATAATTAATTCCGAGCAGATATGTGATGCCAACTATCACACAATAGAGTGAGAATATTATGCAACGTCTAAACTTCCCAATCAACGAATTGGAAAATATTGAATTTACTTCAATTGCTCAAGAGCTGGGTGAGAACATGCAAACTCCAGTTCGTAGATCACTGGATAAACTTGATTTTTTACAAAAGCTTAGCGTGGCAGTTGAGCTACAACCTCTCCTAGCTATTTATGCAAGAGAAGTTAGTTTAAGACTGCAAGTATCTGGCTTGGAATTTGAATATCTTGGGCAAACATATCAACCTAAGTATTCTCAAGGCAGCCGCTGTGTACTCAATAGCAAACTTCACTTAAATGATAAAGATCTTGGCATGATGCGTTATATGTCAACCAAACCCTTAGGCCAGCCCCAACGGCAATTAATTGCCTCTCTTGAGCAACAGTTACTTCAGCCATTATTCAATGTATTGATTTTTGAACACAACCGTAATTTAAGTTTAAGAGATCATTTAACGGGCTTGGGCAACAGAAGTTATTTCGATGAAACATTAAGCTGCATGAAGGCGACAGCGCAAAGAGAACACCGCTCGTTTAGCTTACTTATGCTGGATTTAGATAACTTTAAGCAAGTAAATGATAATTATGGCCATAATGAAGGTGATTTAGTGCTTAAGAAATTCTCAAGCATTCTAAGAAAAGCGTTAAGAACTAATGACCATGTCTTTAGATTTGGTGGTGATGAGTTTGTTTTAATACTTGCTCATGGTGACCAGTTAAACCCTGAGTTGGTGGCAAATCGCATCGTTGAGATGGCGAGTAAAGATGGTTTATTATCAAAACATCAGGTAACAACAAGTATTGGATTTACTAATTGGCACTCTGGGGATACAAATGAAACAACGATAGATAGAGCCGATAAAGCGCTATATCAGGCCAAAAGAAACGGAAAAAATACCTATTATAATGGCATCATTACCCAATAATGATCTGATTTAAAGTGACTGATGGGACATATCCGTCACTTTAACCTGTAATATCTGACAATCCTCTTGCTCTAAAAGCGTTACTTGCTCGACGCAAAATGACTTTTCAACCCAATAGCCCAGTGCGGCGACTAATATACCGTCATAACATAAATAGGGAATATGGCTGCGTTGCCACGGCGGTATTTGATATTCATGCCATAGTTTTTTAAGGGCTCGTCTTTTACTTCTACTTTCAGGCCAAGCTTTATACTGACCAGGCAGACAAAATTCAATAGTCACTTGCTGATCCTTCTTAGGCGCAATGACAGCTAAACTATTATCAGATTGGTTAAAGCTGACGACGCCTAAATCATTAGGTAACTTAACATCCTTGAAATCATCACAAATAATGGTCACTTTTTCCGTATTAAGTTTAGCGCTAGTGATAACTAAATTATCAAGATATCGCCTTACTTGTTTGTGACCGATTTCAATAAGTGGATTAGAGTCCTCACTCTGTGTAAGACATTGAGCTTTAATTTGTTCAAGCTGTTTAAATGATGGCAACATCACTTCATTTTTCGTTAACCAATAACGCAGCAAGTTATTAATACGTGCTTGGCTAAGTTGGTTTAACAATGTAATGGAGAGCTGAGACTGATGTTGTTTATTGTTTGAAAAATCTAACTGCGCAATCTCTTGTGCAAGGGCTGTTTGCTGCTGGCATAAAGCGGCACTACGGGCTGCATTGACACTAAAACTAGGCCAGCGCTCATTAAGCGTCGCGATAATATCATGACGCAGAAAATTTCTGTCGAAATCAGTATTAGTGTTACTGTCGTCTTCAACCCATTGTAAATCATTTGTAGCAGCATAATCATTAATGACTTGCTGACTAACATCAAGTAGCGGCCTAGCATGCAGCCCTAGGGATAACTCTGTGACAGGTAACATGCCAGCTAGCCCTAACACACCACTTCCGCGTTTAAGTGCCAATAAAAGTGTTTCACACTGATCATCTTGATGCTGCGCCGTTAACAAAACACTTTCTTGTGTTATATGTTTAGCTAATGCCTGATATCGTGCTTTTCGAGCAGCCCCTTCAAGGCCGAGCTGCATATCTGTTAATTCGACCTGCTCACTCACACAAGATATTTGATATTTACGGCACTGCGCTTCACAGAACTCTTGCCAACGTTGTGATGACTCACTTATGCCATGATTAACATGTACAGCCAATATTTTATCTTTATCATAAGAGGACTTCATCAACGCATCTAATAAAACCACTGAATCAATGCCGCCACTGAGCGCCAACACCAGTACTTGCTCTTGAAAATTATGAGAGATAAAAAACTGTTCCAGGGATCGTCTAAGGTTCATTTAGCTAGCATGTCTATTGTGCAGATGGCTCTGAGTATACAAGTGAGGCGGCTTTAATGCCATGAGACTTTATTGTACAAATAGATCATTTAATTAATGGAATTGGAATAAAAATGCCGCCTAAGTTTCCCTAGGCGGCATTTTTGATGTTATTGGTTTTAAATTAACAATAACCGAATGACATTAGACGGTTGTAGCGATTATCTAATAAGGTATCTACATCTAACGCTTTTAGCGCATTAATTTGCTGCGTTAATGTAGTTTTTAAATTACTAGCCATCACATCAAAATCGCGATGTGCACCACCTAATGGCTCTTCAATAATGTTATCGATAAGCTCAAGACCTAATAAACGATCAGATGTGATTCCCATCGCTTCAGCCGCTAAAGATGCTTTATCAGCACTTTTCCATAAAATTGAAGCACAACCTTCAGGTGAAATAACCGAATAAGTACTGTATTGCAACATGTTAACTGTATCGCCAACACCAATGGCTAAAGCGCCACCAGAACCACCTTCACCAATAACCGTACAAACAACTGGAACTTTAAGTCCAGCCATTACTTTAAGGTTACGTGCGATAGCTTCTGATTGGCCACGCTCTTCGGCGCCAACACCAGGATAAGCTCCCGGAGTATCAATTAATGTCACTATAGGCATTTTAAAACGTTCAGCCATTTCCATTAAACGTAACGCTTTACGATAACCTTCAGGGCGAGGCATACCAAAATTACGTTTAACTTTCTCTTTAGTCGAACGTCCTTTTTGATGACCAATGATCATCACAGGTATACCATTTAAGCGTGCTGTGCCGCCGATTATCGCTTTATCATCAGCATAAGCACGATCACCACAGATTTCGTCGAAGTCTTCAAAAACACGTTCGATGTAATCATAAGTATATGGGCGTTGTGGATGACGAGCGATTTGGCTTATTTGCCAAGGCCCTAAATCCGAAAATATTTTCTGTGCCATCGCAACGCTTTTCTCTTCAAGCGTTTGAATCTCTTGTGCTAAATCGATATTAAGTGAGCTATTACTGCTCACATTACGCAATTCATCAATTTGTGCATGAAGTTCTGCAATTGGTTTTTCAAACTCTAAAAAATTCTGGCTCATTATCTATCTCTTTAAATAGTGACGTAATCTCAGGAAAAATGACAACTTATTCATCGCATTATAACCTAAGTTACTAAAATTATTACTTAAAACTTTAATCGTACTTGTTTGCTGCCAAGCAGCATACGTAAATTATCTAATAGCTCATCATCCGGCGTTACGCGCCATTGAATTCCCAGCTCTAATTTTGCTGTTGATTCAACACGACTGTAAAATATATTCACAGGCAGTGCACCGTATTGAAATGGTGCCATAGCTTCACTGAAACGGCTGAAAAAATGTTTATCGATTTGCTGCTCTTCAACTTTAAGTTCGAGCGCCGTTGCAAATCGTTCACGGGCATTGGCAACATCATAGACTTCTTTGACCGACATTCTATTACCACCAGAAAAATCATCAAAGCTGACCTCTCCCTCTAAGACCAATATTTTGTCTTTTTGTAGTAGATCTTGATACCTTTCTAGCGTTTCGCTGTATAACATTGCTTCTAAGCGACCACTTTTGTCGTCAATGGTCATAATGCCCATTTTAGAACCACGCTTGGTGATCATCACTCTAGATGCAATCACCAAGCCCGCAGCCTTAACTACTTGGCCACGCTCTGTAGGCACAATATCTTTGAGCCTACACCGAGTATAATGTTTAAGCTCTGGTAAATATTGATTAATTGGATGGCCAGTTAAGTAAAGACCTAAGGTTTCTCGTTCACCTTCTAGCCAAATTTTATCAGGCCAAGGCATTATATCGACAAATTCATGACTGACATCTTCATCATGACTCGCTAACAAGCCAAAGAGATCATGCTGACCAACGGCTCTATCTTTAGCGTGTTGAACTGCCGCCTTAACGGCTTCTGGCAATGAAGCCATCATAGATGCGCGATGAGGCCCAAGTTTATCAAGTGCTCCAGCCTTAATTAACTTTTCAAAAATTCGTTTACTGATTTTTTTTGTATCAATGCGGCCACAAAAATCAAATAGATCCTTAAAAGGCCCCCCCTGTGCACGCGCTTCTAAAATAGCTTCAACAGGGCCTTCACCAACGCCTTTAATGGCACCAATCCCATAAACAATTTCTTCATCATCGTTAACGCTAAACTTATACTCACCGGAATTAACATCAGGTGGATGCAACACCAACTTCATCCGCTCACATTCATCAACCAAGGTTACAATCTTATCTGTATTATCCATATCAGCAGACATAACAGCAGCCATGAAATAAGCTGGGTGATGACACTTCATCCACAAGGTTTGGTAGGATACTAGAGCATAGGCCGCAGAATGCGATTTATTAAAACCATACCCAGCGAATTTTTCAACCAAATCGAAAATTTTCATGGCAAGCTCGCCATCAATGCCATTATCGACAGCTCCGGCCTCAAAGGTCGAACGCTGTTTCGCCATTTCTTCTGGTTTTTTCTTACCCATGGCTCGGCGTAACATATCTGCGCCGCCAAGTGTATAGCCCGATAAGACCTGGGCGATTTGCATCACCTGTTCTTGATACAAGATTATGCCGTACGTTGGCTCCAACGTTTCTTTAAGTGATTCATGTTGCCATTGACTATCAGGGTAAGAAACTTCTTCTCGGCCATGCTTTCGGTCGATAAAGTTATCAACCATGCCCGATTGTAGTGGTCCGGGACGAAATAGTGCAACAAGTGCGATAATATCTTCAAAGGTATCGGGCAATAATCGGCTAATTAGCTCTTTCATACCGCGAGACTCTAGCTGGAATACAGCCGTTGTTTCACTGCGTTTTAGCATTGCAAATGAAGGTGCATCGTCAAGAGGGATTGACTCGATTGCGATTGGTTCAAGGCCGTCTTTAGCACGTCTTGCGTTGAGGGGATCAAGCGCCCATTTAATGATGGTTAGTGTTCTAAGGCCCAAGAAATCAAACTTAACGAGTCCCGCCGTTTCAACATCATTTTTATCAAACTGGGTTACAGGGTTTTTCCCTTCATCATCACAATATAATGGTGCGAAATCAGTGATGGTGGTTGGTGAAATTACAACACCACCCGCGTGCTTACCAGCATTACGTGTTGTGCCTTCAAGTCTACGCGCCATGTCAATGAGTTCACGAACATCTTCATCGGCTTGATAAAGTTGGTCAAGTTGCGGTTCAACTTCCCACGCTTTAGTTAATGACATGCCCGGCTCGGCGGGAATAAGCTTAGTTAAACGCTCAACAAAGCCATAGGGCTGGCCCATCACACGGCCAACATCTCGCACTACAGCTTTTGCCGCCATGGTGCCAAAGGTAATAATTTGTGAAACTGCATCACGACCATAAAGCTGCGCTACATGATCAATAACGCGATCACGTCCTTCCATACAAAAATCGACATCGAAATCGGGCATGGAAACACGTTCAGGGTTTAGAAACCGTTCAAATAATAAATCATATTCAAGGGGATCAAGATCGGTGATTTTAAGTGCATAAGCAACCAACGAACCAGCACCTGAGCCACGACCGGGCCCCACAGGCACGTCATTGTCTTTGCTCCACTGGATGAACTCCATTACGATTAAAAAGTATCCAGGGAATCCCATTTTGTTCACAACGCCTAGCTCAATATGTAAACGCTCTTCATAAGCAGGTCGCTGACGTTCACGCTCTTGCTCATCAGGAAATAAAAACTCTAAACGCTCTTCAAGACCATCGATGGAAACTTTAACAAGAAAATCTTCTATTTCAAGATCACCAGTGGGGTAATCTGGCAATACAATTTTATCGAGCACAACAGTTGAATTACAACGTTTAGCTATTTCGACACTGTTTTCAAGGGCACTAGGAATGTCACTGAAGAGTTCGCACATTTCTTCTTCTGTGCGTAGATATTGTTGTTCACTATAACGTTTGGGGCGCCTTGGATCCGCTAAACCATAACCATCATAGATGGCGACTCGAACCTCGTGGGCATCAAAATCTTTACTCTCAAGAAACACAACTTCATTGGTTGCAACAACTGGAATATTAGTATCACTGGCCAGTTCACATGCCAAATGCAGGTATTGCTCTTCGTTAGCACGCCCCGTGCGTAATAACTCTAAAAAATAACAGTTAGGGAAATGCGTTTGATAAAACGATAAACAATCACGTGCTAGTTTGTCATTACCTTTTAGAAGCGCCATACCGACGTCGCCTTCACGGCCACCTGAAAGGATGATAAGCCCTTTACTAAACTCCGCTAACCAAGCTTTATCAATAACGGCTTTGTTATGAAGTTTCCCTCGTAAATAGGCTTTAGAAATAAGCAATGTAAGATTATTGTAACCTACATTATCAGTACATAAAACGGTGATACGCCAAGGCTCGTCGTTAAACTCATCGCTAGTCACCCACATGTCTGCGCCAATGATTGGCTTAACGCCATTGCCATGAGCGCTGCGGTAATATTTAACCAAACCACACAGATTAACGAGATCGGTGACAGCCATAACTGGCATGCCTAGCTCATTAACTTTGCCAACGATCTTTCCAACCTTGGCAACACCATCAGCCATGGAGAAATCTGAATGAATACGCAAATGGACAAACTTAGGATCGGTCACAACAATTCCTTGATAACAATGGCTCTAGTTAAGCGATATTTAAAGCGGCTTTAACGGGTTTAAAACTTCGTCTATGATGCGGCGTAACGCCATGTTGCTCAATCATTTCCATATGAAATTTTGTCGGGTAACCTTTATGTTTTGCAAAACCAAACTGGGGAAATTCACGGTCTAGCTCTTGCATTTCACGGTCCCGTGTCACTTTAGCAATAATTGATGCAGCACTTATTTCATCGACTCTAGCATCCCCTTTAACAACGGCTTGCGATGACATTTCCAATGATGGACAGCGATTGCCATCTATTAAAACATGCTGCGGCGTTACAGATAAACCAACAACGGCTCGTTGCATGGCCAACATTGTCGCTTGCAAGATATTAATATCGTCAATTTCTGTAGGACTGGCTCGCCCCACAGAAATGGCTAACGCATTTTCCATGATAAGATCGTACAAGACATCACGCTTTTTATCGGAGAGCTTCTTTGAATCAGCTAGGCCGGATATAGGCTTAGCTGGATCAAGTATTACGGCTGCGGTGACAACATCACCCACTAATGGTCCCCGTCCGACCTCATCAACACCTGCGACAATAAGGTTAGGAAATATAAACTCAGGTTCTGTGGCCATTATGCTTCTCTTTGTAATTGATTAATGATTTGGCGTATTAATTAGTCTGACAATGCTATCGGTAGCTCGTTCGCTCGCATTACACTTGAGCACTTGTTGTAAATCAGTAAAAGCATTTAACATCTGTGCATTGTCACCATCGAGTAAGATAGAGACTCCAGCGACAATATTTTCGATGGTTGCGTCATCTTGAATTAGCTCGGTAATCAGCTCTTTTTTTGCCAACAAGTTAGGTAGCGAATAATGCTTAACTTTCATCAATGGTTTAAATAATTTATAGGTTAACCAATGGATTTTATGAACGACAATCATCGGACGATTGACTAGTAGACCTTCTAAAGTTGCGGTGCCTGACGCAAGCATAATGGCATTACTGGCCGCCATTACATCCCTTGATTGACCATCAATTATAGTTATATCCAAGCTAGGTGCAAATTGTGCCTTAGCCGATAAAAATTGTGATTTACGCTGTTCATTAACTAATGGAATAATAAATTTTAGGCTGGGGTATTTAGCCGCTAAACGCTGAGCGGCCACCAGGTACATCTCGCTGTTGAACTTTAACTCACTGCCCCGGCTTCCTGGCATTAATGCTAAATATTTAGCATTAACATCCAGATTTAGCTTTATACGTGCATCTGCAACAGGCATATTTGGTGTTATTTGATCGGCCAGCGTGTGCCCAACGTAATCACAAGGGAAATTATGCTTATCGTAGAAGTCTTTTTCAAAGGGCAATAATGCTAGAACCAAGTTAGTTGCTTTAGCCACTTTAAATATACGTTTTTGACGCCATGCCCAAATTGATGGGCTAACGTATTGCACGGTTTTAATGCCGACTTCCTTTAACTGAAGTTCTAGTCGTAAGTTAAAATCTGGTGCGTCAATGCCAACAAAAACATCAGGTGGATTATTACTGAAATGTTGGAATAGCTGATCTTTTATTGAAAACAAACGTCTCAAACGACTAAAGACTTCAACTAGCCCCATTACAGACAGCTCTTCGAGATCAAATAAACTATTGCAGCCTTGTTCAATCATCTTTGCGCCGCCAATGCCTTCAAAGGTAGCATTGGGATAACGTTTTTTAATAGATTCTATTAAGCTCGCTCCTAATATGTCACCAGAGATTTCTCCAGCGACGATACCGACGCGAATAGGGGTAAGATCAACATTTGTCATGGGGGGATAATATGGTTTTCACCAACTCCTGAAGTGCGTCATTACTAATCGAAACACTGAAAGTAATGACCCATTTTGGTATAAGACAGCGTAATCATGTATTAATGCAGTTGCAGATAACCTAACATGATGACTAATGAACACACAGTGGTAATACTTAGCGAATAATGCCGCGGTTCGACTTATTGATAAAGTCGATAAATAAATCAACATATTCATCATTTGCATTAGCGAGCTCAACTATAGCCTCATCTAACGGTAAGCTTTGCTTATATAAAGTTTTAAAACCACGACGAATGGCTAGAATATTCTTTTTGTCAAAACCACGGCGCTTTAAGCCTTCAGTATTAATACCGCGAGGAACGCACGGTTGACCAGCACAAATAACAAAAGGAGGCACATCTTGATTCACCCAAGAGGTAGCACCGACAAATGCATGGGCACCAATTTTAACAAATTGATGAACACCAGTCATACCACCTAAAATTGCAAAATCGCCGACTTCTACATGACCGGCTAAATTAACACTATTAGCAAGAATACACTGACTGCCAACCACACAGTCATGGGCTACATGAACATTAGCCATGAATAAATTGTCATCTCCAATGCGAGTTATACCACTATCTTGAATCGTGCCACGATGAATAGTAACGCCTTCACGAATAACGTTTCGATCACCCATTATTAACTGTGTATTTTCTCCAGCGTATTTTTTATCCTGGCATTGTTCACCAACCGAAGAAAATTGAAAAAAATGGTTACCCTCTCCAATCGTCGACGGGCCTTTAATCACAACATGAGACTCAATAAGGCAGTCATCACCTAGAGTGACATCAGCACCAATATAACTCCATGGACCAATGGTTATATTTTTTCCAAGTGTTGCGTTGGGATGCACAAAAGCTAAAGGGTCTATCACAATTTAATCCTTACGAGCACACATTAGATCGGCAGTACATACCACTTTGCCATCAACTTTTGCTTCACAATAAAATTTACCGATACCACGACGCTCTTTTAAATACTCAACATGAATATTAACAACATCACCAGGAACAACCGGTTGTTTAAAGCGAGCATTATCAATAGCTGCGAAGTAGTACAGAGTATCGTCTGTTTTATCTACAGTTTTAAATCCAAGAACACCTGTAGCTTGAGCCATAGCTTCAAGAATTAAGACACCAGGCATAATTGGCTTTATTGGAAAATGACCTTGGAAAAAAGGTTCATTAATTGTCACATTCTTTACAGCATGCAACCACTTACCTTCTTCATAATCAACAACCTTGTCGATTAAAAGAAATGGATAACGATGTGGTAGAAGTTGCATTATTTCATTGATTTCAAGTGGCGTTATTTCATTAGACAAAACTGTTCTTCCTGAGGCTAAATTGTTACTTAATCTTTGTTAAGGCGTTTTTCAACGGCCTTAAGACGTTTGGCTATACCGTCTAATTGACGATATCGCGCTCCATTTTTTCGCCATTCACGATTCGATTGTGAAGGCATTCCTGATGAGTATACACCAGCTTCGGTTATATTTTTAATAACCATGCTCATTCCTGTGATTGTAACACCGTCACAAATGATTAAATGTCCAGTAATTGCACAAGCACCGCCTATAATACAATGATTACCTATAGCTGTGCTGCCAGCAACACAGCTATTCGCTGCAATGGCGCAATGATCTCCAAGAATAGCATTGTGGCCAATATGGACTTGATCATCAATAATACATCCTTTACCAATCATCGTATTATCTAAGGCTCCCCGATCAATAGTTGTACCAGCTCCTAGCTCAGTATTACAGCCAATAACTACACTCCCTAATTGAGGGATTTTATGCCACTGCTTATTATGAGGCGCAAAACCAAAACCATCAGCACCAATGACGGCCGTAGAATGGATAATGCAATTATCACCAATAACCACGTTATGATAAATAACAACACTAGCCCATAGAGTACAGTCGTCACCTACTTGAGCGTTTTCACCGACAAAAGTATTTGGGCCTATGCAACTATTATCACCAATAGATGCCCCGTCAGAAATGACTGCATTAGCACCGATAGATACATTATGACCAATTGTTGCCTGAGGAGAAATAACAGCCGTTGCACTAATACCCGACGCAGAGCGAGGCGTTGAGTCCATAATGCCCGCTAACATTGCATATCCAACGTAGGGTTCATCTAAAATGAGAGCATTGCCTTTAAAATCAACAGCATCTGACTCCCTCATGATGATAACACTGGCTTTACTTTCGTGGATCTGATCACGGTATTTTGGGTTGGATAAAAACGAAATCTGCCCAGGCTGGGCAGATTTAAGCGTTGCTATGCTGGTGACAGCCACTTCGGCATCACCAACTAGCTTTGCATTGAGTTTATTCGCTAATGCTAACAGCGTAAATTCAGGCATATTACTTTAACTTTGATACTTTCTTAACAACTAATGCTGAAATATCTTGCTTCTTATTAATATAAGCAACAGCATTTGATTGTAGAATTACATCATATTTTTCACTTTTAGCCACTTCATCAACAGCGGTTTGAATTTTAAGCAATAATTTATTTTGCTCTTCACCACCACGACGACGTTGGTCTTCTTCTAGTGCCTTACCTTTTAATTGATAATCACTCTTTAGCGATTCCATTTTACGTTGCATATCTAGCTTTTGCTGGCCAGTTAATAATGCGCCATCACGTTTACTTTTCTCAGCCAAATCTTGCATTTCTTTTACAAGGGCTTGAATACTTTCACGGCGCTCTTTAAATTCTAATTGTAGATTTTGAGCAACTTGCTCACGCTGTGGCAAGCTTTTAAAAATAGTGTTCATATCAATAACACCAATTTTTTGCTCAAAGGCAAAACTTGCTGAACTAAATGTTGTTCCAACTAAAACTGCCGCAGCAGACACTGCAATAACTAACTTATTCAAAACTGTCTCCTTAAAATGTCATTTGTTGTTCAAATGACATACATATTATTATTAAAATGTTGTTCCAATATTAAACGAGAATACTTCAAGGCGATCACCTTCCACTTCACGAAGTGGTCTCGCTAAACTAAATACCATAGGGCCCATAGGTGATATCCATTGTACTGAAATACCATATGATGCTCTAAATTCATTTGGGTCTGAATAATCATAAATTTTCTCAAATTCAGACTGTGCTAATTCTTTATACCGATCATAATCAAATTCAGTATCCCACACGTTCCCAGCTTCAACAAAGAAACTTGTTCGCACTGAACTACTTGGGCCATCAATAAATGGGGTTGGTACAAATAACTCTAAAGTAGCCAATGCTTGGGCATTTCCGCCTAAAGCAGCGTTATTACTTACCGCTAATGAACGCGGGTCACCATAAAGAATCGACGATTGACCTGTAATAATATCAATCGGACTTCCAGAACCTTGTTCTGTCCCCCCTCTTAAATATATAGCTTTGGGGCCAACGGTATTTGCTTTAAATCCACGTAAAGATCCGCTACCACCGGCTCTGAAGTTTTCATTAAAGGCAAATAAATGGTCGTTACCATCAACTTTACCGTAACCATTACCATAACCAAGTTTTATCTTGCCCATTAAAGAGAATTGATGATCTCTTGATAACGGATAATAGTGACGGCTCTCAAATGCCAGTCTGAAATATTGAATCTCGCTGCCTGGCACAGTCATTTTCCCACTTAAATTAGTGCTTGAGCCACTGGTTGGAAATCTTGCTCGATTTAATGTTGTTCGATTCCAGCCTGCCGATATTTCGAAATTATCAAAAGCGATATCACCGTTAGCATCTCCACCATAAACTGCATAGAATGGTTTAACTTGCTCATAAGCAATAAGTTCTGATATATCATTATGCTTAAATGCTAAGCCTAAACTAACTCGACTATTAGGATCAATAGGGAATCCAAGATCAAAACCAATACCATAAGACTTATTATTATAACGTGCTAAATTTGCACTTCCTGCGTCATATTCTGACCAATAAATATTTGCTCCACCACTGATTCCTTCATCAGTTAAATATGGGTCTCTGAACGATAAATTAACGCTCTTTTGATATTTATTAGTATTAAAGTTAATACCTACTCTATTACCAGAACCTAAAAAGTTATCTTGAGTCAGTCCTAATTGTAAACTAACTCCACCATAACTACCGTAACCAACTGCAGCATTAAATGCACCTGATGGTGTTTCCTCGACATTAACTTCAACATCAACACGATCATCAAATCCTGGTACAGGTATAATTTCAGTTTCAACGTCTTTGAAAAAGCCCAAACGATTTAAGTAGGCTTTTGATTGATCAACTCGTTGATTATTTAGCCATGCACCTTCTAATTGGCGCATTTCTCGGCGCATTACTTTATCTTGGGTTGATGAATTACCATTAAATCGGATCTCATTAACATAAACACGTTGTCCACGCTCAATGTTAAAGTTTAAAACGACTTCATTAGTCTCATCATCAATTTCAGGATAGGTAGTTACCTTAGGAAAAGCATAACCATATCGTCCTAAAAATCGTGAAATTCGCTCTTCAGTGTAAGTAACATCTGCACCACTATAAGTACTGCCTTCTCTGATTGGTACTAGTTTTTCTAATATATCTCTATATTTTTCAATGTTACCAATGATATTAACTTTACTAACTTTATATACATCACCCTCATCTACATTAAGAGTAATATAAAGATCTTTTTTATTTGGAGTCATTGAAACTTGCGTGCTATCGACCTTAAACCGAATATAACCTCGGTCTTTATAAAAAGACTCTAACGTTTCAAGATCACCCTGTAACTTTTGTTTCTGATATTTACGCTCACCAAAAAAATTCCACCACGCGGTATAATCAGTTAATTCAAATGACTCTTTTAACTCTTCATCGCTAAATTTTTTATTACCTACAAGGTTTATCTGTTCGATGCTCGCCGCATCTCCCTCTTTAAAGGTTAGGTTTAATTCAATACGATTACGCGCTAATGGAGTAATAGTTGCTTCAACGCCAGCAGAGTATTTACCTACGCTATAATAAAAATCTTCTAGGCCATTTTCTATTTCAGTAATTAAAGTACGATCAAGAGGCGAGCCTACTTTTATACCAGAGCCACTCAGGCTTTCATTGAGCTGCTCATCTTTAAGATCTTTATTGCCTTCAAAAGTAATTGAATTAATAGTAGGTCTTTCTTTTACTTTGATCAGCAATAGACCATTATCTTCAAAGACTTGGATGTCTTCAAAATTAGTCGATTTATAAAGCGCTTTTATAATACGAGCAATGTCGCTATCGGTAACAACATCACCAACTTTTACAGGTGTATTTAATAAAGCTGCGCCTAATGCAACACGTTGAAGACCTTCGATACGTATATCTGTCACTGTAAACGGTTGAGCGGCAATGGAACTAAAACTCGTCCCTAATAAGGCAATAGGTGCCAAAAGTTTAGAAAACTTCATAATGCTGTTTTTATAATCCTAATTTATCGATTTGCTTACAATCGTGTGAAATCGTTAAAAATCGCTATGCTCATAAGCATAA
>Ga0105359_10001831_pt1 | contig 17834 bp, 12 predicted proteins | sample GOMGulsemesocosm_6_FD_83659 | JGI IMG/M metagenome (GOLD analysis project Ga0105359, IMG submission 83659) | Methane-oxidizing microbial communities from mesocosms in the Gulf of Mexico - GOM8C Gulf of Mexico | ecosystem: Environmental > Aquatic > Marine > Cold seeps | place: Gulf of Mexico...
ACAAAGTTTTTGGATTATAAGCTTGTTCTTGCGTTAATAACTGCCATAATTTTGCTTGCCATTGAACCGTGGCATTAACTTCGTCATCAGTTGTAGATCCGGCTATGTCATTACTCTTATTTTTGTCTGTATTAGCGCCCTGGTTAGTCGTCGGTTTTACAGCGTTTTGTCCTACTTCTTTTTTATGCCATTCATCTATCCATTCAGGTCGAAAAATCAAATACTGTTCGTATAAATCAGCAAGTTGGCAAGCTAATTGATAACGTTTTAACGAAGCATTCTCTTCAATATCGACAGCCGATTTTTGACTTTTATTATCTTCACTTTTTCCTTGCCAATAAGCGGTTGCTTGAACAAAAACATCGTCATTAATAACTACTTCGTTGGCTAGTAACGCATAAATACGCCATGTAAGTACCTCCCGTGAATAAGGAGACTGTTCAGGAACGTTATCGTCGCTAGCCATTTCTCTTATTAGCTTCCAGAGAAACTGAGCTGGTAACGCGTATCGTACATTTAGGCTTATGCCGCGCTGTTTAGCTAATGATAGGTTTAACCAGTGTTGCAAACCTTGGTTTTGAACGATTATCAGCTCTTGGCTAAAGACAGGCAGAGGTGAAATGGTTTGAATTTTATCTAACAATACCAATAAATCTTCCATTTTATTAGCAGGATAAAGATAGATCAATGTGTTGCCTTTTAAGCTATTATTTTACTGAGTAAATTTAATCACATTGAGGATTGCAACACTAGAGAAAAGTCAATTTATTAACTGATAAAGTCCAAGTGTTCTTGATAAAAGTCACCAACAAAAGGTAAAGGTTTTTTTTCGGCGCAAAGCGCACTAAATAATCCCATGCACCATGCAAAAAAGACTAGGATATTTAACAACCAACCAATTAAAGGTATAAAGGATAGCAATGCAGCTGTAATCGTTAGACCTAATGATTGACGCAAGTGAAATCTAGCTAAAGGGCTTTTATGTTCTCCATAAAGAAAAATAGCGGCTAACCAACCGAATATTGTAAAATACGACAATACAGCGACAACTTTTGCCATATCATAACGAGAATGATGCTTAGATTCAGATTGAATTGGTGTCATAGTTACCTCTCAAATATCCTTATTTATTACGACTCCCTTACGTTAGTTATGTAAGGGCTATATATTAAAATTAGCCGATAAAGGGCAATTAAACAAGATATTTACCAAACCTACATATTTTATTTCCTCTTTGTATACTGGTCAAAAACGAACAGTTCACGTTGATTGTAATGGTTAATCTTGAATTATTCGAATTATAAACAGTAAAGTAATACTTACTCCGTATAAAATAATTATTCACAATAAGGGCTATTCCTACTAGGAATAATGTTTCATTTCAGATAACTTATTGTTATAAAAATTTATAACTAATTAAGGATAAAGCATGAAACTGTTTTATTGCCCTACTGTTGTCACTACTACTTTCAAGCATAAGTTGATTGTTAGTGTATTCATTTTAACATCAACTATCTTCTCAGTTACTTCTGTCGCCGGTAATAATAACCTGTATAAAAACGAAAATGCTGCGGTTGAAAAGGCTGTGTTAAAAGCTATGGATACATTCCAAGTACCTGGCATTGCTGTTGCTATTGTTAAAAACAATGAAGTTGTTCTAAGCAAAGGTTTTGGTATTGTTGAATATGGCAAAAATAAAAAGGTTAATGCAGACACATTATTTGGTATAGCTTCCAATACAAAAGCGATGACCACAGCGCTTATTGCTGGATTAGTTGATGAGGGAAAGCTGTCTTGGACGACTAAAGTAATTGATATTATTCCTGAATTTCAAATGCCAGATGCTTATGTGACTCGTGAATTCACGGTTTTAGACTTACTCTCTCATAATAGTGGATTGGGTCTTGGTGCCGGTGACTTAATGATTTGGCCTGAAACAACACTAACCACAGCAGATATTATAAAAGGCTTAAAATACTTACCTCAAACGTCTAGTTTTCGAAGTGAGTTTGCCTATGACAATTTAATGTATGTTATCGCAGGTGAGATTATTACTAAATTAACAGGCAAAACTTGGGAAACGTACATTCAAGAAAAAATATTTAGTCCTTTAGGGATGAAAAATACGCGAGCAAAATACTCTTTAATACCATCAAGCAATAAGAACTTCGCCCGTGCTCATGTACCACTAGAAGGTAAGCTCAATGTTGTTGGCGGTAATTTTTTAGAAAAATTCTCATCGGCTGGCGCAGTAGCATCCAGTGTAAACGATATGTCTTTGTGGCTGAAAGCCCAACTTAACAAAGGTCTTTATGCTAAAGCAAATGATAGTGAAGAGCGTATTTTTAGTGACAAACAAAGTTGGAAGATGTGGCAACTCAATACTATCTTGCCAGTTTCAGACAACGCTCAAAAAAATAATAAAACCCACTTTGCAGGTTATGGTTTAGGTTGGTTTTTGAATGATTACCAAGGTGTGAAATTAGTTCATCACAGTGGCGGAATTTTGGGTATGGTATCTAAGGTGGTGCTAGTGCCAGAAACGGATCTGGCGATGGTTATATTGACCAATCAACAATCTGGTTATGCATTTAATGCTATTTATCATCAAATCCTAAATATCTACTTGGGACTTGAGCCTAAAGATTGGGTTGATTTTTATCAAGAAAGACGTACTGATCGATTAACAAAAGAGAAGCAACGACTGGCTGATAAGGCAGGGAAAGTAGCCAAGAATTCTAAGCCGTCTCTCGCTTTAGCTGATTATGCGCAGACTTATGTAGATAATTGGTATGGTGAAATAGTTATAAAAGAGCAATCGAACAAACTCGTTATGCAATTTGGTAATACGCCTGAGCTAATTGGCACATTAGAGCATTATCAACACAATACTTTTATTGTCCGATGGCATGATAGAACATTAGAAGCTGATGCGTTTGTTAACTTTAACTTATCTGCTGACGGTAGTATTAACAACGCCTCTATGAAAGCTGTCTCTAATTTAACTGATTTTAGTTTTGATTTTCACGACTTAACTCTTGTTCCCAAAAAGTAATATAAACGGCTAACTTTATAATTCAGCCTAAAAAATAGCGGTAAAATGGTTTTCCAAAGCAATTTGGAAAACCTTTTTTTTATATGCTAAATTGACTTTAACCGTCGCTTGTAAATAGATAATACCTTGCCTTTTTTAACCTGTATTATACCAATTTCAATAGGTTATTACCCTCCTGTGCTAGTTAAATTACGCCAATGCCGCGTCGCTCTCAATGCCAAGAGACCAGTTATTGGTCAATCGATCGCCTTGCCTACATGGATGTAGTTACTTAGGTTTAGTCTGGAACTATAAATCTGTGCGTTGAAATATATTTCCTGCGCACAACAGGATCACTACACAATGAAAGTGGTAATAGATGAAAATAGATAAAATAACAACTAAAAAACGGAAAACAATCTTTTTTGATGAAGCGTCAAATATTCGTGTTTATGAAAACCGACACTATCGTTGGCTGCAATTTGGTAACGTAGTGCAATCATTAATGCTAAAGCGAAACCCGGCATTATTGTGCATGCTTTACCAAAAAATGTTAGCGTCTGTACATGTCCATTTTTCCCCTAAAGTCATTTTAGAGTGTGGTTTAGGTGGCGGTAACATGGTTAGGTTTATAGCCGATCAATTTGCTAGTGCCAATATAACTTCAACCGAATCTAGCGCTGCAATTATCGATATTTTCAACTTATATTTCCAGCCATCAAAAACAAACCTATGTATTGAATATAGCCAAGCTGTTGATACAATAAACAGAACTAAAAACCATAGTGTTGATTGGTTGATAATGGACATTTATCAACCCGATAGGTCAAATATATTTTCGAAAATACTCATAGAGCTCATTAACAAAAAGCTAAACAATAACGCATGGTTAAGTATAAATTTACCCGATTTAACAGAATCTGAACTTATCGAACAATTAAAAATATTAAGAACTGTATTTTTTGATAATATCTGGCTTGCTACGGTACCTGGTTGTCAAAATATTATTGTTCATGCAAGAAAATGTAATCTCACTTCAAATTCAGTTTTTAACAATAGTGAGCACGTATCACCTATTTCATCTACTCACAGGCTTTGGCGTCTTTTTAAGCAAGTTTGCTAAGCTTGAGTTACTTTAGAGGTGTTTTTTTTAACAATGACTTAAATTCCTTGCTTTGAGATGTTAATGCTTTCACCAGTTTTTTTCGCTTTAAAGAGGTTAAGTCTTGGTATTCCAACTTCATTATAATAGCGCTTATTTGCTCAAAACAGTCACTCATTTGGGTGGTGTTTTTGTGTAGCAATAGCTGCTCTGTTACCTGTGTTGAAAAGGTTTTAATTGCCATACCTTTAGGCTTATGTACGCCTTTTTCTGCTAATAGCTTTACATTAGCCAAATAAATAGTCAACCAAGGTGATACTTGCGCAGTTTTTATTTTTTCTCGATTGATAAACCACAAAAAAAGCATAGTGCTTGCAATAATGAAGGCAATGAATATCGCTATTTTGTAACTACTTAGCTTGCCAAACCACTGAGACAGTAAGTTAATTTGATTTTTTGCAGTATAGCCAATAACCCACCTAGTCCATTGATAATCAATCGCCTGTAACTGCATGCTTAAACTCGTTAACCAAGCAATCTTTTTCAATTGATATATATTTAAGATATTATCTGATAATGATGATTGTTCTTGCAATAGCGCGTTAGAAAATCCTCGCTCTACTCTTTCTGGACTTACTGCCGACGTCGGGTCTACTCTTACCCAACCTCGCCCGTCTAACCAAACTTCTGACCATGCATGAGCTTCTCTTTGATAAATACTATAGTAGTCTCCCTGAGGGTTATATTCACCGCCCAAATAGCCAACAACCATTCTTGCTGGAATTCCTGCGGCACGCATTAGGTAGGTAAAACTACTGGCATAGTGCTCACAAAAGCCTGCTTTGGTATTAAAATAAAAGTCGTCCAAACTGTTATTGTTCAATGCGGGTGGTTGTAATGTGTAACGGTACTCTTGTTGTCTATAAGTCGCCAACACCGCCTGTACTAATTGCCACTTGTCCGAATATAGACTTTTTAACTGTTCCCCTTTCTTTGTCAATTTAGGATTTGAACGAGCAGGTATGGCAGTAAATCGTTTGTTAGTGTCTTGTAATCTAGTTTGGATCTCTTGTTGGTCAAACAATGGTTGATCATAGCTTGAAATATTGTAACTGAACGTCTGAGAGATAGCCTGACGACTATATAAACTATAATCTGGCAATTGAATGACAGTATTTGAATTTGGTAATTGTGCTTTGTCTAGCGCAAATAACCAATGCTGAAAACTAGGCTCTGCAATTATTTGGTAATTTAAAGTAGGCTTACCTTGAATTAGTAATTTACTGTCGATTTTACTTTGCGTGAGTGTTGCGTTATTGGCTTCCAAAGCAAATCTTTGAATGTGCTTTTGAATAGTACTTTGTTGCCAACTTGTTCCATCAAAGTGTTCTAAAACCAATGTTCGCCAATAGAGTTGATTGTGCGATATCTGGTTGCTTGAAGATGAATTATCAAAAGTAACCCTAAAAGCTAAATCATTAGATAAAGCAAGATTTGCTATATCGCCAATTTTAACCTTGTCAGAGATCCCCGTTTTCGCTGATTTTGCAAAAGGCACTTTCCAAAATGGCGGGAGCTTGGGAAAGACTATAAACAGGATCACGGCTAAAGGTAGACTTTGCAATAATAATTTAGTTGAGGTTTTAGCCAATAGGTTCAACGGTAATTTAGGCGCAAAGAACCAAAGTAATAGAGCTATATTCACCACCAGAAAGGTAAATAAAATCGACGAGAAATATAAAGATTGATAAAAGATCAAAGCCGACGCAAGCACAAAGAAACCCAATAAAACAATTTGATAAAAATCTTTTCTTCGTTTCAATTCTAGAGATTTCAATGCATAGGCAAAGCACAATAAATGGATCATTGCATTTAACAAACCTAGCTCTTTTGAAGTGAGCATCAACATAATTGAACCTGCAAGGGCAATTAGGATGATCATCCATCGAGAGGGTCTGTATTTTGTATCAATGAGTAATATCAATCGCCAACATAAACATAAACCGATAACAGCCAACATCCAAGTGGTAAGTTGATTGAATAAAAAAGCGATATTGAAGGTTTGAACAAAAAGTAGTAACCAAGATAAAGGTAGTGGTATGTTAAAATGGCTAACTTTCATTAATGACTACCTTCAGTACAGTTTGCTAGTGCGATTAAACAATTTTGCAAATGCTCTTTTCCTGAAGAAGGCGCTATTTTATTGCCACTATCAGTTTTAGTGTTTAAATGAGTAGATTCAGCTAAAATGACACCAAAGTTTTTTCCTGATTTATGAAATTCCAACACTAAATAGCAAAGGTAAGTCAATTTCATTTCTCGATTATTGGTCGGCATATCCTTTAATTTCAACCATAGAGGTTTGCCCTGATTTTGCTGATACTTTTTGGATAACCAACCTTGCCCTCTGGCAAGTTGTTTCCATGCCACATGAGTTAATGGTTCGCCCTCTATATAAGGTTTGAGTTCATAGAAATCATCAGTACCTTTGATAATTTTTTCAGCGTTCTCTTCGCCTTCTTCATCAGTTGAAAGAGTAGCTATTGAACCATCGATAGCCACAGGCATGGGCGCAATAATTAACTTATTACCAAAATCCAAGCGAGTCCAGGTGTTAAACAAACCCAACGAGTACTGGCTTGAAATTTTGATTCGACCGGGGTTGCAAAGCCCTCTTTTAAACGCAGTAAAAGGTAAATGTAACGTTGTTTCTCCAGAGGAGATTGTCAAATAATGTGCTTGATACCTAGCCGTATCCGTGGATTTTTTTGGTTTTTTTGTAACCTGAAAAGTTCGAGGGAATTCAAAGGTTAGATCAAATCTTGATTTTGTCGACTTTACCTTAATAGGCACCATCAGCTCTTTTTTAGCATAACCTATTTGTTGTCCTTCTAGCACTATTGTTAAACCTGAAAGATTGAAAAAGCTGTGCAACATGCAAGTTACAAATAAACTTATCATTACATAACTGAACAAAATAATGACATTATTTTGATAGTTAGTACCTAAGAGAAATAAGAGTAAAATAAACGCTAAGTAAGAAAAACCAAAACGGGTAGGAAAAATAAAAATATTTTTGCTCGTCAAGAATTGGTGAGCGTCTGCAGGCATACGACGAGCAAGCCAGCGATTAAAAAGATTCTCGATTTTAGTTGATAGTATGTTAGCCATTAAGCGGAATAACGACTTTATTGTTCTAACGGTGAAACAGGGTCAACCTGCTGTAAAATTTTTATCGAAGCTAGCATAGTACCCGTATTGTGCTCCTCTGTTTGTCTGATATCCCCTAACCTATGCTGACACACCGAACTAAATACCGCTTGAATATCTTCTGGGATAACAAAGTCTCTATTTTCCATAAATGCCCAGGCCTTAGCCGCAGACAATAAAGCTTTACCCGCCCTTGGTGAAAGCGGATTGGTTTTTCCACTGTCCTTTCTACTCACTCGACAAAGTGCGATGACATATTCAATGATTCGTTCTGTGGTCGTTATTTTTTGTACTTTATCTTGCATTGCGATCAATTGTGCTATTGATATACACTCCGCCAACGCCTTTTGATTGGCGCGACTATCACTACTTGCAAGAATTTTCTTTTCGGCTTCAATGTCGGGAAACCCTAGCGAAATTCGCATCATAAAACGGTCTAGTTGGGACTCTGGCAATGGATAAGTACCAGCATGAAATAAGGGGTTTTGCGTCGCTATAACAAAAAATGGTGTCGGTAACTCATAGGTAGTACCGTCAATACTAACTTGGTGTTCTTCCATTGCTTCTAACAATGCACTTTGTGTTTTTGGGCTTGCTCTATTTATTTCGTCTGCCAGTACGACTTGATTAAATATAGGCCCTTTTTTTAGTTCAAAATCTTGTGTTGAACTATTGAATATAGAAATTCCGACGACATCGGAAGGTAAAAGATCACTTGTGAATTGGCTTCTTTGATATGACAAGCCTAAAGTAGTTGCTAATATTTGAGCCAATGTCGTCTTTCCCATACCAGGAAGATCTTCAATAAGGATGTGCCCTTTGGCCAATAAACACGCTAATGCTAATTTTATTTCATTTGGTTTTCCTAACACTACACTGCCAATTTGATTTAGTACCTTCTCTACTAGTTTTTGCATCTACGACATCCTTAAAATTTAATAGCAGACTCAATATAACAAAAAGCTATCGAAATTTTATGAAAATATTAGAAGATTAAATAAATTGAAACACTTTTATCAGAATCTAACCTATTGAAATGAAGTTGATAAGTTTTGTAGTTTACTGGCTGTATTTTGACCTTGATCAACACAAAATGCCTTCACAGATGACATGCTAACTAACAAGTTATATAAATGGATATTTTGTCGTTGGATTAATTATGGAAATAGACTTTAGTGAAATTAGCTACCTTAAAGACCCTGACGAACATATTTTAAAAGCCGATTACCAACAATTCTTATTGTCTTTAACTGGGCCAACCGTAATCGATATTACAGGAATAAATACCAATAAATGTCGAGTTATCACGACTTTATTACATGGTAACGAACCTTCAGGGTTAATAGCCATGCATAGGTGGTTAACTTGCCAAGCTGACGGTGAAATAGCTCAAACGAATATCCGCTTTATTATTTGTTCGATTGAAGCCGCCAGTAAAACACCATTATTTAGCAACCGTTACTTACCCAATGGCATTGACATAAACCGATGTTTTGGCGCCAATAAAACCGAAGAATATTTTCAAAGAGCAAGTTTGATTGAGCATGCTATAAGCGAAGTTTCACCTGAAGCGGTTATTGATTTACATAATACTTCAGGAACAGGTCCTGCGTTTTCTGTTAGCCCAGTGATCACCACAGATGTGTTATCACTTGCGTCCTTCTTTTGTAAAACCATCATTTTGTCTGATATTCGCCTAGGGGCACTAATGGAGTTAGATTTTGGCTGTCCGATCATAACAATTGAATGCGGTGGCTGTCAGGATGAACAGGCTCATGAAGTGGCTTTTGCAGGACTAAATCACATAGCTCAATGTCAGACCGTTGATTATATCCATCAAGAGAAATCGGTTGAAGTCATCTATCGCCCATTACGTTTACAACTAAAACCCGGCGTTGAACTTTGTTATGCTGAGCATGATATTGGACAAGAAGGTGTTACTCTAAAATCTTCAATTGAAAATTACAACTTTGGTAGTGCTGATACGGGTGAAATGTTTGGCTGGTTAGACAGTCATGGCTTGGAAAATTTACAACTCTTAGATACCAATAAAAAAAATGTCATTGATGAATATTTTACCACTAGAGATAATCAGCTAGTCTGTGCTACAAATATCAGAATTTTTATGGCAACAACCACACAAATTATCGCGAGTAATGATTGTTTATTCTATGTCGTTAAAGATCCCGTTGGCGATATCTAGACTATTTCAGAGGTGGATTTGACTATTTTGCTACTATGTATGTTCCAAAAAAAGGTGGCTGAATAAGCCACCTTTTTTTGCGATTATATGTCGCTGAACATAAGTCTACATGACACTTAACTGTTTACCATTTTATTTTTAATTGGATGGATCCATTCATGCCAGCTGATGAGTACTTTTCGAGCAAAGGGTCATCTGAATTCATGCCATTAACATCTGACCATTGCCAATATTTAGTATCCGTTAAATTGTAGACTGCTGCTGACAAGGTGACATCCTTGTTGATATAATAATTAGCTACTAGATCTAAGGTGCCGTAATCCGCTGTTTTAAAGAGTTCATCGGTTTTATCTTCTGTTATTTCCAACTCATCCACATCATCTTTTGCAGCAACCAAAGTAAAGTGCATGCCCAAAGACCAATTGCCTTCGCCATTTAACCATTCCACGCCCAGTTGAGCATGGTTAGGTTCAACGCTGTTTAATGCATCATCCGTCTCTTTATTAACGCCCTTACTCCAAAATAAATTCGTATATAGGCTAAGCGCATCATTATTTGTAAGAGCATTACTTATTGAGAAACGGTAACTGACTTCAGTACCGTATATTTTTGCTCGGTCAATATTTTGGGATTGAAATAATACACGCTCGGGCACGGAGTCAAAGCCCAAATTCACTTTCGTTTGAATGAAATCTTTATAGTCGTTATAAAAACCGACCAAATCAAATTTGTGATATTCATCGGAGTAACTGTAACCAAGCTCATACCCTTTAGTCGTCTCAGACTTTAAGTCAGGATTAGGAATCGCACGAATATTAAACATTGGCATGTCTAAACCGATATTTGCATCTTCAAAAGGAGGCGCTCTAAAACCTTTAATATATTGAGCATAGATATTACTATATTCACTTAGCTTATATTGAACTCCCAATTTAGGTGAAAGACTAACTTCCTCGATGCTCACTACTTGTGTCGCGGTATTATCTTCTAAATAAATAACGTCAGGTTTAGGGGTTAATTTGTATTGGTCCCAACGAATAGCCGGAATTATACTAATGCCAGTTCCTTCAATTTCTATTTCGTCATTAATATAAACGCCTAATTCTTTCACCTGAGATGTTGGAAAGTCTCTTAAAGGAAATTGCTCAGATAGTATGACTGAAGTGCTGGTGTTCGTGTCGGTATTCGTTTGTAACGCATCTCGTAATTCTGTCGTTTTTGTCTTGCTCCACTCAACGCCATAGCCAATCTGATGAGTTGTATTTTGAGTAGAAAAATTGGTGTATAAATTCAATCTTAAGCCATCGATGTCTTGCGTATAATAAAAGTCTCTATCGTAACGATAGTTCTTACCTCTTGAAAACCTTATTTCATCAGTCAACTGCTCGGTATCAGTTTCTTGATTGTAGTATCGTATGACACCACCTTCTAACCAGTCCAAATTACTAACAAACTCATAGTTTATCGCGTAATTTTCGCGAGAAGATTTATCATCACCACTTAATGCAGTCGTGCTTCTAAAGCGCCCTAGCCCCAAATAAGAGTTTATTTCTGTTTCACTACTTCTTTTAAAATAATCATAGCTAAAACTCAACTCTTGATTGTCTGATAGATTAAGAAAATATTTGACTAAAAACGATTGTGTTTCATTATCTTGAACATCATCGCCCAACTCACTATTACTTTGATTTTCGAACTGATGCCCTTTTCTAATTGATGCTGAGATAAGTACGCTTGATTCGTCAGCAGCAAAGGCTGAATTAAACGAATAAACCTGACTATTATCGACAGAATAATGACCAGTCTTAGCGGAAAAATAAACGTCACCTTTTGTTTGCGATAGTAAATCTACAGGCTTTTGAGTAATAAATGAGACAACACCACCGATAGCATCACTACCATATATACTTGACGCCGGACCACGTAAAATTTCTACTTGTTTGATCAAGTCGGTATCTATATAACTACGACCAGAATTTGAGTAACTGCCAATGCTAAATTGGTCTGCAACGGGGATCCCATCAATTTCGGTGGTGACACGGTTACCACTGATACCTCGAATAGCAATGCTCGACTGACCAAAGCGTGTTCCAGAATTGACGATATTAATACCTGCTTGATAGCGCATTAAATCAGATATATCATGGACTAAATGCTGCTCGATAGTATCGCTGTCTATAATAGATACCGCGCCGATAACGTCAGATACAGCTCTTGGAACTTTACCAAGCACTATAATAACTTCATCATGCTCGTTATTGCTTACTTGTGCATTACTAACAGGTTCAGCCGCAAATAAAGAGACTGAAGAGCTTGCTAACGCAATGGCGATCAAATTTCTCTTAAACATAATATTTCCCTTTGGGTCGCTCGAATGTTCGAGTACTCTGTAAAATTAAGGGTATTTTGCATGGTTCAAGGTTAATTGATGTGATCTATGTCAAAGGAAATAGGTTGTCACTGTAAAAACAGAATAACAACTGATCTAAATCAAAAGTTACTCGTTAAGTAGTCCCACTTCCAGTTGTTCAAACCAGTCTAGAAATTTAGTGATGTTTTCACCGGTAAATATCCTGCCATGTTGCGGCGCCATATAGTCAATATCTAATTTTCTTACCCGTTCGACCCAATCATTTTTGGCCGAATTAGACGGCATCCAACGACGATGGAAACCTTCCATTTTTGGAATGTGCTCTTCAAAGTTTTCAACAAATAAGGGCGCTTCAACACCTTCTAAAGCAGCGCCAATGTCTCCGCTCATTAATACTTTAGCTTGCGGATCATAAATATTAAAATTCCCTGATGAATGTAGATAATGCGCAGGGACTAGTTCTACTTTATAGCCGGATAAATCTATCACTCCTCCCGAGTCTGCAATTGCATTATAACGAATATTATTCATACCAAAATGTCGAATGAATCCTTCCCATAACCAAGGACTATGCAAAACGGCATCAGGCAAAGCTTGATCCCATAAACCAAGTGAAGAAATGATATCTGGATCCTGATGAGAAGCGAAAATATCAGTGATATGTTCAACACTGGCGTGCCTTAAAACAGCGGCAAGCATAGGTGCAAATAATTCAATGCCACCAGGATCCATCAATAAAGCGCGATTATTTGTTACCAACATATATTGATTAGTATCGATAATTTTATCGGGTTTACTCGCATCTCGACCAAAAACTAACCATTTTCCTAACCCTGTATTTACAAGTTCCGTTGTTTTCATAAACTCTCCTCCATTATTGAGGAGGATAATAGTGCTTCCGCACTTTCAAGCTCCTTCCTAATATCATTGCCCGCAAGCAATATATTTGCCGCGATAACATCCAGTTGAGACTCAAAAGCACCAGAGTTTGAGGCCTCCACTTTAGACATAGTTGAAATAACTGCTGCAAACCTAATTTGTTTACGGGTATCTTCAACCAATGCATTTAGTTGATACCTTAACGCCATAAAATGTTGACTGACGGTTTGCAGATGCTGCTGACTTCTTAAAATACAATTGTCTATAGAATTTATATATAAAGCGTCATGCCCTATTGCTTTTACGCGAATAAACTCCTTATTCGCGTGTTGAACCCTCTCAAGGTCAGTTGCACACATCGAGATTTGAATAGCGACTTCATTTACTTGCTGCGCCAACTTTATCGTTTTGTCAGCGAGTTCTTGTATAAATGTAGTCAGAGCGGTGAAACCTGCAGCTTGTTGGCCAGCCCTTGCCGTAATGGCCCTAGCATTCTTGGCAGTTAGCGAAAGATCTTTTGCGATTTGCGTAGCAAAATATAAATGAGCCGCTATACGAGCAGCAGTGACAAACATAGCTTGTTCCATGAAGGTAGACTCTCCATTTTCTCTTCATTTAAGACGTTAAGAGGGGTAGTACACGACTTAAAGGTAGCAGTATAGTGTGCTTTAGACGAATGGATAAGTTGATTTAGATCAATAAAAACAACAATCTTTTACTATTTCTTTTAAAGGGATATCGTTATACGCTTTATCTCTCATGCCATGTATAAACTTTAAAGTCTTAAAGGCGTCAAACCAAGTCGACAATTGCTTGTTAAATTGTGCTTGAGAAGCGTTTTGTTGTTTTTCAACGAAGTTTGATAAACCTATCGTTAATAGTACCTCTGTAATATATACAGGTAATTGAGTATACCAATCGTCTATATTTCCCTTGTATTCCCATAAGGATTTATATGCCAAGAGTAATGTTTTTAGTGCTTCAAAGGATTTGGGGTGATAATAGCAATATTCATTGTTTAGCTTTTCTAAGGCCATAATATGGCTTACTGCAGGTCCGGTACCAAAAGGCACACGATCAGACTCTCGCGCATCGAGCAAAATGGTACTGTTGGCAAGAAATTTTACGTTACCCAATTTGGCTATTTTGTTTAACAGATAAAAATCTTCCCCGGCACTTTTTTTGGGAAATCCCCTAACACTTGCATAAGCATGAGCATCAAAAACAAGAATACTGCCAATGGTATAAAAAGCATACTCTGACTTTGCATAAGTCAAACCTGCGACATAATAACGCAATGCAGTTTCATAAAGTTTATTCGCTTGGTGAATAACTTTATTTGTACTTTGATGCGTAAAATTAAAACAATAGGCTACATCACTTTTATGTGATGCAATTTTTGCGTTTTCTGTATTGTTCGCCTTATCGCCTACATTAATCGGAGCAGTAAAATAATCATTAGGTAGATGAGCATCTGCATCGGTAGAGTATATCCAGCTGTTTTTGACTATATACTTACTGATCAAAAATAGCGCAATATCCGCCCCTATTTTTCTTGCTAGGCCAACACCTTCTTTAATTGGGATAGGTGTATCATAACGATTGACTAACAAAAGGTACGAATTACTATTATTCAAGCTTACCAACGATACTTTATCAAAGTGCCAAACAACCTCCCCTTGTTTAATGGCTTCATTATATAAATTCTGCTGCTGCTCCTTATTCTCTTCTGTATATGGTTGATTAATAACACAAATAACTAATGCATGTGATTGTGCTAAGTTTGAATTGATAAATCTATGAATAAAATCAGCATTCTCTTTATATGCGGGGATAACGACAACATGATTGAATGACATCGACTTGGGAAAGGTAGCCAAGGCAGAAGTTTCTACCTCAGCGTAGTTTGACAAATATTTAGTTATATTTTTACTTGTCATATTCAACTATTACTCGTGATAAAAAGCACTATTAGTGCAAAGCCGCTCTAAAAGGCAATTGTGAACATATATCTGCTTCAACAATAAGTACTTCTTCTAAGCGTTGATCGACGTCTGATTTATCAAAGTATTCATAAGCGAGCTCTATAAATAAGTTTTTATGCTTTTCTTCTGATTTTGCTATGGCGTTATAAAGATCTTTATCTTTTCCCGCCGGTAATGCGTCGGCGATTAATGAAAACCGTTCATAACCTCGCGCTTCAATTACCCCTGCAACAATTAATCTATCCATAAAGAAAACTTCTCTGCCATTACGAAAGACTTTTCTCAACTGATTAATATAAGGATCTTTTAAATCAGGGCCAAGTTCTAGTCCTCTTTTTTGAATAAGTTTAAGTACTTGTTTGAAGTGGATTAACTCCTCAATGGCCAGATCGATCATGGCTTTAACCATTGTTTTCCTGTCCGGGTAATGGGAAATCATGCCCATTGCCATTCCTGATGCTTTTTTTTCAGCTGTAGCATGATCCAAAAGGAATGCGTCAAAATCAGCGACAGCAATTTCTGCCCATTCAACAGGCGTATGGTATTTTAATTCAAACATAAAACTTATTTTAAGTAATAAAAAATTGCCGCTTATTTTACACGGCTAACCAAAAGGAACAACTCCAATTTATTAACCCCGTAAAATAAGCAGCAATTTTAACTATAAATAGTGCTATTGAATCAAATAGCTCTACTTAAGCTTGCTAATTTTTCACTGATTTTGTAAAAACTTTTGTTCGAAGAATTAACATCAATAAACAAAGAAAATAGATATTTATCGACCCGCCGCTACTCGACTGTACAGGATCGCTTTCCTTGGTTAATTCTTTATTCGAAATAACAGCTAAACCACCAGGGTCATCTATGGTGCCATTGGCAGTGAGATCGGCATCATTAATACCGCCATCTTCGATCGTTAATCTAAGACACTCATTACCTGCAGTTAAACCCGCCGTATATAGAACACTTGTCGGCGGAGGGCAAACACCATTAACAGTCATGCTTGAATAGAGTGTATTATTACCATCTTCACTAAAGTCACTCCAACCATTGGTTTGACTAAATTTACGGTAAACGGCATGTTCTGGAATAATATCAAACAAAGGGATAACTATCTGAACTGACCGTCCAAAAGGCTTAATGTTTTTTATTTCAAAATCAAAAAAAGCATTTTGGTGTACCAAGCTATCATTTTCAATCAATGTAGTGTTTTCTATTTCTTGTTGTGAAAGCTGAATACCATCAGAAAACTGCAACCGGGCAAACTTCCCTAAATTAAGGTGTAATCCAGGCTCTGTTTCTACCTGTTTAACTGCAGCCGCATTAACATGAAGCTGTTGAAGGTATGGTATCGTTGAATTATCTAAATATGCGGGTAGACCGTCATGGTCTTCATCTTCAAACCCTTCTTCATTGTCAAGCAGCCCATCTCTATCAGTATCACTATTGTCTAACCTAGGGGCGTTTTCCAACAAGGGAATATTAAAAAATTCAGTTTGACTTAATTGACCTTCGCCACTGTCAGTAATAACCACAGAGAAGGATATTAAGTTTCCTTCTGTCTCTGGTAATGCGGTTTGTTGAGGGTCTAAAAACAACTTAAGTTGATTAGCGCTAATTTCTATTGCCAAAAATTCAGGTAAATTCCAGTCGATAATATGCGTATCATTTAAATTAGAGTCGTTGACAGTCAAACTAATTTCGACTTCACCTTCCCCCTTTGCAATATAAGACACTAACTTGCCATTTTGCCTAAATTCCACATCAACTGTTGGCGCTAAATTATTTTCACTTATGGTTATTTGATGCGAGTTATTAACGCCTGCATTCACACCTTGCTTAAAGGAAACAATCAAGCTTTCATCGCCTTCTACTTGAAAGTCAGTATTCAATTGAATATCAATATAACCTGTGGTACCACTGGCTATTACTATTTTGTTGTCATCTAGGTCAAAATCAAGGTCGTCAACATCACCACTTATGGAAATTGGTACTTCTAAAGGGTACTGAGGCGCATCGCCAGATAAAACAACTGACACTCGTGCCATTGCGCCTTCGGCAATGACTTGATCATAATCAAAATTAACTTGTGGGATAATATTTATCGTTTGCTCTATTTCAGCAATATTGCCCGCTTTATCAACAGCTCGCCACAATATCGGCAGTTGCCCTGAAGGCACACTTTTAGCGCCTGTTTCAAAACCGAGTACAATGAGCTCACAACAGTTCAATCCATCAAGGCCGTCGTCAACCCTAATATCAGTCAGTTCAATTAATTGCACGAGCTCTATTTTGGTAAAGATATGATCAGCATTGAAATGAACAGCCTGTGGAGGACTGATCACAGGGGCATAATCGTCGAGCAAAGGGTTGGTTCCGTTTAAAGCTTCATCCATATTGCTAGTGCCATCAAAATCGGTATCGAGTGAAGCATCACTGGCATCAAAAGGGTCAAAACCATAGTCGAGTTCGAAGCTGTCACTCATGCCATCATTATCATCATCTAAATCAGCATTATCACCTAAGCCATCATCATCGTTATCTCTAGATTCGGAAGAATCAAGTGGCAGTTCATCTTCAAAGTCTAAGACGCCATCATTATCATCATCAATATCAGCTACATTGCCAATACCATCACCATCGGTATCTTTTGTTTCAACAGGATCTAAAGGAAAAGCGTCTTCGTCGTCTAAAACACCGTCGTTGTCATCGTCGCTGTCTTCATTGTTACCTAATCCATCATTGTCTTCATCTCGAGACTCATTTGGGTTTAGTGGAAATAAATCAACATTATCTAAAACACCATCACCGTCATCATCTGTATCGAGAACATTACCTAGTCCATCACCATCAGTATCTTTAGATTCTGTTGGGTCTAATGGAAAATCGTCGTCTTCATCTAATACTTTATCGTTGTCATCATCACTGTCAGCATTATTACCGACTCCATCTTGGTCGTCGTCCCTTGATTCAGCTGGGTTCAACGGAAATAAATCATTTCTATCCAAAACACCATCATTATCGTCATCATTGTCAGCATTATTACCAAT
>Ga0105359_10001836_pt1 | contig 17815 bp, 12 predicted proteins | sample GOMGulsemesocosm_6_FD_83659 | JGI IMG/M metagenome (GOLD analysis project Ga0105359, IMG submission 83659) | Methane-oxidizing microbial communities from mesocosms in the Gulf of Mexico - GOM8C Gulf of Mexico | ecosystem: Environmental > Aquatic > Marine > Cold seeps | place: Gulf of Mexico...
GAATGGCATGCTGGCATTTAGTGCCCACATTGTTTCATTTTCTTTATTTGCATTAGCTGACTCATGACCTGTATAAACTTGGTACTGTAGCGCTACTTGAGCACCATAAGGTAACAAGTCTTCAGGGGTAAATACTTTGACTGCCCCATTAAACTCAGTTGAATCATATTCACCGATCAGTTGTACGAAAGGCAATGGCTGTAATTCAACTGAACCAAAAGGACCGTCCATGATCCCCATTGTCAGGTCTGATTTACCATAACCTGCACTAAAGCGGACTGGTAAAACATCAAACTCATAATCTGCTACAGCATAGTAGGTTGCAAAGTTATTTGCTGCACCACCGATATCTTGACCACCAATTGCAAGGTTAAAGCCTGTATAGTCGTATACAAAAGGCAATTGGAATTTAGCCGATGCAGAAAGATCGCGAATACCACAACCTGACTCTTTGTATAAGTTACATGAATAACTTTGTGTGACAATACGGCCACCGGCTTCTAAACCTGGTGCAAAGCCTGCGGCAAAGAATAGGTTGTCTAGGTCCGCGATGTGATTTTGATAAGGGACACCTTGGCCATAAAGAAGCGAAAAGTCACCATAATCGATAACTTGTGCATTCGGCGTCAATAATGCGCCTGTAAAACTTTGTGCTGAAAGTAAATTATCTACATTAGCAAGAGCAGACCAAGACACGGCAAGAGTTGCGCTGGTCAATAATGTTGTTTTTATAATAGACATATCTGTCTCTATGTTTGGAAATCAAAAAAAGGCCCCTAAATAGGAGCCTTAATAATTTAATTAGTGTTTACTATTAAGAAGGGGTACTACCGTTACCGCCACCAGTACCGCCTGTTGGTGGTTTAGGTGGATCAACTGGATCTGCTTCAGGCAAATCTGGTGTTGGTGGTGTAGGTTCTGGAAGAGTTGGATCTTCAATCTTTTTCTCAACTTCTTCAACGTAGTCTTTAACTTCAGTTTCATCAAAGTCAACGTAAACTTTTTCGCCCGTTGTACTTGTTGGATATGCTGGGTTAGTTGTTAGTACTTCTTCAGATAATGTCGCTGCAGCTGTTGATACGGCTTCCGCACTTGCTGTTGGGTCTGCTTTTAATACATCGGATAATACTGCAGTTGTTGCCGCAAGAAGACTAGCGTCATCTGAACCAGATGTTGTTAATTCTTCTAAAACTGCTTCAGTATTAGATAGTAATTCAGTTACAGATACACCATTATTAATTAATGAATCTAGACCTAGAGCTGTCAATACTGCCGTTGCTGTTGCTTCTGAGTATTCTGCACCGTTTAATTCTTTAGCTATAAGTGTTGTTAATGGAGACGCTGTTACAGGGCTGCCTGCTTGAGCCATACCTTTAGGGATACTGTAAACAACACCATCCATTGATTTACCATTTGAAACGTCAACTGATGCAGCATTACCAGTAAAAGTGAATGCACAAGTTTCAGGAGAAACTTGTGGTGTTATTTGCAAAAATTTAGCATTACCGTCATAACCAGTTGTGCTTGTTTCAGTTGTACCATCATCACAGTTAACAACTGCTGTCATGTTTTGTACTGCAGGATCGAATGCTTGAACTGATAGACCTTTAATTTCACCGTTATCATCATTACAGCCTGATAATAGGATACCGGCAACTACGACCGCTAGAAGTTTAATTTTCACTGTTTATTCCTTTAATTATAATTTACAAGAGTTCCTAAATACCAGTTATTACGGGATTAGGCTGTGCATAATATCTACATTTTGGGGTAGGTTAACATCTGTATTTTTATATGACAAGCGTTAGACAATTGTAAATTTAATATTTGCGAGTCAACTTAAACTATAAAGATAACATGGGTTTGTATAAGTATCGTCAGGTTGCATTTTTATTAATTAAAAGTTAGATGTCGGTGGCTTTTTTTATTTAAAAAATGAACTTGAACCTTAGTTATAATTAATAACTAAATATTAAACTTAGTTGAAATTATATTGTAATAACTCTGTATTTATTGATGCATCTACACGTTAATTCTGTATTTTTAATCATACTTACTTATTATCACTGTTCGGCTGTGATGTTTTTTGTAGTATTGCTAGATCATAAAGTTTTGATACTATAGTTATTCTTATCTCCAAATAATTGGTTATTGCTATGCCCAAGGCTATTAGTTTAAGCGTCTTTAGTCGTAAAATTGTTGCAACAATGTTTATATATATGCTCTTGATGCTGAGCAGTACCAGTCTTGTTCATGCGCAAGTACCAGAGTTCTCGCTGACAAACGAAACTGTTGATGTCGTAAAGCCTAGTCCTTCAAGTAATGAGAGTGATTACCTGTCTGCTGACTACGAATCTGTAAATAATGATAATGAACCTTTTGTTGCCGATAGACAAAATGCGCGTAAGGCTAAAAATTGGCGTACGACAGAGGCGTCGGAACAGCATGGGCGTAAAAAAGAATACGGTTATCGAAATGATGAGATGGCGCGTTTTATTTTTTTAATGGATGCCAGAGATCGCAAACAAAAATTACTCGCTAGTTTGGCGTTGTGGCCTGAACACCAAACGCAATTGATTAATAACCTAACCAATGAAGAAGGTGTAGGGCGTTTCACCTCTTTGTTTACTATTTTTGTGTTGATGCTTGTTTCAGGTTTTATTGTAGAACGTGTTGTTAGTCTGAAAATGAATTCTTTTTCTGAGAACGTTGCGAAAGAAAAAGGCTCGAGTTTTAAAGACAATCTTGATTACATACTCATGCGTGGTTTTTTTCAATATGTAGGCATTGCTATTTTCGCTTTAACTGCCGCGCTCATTGCCGTTTACAACTATAATGAAACCGACCCATTTCGTGTATTAAGTCTGCATGGTCTAGGTCTTGTTGTTAAAATACGTGCACTAATGATTATATTACGACTTATCTTTGCTCCCTATGCTAAAGGTAATCGATTGTTTAAAATTGATTGCTCATCGGCAAGCAGACTATATTGGTCCATTCTTATTTTTATGTCGGTATATCTTACTATTACAACATCCTGGCATGTTCTCATATTATTCTCGTTAGACACGATCCTTTTTGCTCTGATTATTCCTTCGACCGGTATGATAATGAATATTTTATCAATTGCTTTTATTTGGTTTAATCGTAAAACCATTGAAGGCATGTTTATTGATGCAAAAGAAACCAGTTCAGCATTTACCCGATTTTTACGTCAAACGTGGACGACCATTTTTACTATCTGGTTGTTTGTGGCTTGGGTATTCTGGGCTACGTACGAATTTTTAGGCTATTACGAGCAAGCTGATAACTTTACGCCTATTTGGTGGCTGACGTTTACCTATCCGATATTGGATCGTCTGATTTTTGTCATTATGAGCCAACTAAAACGTATCACGTGGTTACAAAGCCATTCTTTTGAAATGCGTTGCGATAAATTTATTCGCAGAGTCATTATTGCTTTCCGAATTATATTCGTCGCTGTTATTTTTTATCACATAGATGCAAGTTTTGATCATAACGCTTGGGAAAAATTAGCGAATAGCCTTGGCGGCTTTATTCAAATGTTTGTGGATATTATCGTTGTTGTTATTATCGCATATGCTGTTTGGGAGATTATCCAGTCTGCCATCGAACGTCACCTTCCTTATGAGATGGTTTGCCCAAGTAATGAAAGTGGTACGTCAACACTCGATGGTGAAGGTGGTGGTACAGGTGCTTCTCGCTCTGAAACCTTGTTGCCTTTAGTACGTTCATTTTTATTAGTATTCTTATTTTCATGTGTACTGCTGATGATTTTAAGCATTATTGGCGTTGAGATCGCGCCTTTACTTGCGGGTGCGGGTATTGTCGGTATTGCTGTTGGTTTTGGTGCTCAAAAATTGGTGCAAGATGTTATTTCGGGGATCTTCTTTTTACTGGATGATGCATTTCGTCGTGGTGAATATATTGAGGCTGCGAGTTTACGCGGTACAGTAGAACGTATTTCTATTCGCTCTATTACATTACGTCATCACTTGGGGGCTGTGCAAACGATTCCCTTCAGTGAGATAGCGACTGTACGAAACTTATCGCGTGACTGGATCACGAAGAAATTAGAGTTTAGATTAGATTATCGAACCGATGTTGAAAAGGTACGTAAACTGATTAAAAAAGTTGGCCAAAAAATGTTATTACATCCTGAATATGGGCAACACTTTTTGTTACCTTTAAAGTCGCAAGGGGTGATTAGGGTTGAGGAGTCTGCGCTTATCTTCCGAATGAAATTTACGTGTGTCCCTGGTGAGCAGTGGGTGATTAGACGTGAAGCATTTAGGCTGGTGCAAGAGTCATTAAAGGCGAATGGCATTGAGTTTGCCCATCGTTCGGTGCATGTATTAACCCAGCATGACGGGAAAGATAAAGAAGACCTTAAAGGCGCGATAGAAAAAAATGACGAACTCACCGATGCATTAGGCGCTGCGGCTGCATTAAGCGTGTCTGCAGAGATAAAAAAGAACGATAGAATAGACTCTGATTACAATTAATTTAGAACTTGTTTTACAATGAAATGAGCAGGTTATTAAATGGTTTGTACGCTATCTTAGCACGATCTTTTTTGGTAATCTTGTCGGACTTAATCATACTTAGTTAAAGAGAATTCGAGTGCGCAGTAAATTAAATAATAGCCGTTTGCTTATTTATAGTCATGACTCTTTCGGTCTTGGGCATTTGCGCCGCTGTCGAACCATTGCGCATGCGCTCGTTGATCGATACAAGGGGTTATCTGTTTTAATCATTACTGGTTCGCCGATTATCGGCCGCTTTGATTTTAAAGCGCGTGTTGATTTTATTCGAATACCGGGTGTGATTAAACTTCATAACGGCGAATACACGTCACTGGGTTTGCATATCGACCTAGCTGATACAATGGCATTACGTGAATCAATTATACTTAATACTTCGAAAGTATTTAAACCGGATATCTTTCTTGTCGATAAAGAACCGGGCGGATTGAAAGATGAAGTGGTTAGTACGTTAGAATATTTTAAAACGACAGGTACTCAATGTATTCTCGGTTTACGTGATGTGATGGATTCGCCTGCGTTATTAAAAAAAGAGTGGCAGAAAAAGAACGTATTGCCATTATTAGAACACCTTTATGATGAGCTTTGGGTCTATGGTCCTGCCGAGGTATCTAATCCATTACAGGGACTGGATATTAAGCAAGCAGTAATAGATAAAACCTTGTTTACGGGTTATTTGCCAAGACAATTACCGCAACAAGTGGATACCGACACTATACATTTTCCCGATAGGCCTTATATTCTTGTTACCCCAGGTGGCGGTGGTGATGGTGTTGAGATGATTGATTGGGTATTACGGGCCTATGAAGCCAGCCCGACATTAATGCCGGCACTGTTTGTACTTGGCCCGTTTATGCCAGCTTCAGAACGCAATGATTTTTTGAATCGTGCGGAACAATTACCTCACGTTGAAGCTGTCACATTCAGTAATCACCTTGAACATTTGATGTTTGAGGCGGAGGCTGTTATTGCGATGGGTGGGTATAATACATTCTGTGAAATCTTGTCATTTGATAAACCTGCATTAATCCTGCCTCGAAGTCAGCCTCGAGAAGAGCAGCTTATTCGAGCGCGTAATGCCGCGGAAATCGGTTTATTAACTATGTTAGATTTAACTTCAGAACGTTTAACATCGGTGATGATCGATAGTATTATAAAATTACCACAACAAGATAAACCCAGTAAGCATAAATTAGATAAATTGCTTCACGGTTTAGATTTCGTCACTGAACGATTTGGTCATTTGGTACTTGATTAACGCGTTTGTTACTTTTCTTTTTCATTTGTTTATTTACCGGAAGGTTCCGCGATTATGTCTGCTCCGCGTATTATGTTTTATGTGCAATATCTGTTAGGTATTGGTCACGTTCGTCGTTCTTCTCTGATTGTGCAAGCATTATGTGAACAAGGTGCACATGTTGATGTTATTTTTGGTGGTATGCCAGTGCCGAGTATGTCTTTTGGTCATGCGACGATGCACCAATTAACGGCTGTTAAAAGTGCGGATGCGGGTTTTAGTGGCTTGGTTAAAGCGGATGGTAGTCCGTTTAGTGACGAAGATAAGCAACAAAGAAAACAAGTGTTATTAGCGCTTTGTGAACGCTTGCAACCAGACTTAATTGTGACTGAAACTTACCCGTTTGGTCGCAGACAAATGCGTTTTGAACTGTTACCTCTGCTTGATTGGGTCAAGTCACAGCGTAACCCGCCTATTCTTACCGCTTCGATTCGTGACATTTTACAGCGACGAGCAATTAAGCGCGAACAAGAGTGTGTAGACCTTGTGCAAGCCAATTACCAGCACGTATTAGTGCACGGCGATGAAGACTTTTATCCATTAGAAAGAAGCTTTCCATTTGCAGATGTTATTGCGGATAAAGTCAGTTATTCCGGTTATGTTTGCCCACAACTTGCTGCAGACATTGATGAGAACACACGAGATACTATTGTGGTTTCTATCGGTGGTGGCAGCGTTGGTAAAGAAATTTTGAGTACTGCGATTGCGTTATTCAATACTGGTTTTGCCGCTGATAAACAGTGGTTGTTGGTCACTGGCCCGAATATGAATAGTGCAGATAAAGCGTATTTTAAAGCACAACAGCAAGTAAATTTACAGGTTGTTGATCTGGCTGATGACTTTTTGAAAGCATTAAAAAATGCATATGTCTCGATTTCGATGGCGGGTTATAACACGGTGATGGATCTGTTATTAACCAAAGTACCTGCTGTGGTTGTGCCGTTTGAAGGTGAAGGTGAAACTGAACAGTTAGCCCGAAGCGAAGTACTAGCCGAAGGTAAGGTATTACAATTAGTTAAGTATCATGATTTGAATGTTGACACTCTAAAAACGGCTATTGAAAATACGCTCGCCTGTGCTGCCGAAACGGTTAATATCAATAACCAAGGCGCGACTCAAAGCGCTAAGTTACTGATTGAATGGGCAGTACAACGAAATGAGAACGTAGAGCAAGGAATTGTGGATGTCTAATTGGCAAGTTCTGGCTGACGAAATACAGCAATGGTCGTCTCCTGCGCAGTTTTGGTGGCGTGATGATGATGCCGTGGCGAATTCGAGCGCATTGCAACGATTGTTAATGCTTGCGGATCAGTATCGTATTCCGGTGCATCTCGCTGTGATCCCTCATTCGCTTCAAGCGAGTTTAAGTGTGATTAACAAAGAACAACACCGTGCGAATTGTTATGTATTACAGCATGGTTATGACCATCAAAGTTATGCCCTTGAAGGACAGCGTAAAATTGAATTAGGCGGTTCACAAGATGTACCTGAGCTACTAGTGAAGTTAGCGCGAGGACAGCAATTACTGAAATCTGAATTCGGTGAGCAATATCTGAATATTCTCGTACCACCTTGGAACCGTATTGCTGATGATGTCGCGAGTGAGTTATCGGGAATGGGTTACACCCAGTTATCTGTATTAGGTTCTAAAAAGCAAGCCGATACGGATTTTAATCTAAATGTGCATATTGATATTATTGATTGGAAGCAGCGCTGTTTTGCTGGTGAAGACGCTATTTTAACGAAGATCATCTCTCACCTACGTGATAAACGATTGGCTGGCTTGGAGGGGAATATAAAACCTTGTGGGCTAATGACACATCATCTTGATCATGATTTAAATTGTTGGTTGTTTATCGATAAGTTATTTCAATTTTGCCAGCAGCATGAAAATATTGAATGGGTGAGTGGCAAAAAACTCCATGATTTTTCGTTTGTGTCGTCATGCTAGGTTTACGTTTTAAATTTCAAATATTATAGGTCTGTAGTGAAAAAAATAGCATTAGTACTTAAAGGTTATCCACGCCTTTCTGAAACATTTATCGCTCAAGAAATTCGTGCATTAGAATTGCGTGGGTTTGATATCACCTTAGTTTCATTACGTCATCCAACTGATACTAGCACGCATCCTATTCATCAGCAGATTGAAGCAGATGTGTTGTATTTACCTGAATATCTACATGTTGAACCATTACGCGTACTCAAAGCGTTTTGTCATGTCGCTAAACGCTATTCATTAACGAAAGTAGTTAAACAGTTCATTCAAGACTTGAAGCGTGATACTAGCCGTGGACGCGTGCGTCGTTTTGGTCAAAGTTTGGTATTAGCAGCAGAAATGCCTGATGGTATTGAACAAATGTATGCCCACTTCTTACATACGCCAGCGTCGGTGACTCGCTATGCTGCTTTAATTAACGACTTACCTTGGTCGTGCTCGGCTCACGCTAAAGATATTTGGACATCAGAAAAATGGGATTTGGCAGAGAAGTTAGCTGAGTTAGAATGGTTATCAACCTGCACTGCCGCTAATCATCAATATCTCCAATCACTTGCCAAAGAACCGAGCAAAGTTCATTTAGTTTATCACGGTCTGGATTTTACCCGTTTCCAACACGTTGAACGACTCACTCGTGCGAGTGTTAATGGCGGTTCGGCAGATAGCCCGGTTAAAATTATCAGTGTTGGTCGAGCAGTGCCTAAAAAAGGCTACGATGATTTGCTCAATGCGCTAGCCAAATTACCCAAAGATTTACATTGGCAGCTTACTCACATTGGCGGTGGCGCAATATTGAAACGGTTGCAGCAACAGGCCGCAGACTTAGGCATCGATAAACACATTGACTGGCAAGGGGCGCAACCACAATTAACCGTGCTTAAAGCTTACCGTGACAGTGATTTATTTGTGCTAGCGAGTAAGATTGTTGCGGACGGTGACAGAGATGGGATGCCGAATGTGTTGATGGAAGCACAAAGTCAGTCTGTATGTTGCCTGGCGACGGATATTTCAGGTATTCCTGAGCTGATTGATAGTGGTGAAAATGGGGTGTTAGTAGAATCAAACAATGTCGTTCAACTTACAGTGGCATTAGAGGATTTACTACGTGATGGTGAAAAACGCGAACGCCTTGGATTAGAAGGGCAAAAGCAACTTCATCGACGTTTTGATGTCAAAATCGGTATTGACCAATTAGAAAAGCTTTTTGATAGCTGTGACTAGTCTGAACGAAAAAGCAGGCATTGCATTTTATGCTCCGCTGAAATCACCCTTACATCCAACGCCATCCGGTGACCGGAGAATTGCACGTTTATTTATAAATGCGTTGGAGCAGGGGGGTTATCATGTGGAGCTTGCTAGTCAGTTACGCACTTTTGATAAGCGGGGAGACGAGTGCCGCCAGCAACGCTTAATCGCTCTTGCTAAGAAAGAGGCTGCTAGGATCATACGCCGCTGGAGTAAACAAGGTTTCAGTCCGCAAGCTTGGTTTAGCTATCATCTGTATTATAAAGCGCCTGATTTAATTGGGCCAATTATTTGTAAAAAACTTAATATTCCTTACATTGTGGCCGAAGCATCATGGGCTGATAAACGTGCTAATGGCGCTTGGGCACTGTATCACCAACAAGTGGCTCATGCGTTAGATATTGCGACAAAAGTTATTTGTATTAACCCGAGAGATAGGATCGCACTGAACGACTTTTATGCTCTCCGACAACCAAAATTTAAAACTCCACTTATCTCCCTCAACGCTTTTATCGATGATCTTCCTATTTATCATGACGATGTAATACAAGTTAGTTCAAGTCGAAAGGGCTTAGCGGATAAATACGACTTAGATAGTAATTTACCTTGGCTTATCACCATAGCGATGATGCGCAGCGGCGATAAGTTTGTTTCCTATCAAGGACTAAGTTCTGCAATTGATTCGTTACAACAGTCTCACCAGTTATTGATTATTGGTGATGGTGTTATGCAGCCTGAAGTTAAAGCACTTTTTGCTCAGCACAAACAGGTTAAGTTTGCAGGTGCACTCGAAAATAGCCAAATACGGCTACTATTACCGCATTTCAAATTACTTGTTTGGCCTGCGATAAATGAAGCCCTTGGTATGATTTTTTTAGAAGCACAGCAAGCGGGTGTTGCGGTTGTTGCTGGAGATCAGGGCGGTGTAAGCTCAATTGTGAAAAACAAGGTTACAGGTATCTTGGTCGATGCTTATAATCCTCAGGAAATGTCAGTAACGATAGATGCTTTATTGGATAACTCTGCACAGTTAAATGCCATGAAGCAGGCTGCAAAGGATTATGTGATTAAGCACCATTCCATTGAGGCTAGCGCGCTACAACTCAATCGTATTATTCAAGATGCGATATCAAATAAGCGGGAGACGTTATGATCCATGTATATTTTATTCGACACGGGCAAACTCAATGGAACAGCGAAAAACGTTTACAAGGTCGCACTAATATTCCGTTGAACGAGGCGGGAAGGCAACAAATTAGCGCTTATCAACTACCGTCGGACTTGTCATCGCTGCGATGGTTTCACAGTCCGCTGTTAAGAGCCGAACAAACTGCCGAATTACTTAGGGTCGAATCACATGCTGAGGAGAGTCTGATCGAAATGAGTTGGGGGGAGTGGGAAGGTAAAACATTGAGGCAATTAAGATCTCAAGATCCAGTTTCCTTGGCAAAAAATGAAGCGTTGGGGTTAGACCTATTGCCACCAAACGGTGAATCACCTCGATTAGTCGCTGAGCGAGTAAGCGGTTGGGTTCAATCACTGGATATTGGTAATACAGAACAGCGTATTGGCTGCGTCAGCCATAAAGGTATTATCCGCGCGATTTATGCGCTTGCTACAAACTGGGATATGTTAGGCAAAGCACAGCATAAAATGGATTATCACTGCGCTCAACATTTTTGTTATCAAGACGGGCGTTGGTCTGTTATTGAACTTAATATTCCATTATAAACGAATATCAGCATCATGCGGTGCAAAGACATACTTTACGTCGTACACAATATGGTTGCTTTTACCAAGTGCGCGCACTTTTTCAATACCCATCTTTTTAAATTCACTGTGATCAACAGCAACGATGATACCGTCGTAATGTGCTGTTTTTAATTCATCCACGAGTTTTACTGAATATTCATTTTCGACTTCTTGTGGATCTGCCCACGAGTCATAAATATCCACATCAATATTAAAGCTGTTTAATTCACTGACAATATCGATAATCTTAGTATTACGCACATCTGGGCAATCGGCTTTAAACGTAAAACCCATGATGAGTATTTTTGCATCGTCAATATTGATCTTGTGGCTAGCGAGTTTTTTAACCATCTCCGTAGCGACATAAGATCCCATCCCATCGTTGATACGGCGACCGGCAAGGATCACTTCTGGAAAATAGCCCACTTCTTTAGCTTTATGGGTTAAGTAATAAGGGTCAATACTAATGCAATGACCGCCAACTAGACCGGGTTTAAATTGCATGAAATTCCATTTAGTCCCTGCGGCATTCAATACTTCTTCTGTATCAATATCGAGTTTGTTAAATATTTTGGCGAATTCATTAATGATCGCAATATTTAAATCACGTTGGGTATTCTCAATGACCTTTGCTGCTTCAGCCACTTTAATGGAAGATGCTTTATGTGTACCTGCATCGATAATCGTGTTGTAAACCGCGTCGATGTAATCGGCGATTTCAGGTGTTGAACCCGATGTTATCTTGGTGATTGTAGTGAGTTTATTCACTTTATCACCGGGGTTAATGCGTTCAGGACTGTAGCCCGCAAAAAAGTCTTTGTTGAATTTAAGCCCCGACATTTTTTCAATAATCGGAATGCACACTTCTTCTGTTGCACCGGGGTAAACTGTCGACTCGAAGATAACGATATCACCTTTTGAGATGACCTTACTGAGTGTTGCAGAGGCGGTTTTAAGGGGCGTCAGATCTGGCACATTATCAAAATTAACGGGTGTCGGTACGGTGACTACATAAAAATTACAATCTTGTATATCTTCAAGCTGGCTTGTGTAAGTTAGCTTACTGGCTTGCGATAGTTCTTCGGGCGTACACTCTAAGGTAGAGTCTTGACCTTTTTGTAATTCTGAAACTCTTGATGCGTTAATATCGAAGCCTAGTGTAGGGTATTTTTTCCCAAACTCAACGGCAAGCGGTAAGCCAACGTAACCAAGACCAATGACGCTAATATTTAAATTTTTCAAATTAAGATCCATTTATTATGTGCTAACGCATTGTGTCATACATGATCGTATTTACCAATTGGCGAATGGGTTTTGTGATTAAAGTTTACATTAATTGAAGTATGTTGGTGTGATGTTGTTCATAGACAGTGTTGACTGGGAGTAAGACAATGGGCTCCGGCCATGCGGTAAGAGCCCAACATTTATTATTTAATAAATTAAATGGTATTTTCTAGTCTTAGAAAACTAAATTAATCTGTGCAGAACCAACAATCGCTTCGGCTTTATTGGTAAATGCATAAGTTAGCCCTGTATTCGTATCTGTTTCAGTGAATGATGTTTCTTCACCGACGATATAAGCAGCGGCTAAATCAAGTGAAAGTGTGTTAGTAATGTTGAACGTTAAACCCGCTGTGTACCATTGACGTTCAGAGTCAGGAATACTAATTGTCGTATCACCAGCTGCTTCATCTAATGCGTAACCAGCGCGTAATATCACTTTGTTGCCTAAGTAATATGACAGACCAGCGGAATAGCGAATGTTATCTTCGTAGTTATAACCTTTTTCAAATAACACAATGTCATTGTTTTGAGCTGACACACCTTTTAGACCATCGAAGCTGCTCCATTCAGTCCAGACAACACCATATTGTAGCGCGATATTACCAAAGCGGTGAAAACCGCCCAGTTCAGCCATTGCAGGTAGTGATAAATCTAACTGGCCTTCTAAGTTCGCACCTTGATAATTAGAGTATTCACCTTCAAACGATAGCTCTACTTCAGAACGGTAACTTACACCAATTTTATGATTATCACTTAGGTCAAATAAAACGCCTGCATTCCAACCAAAGCCGAAATCATCACCTTCCATGATAAAGGCTTGAGTGCCCGCTGCTAGCCCTGATAATTGAGCGTTATTTGCTGCAATAGCACCGCCGATTTGAGCGGGTGTGGCACCAGCTTGGGCAGCACCTGAAACGCCTTGCATCGCACCAAGCGCGGCACCATCACCAAGATTACGTTCAAGTTCGGCTGAGCCATAGACGATCTGAGCACCAACACCGAGACGTATTTTACTGCCTAATTTAAGTGCTAAGCTTGGATTTAAATTAAATGTAGTTAATTGGGTGGAACCACCAAGTAGCCCTGCTGCATAATCATCAGGGAATTCAGTGTTGGTACCATAATTAGTATATCCAGCTAGACCAATGGCGAGTTTACTGCCGACAGGAATCACCGCGTAGACAGAAGGGATTGTTGATGCATTTACAGAGTTTTCAACATCGTAATCAGACTTATCTGCTCCACTGTAATTTGTACCAAATGCGCCATTAAAACCAGCATAGTAAGGGTCAAGTGGTGTGTTCTCACCAGTCGTCTCGACAGTTGGTTCGACATAAGCACCGCCAAATGAAAAGGCAAATTTGTCAAACGAGGCTGCAGCCGCAGGGTTAGTTGCAATCACTGCTGCATTATCCGTATTTGCTGCAAAACCCGCGTTAGCATTACCGAGTGCCGATGCTGATTGTACGTTAACTTGAAAACCTGCAGCAGATGCTTGAGCGCTGGTAAGAATTGCTGCCGTTATGACAGCTTTAACTATCGATCTAGATATGACACTTCTTTTGAACAAATTTGATTTTTGCATGACTAATCCCTGTCTTATATAAATTATGTAAAAATACATCCATGTTTATTACAGATTCACTCGAAACGCGTTGATGCACGTTTGCTACCTGAGTGGAGCTTATTATAGGGAGTTCTCGATATGTTAATGTGAGGAGAAGAGGGATGTTATTAGTAATGTTATTCAAATTCGAATGGTTGTTTTAAGTGTGCGCTCACTATCCTCTAGTGGCTTTTAAAAGACTCTATTTTCTAGTATTAATACATTTCTAATGTGTTTTAGTGATAATAGTATTAACCGTATTTTTGGATGGAATAAATTAGAGCCAGAACTCTACTTGTATCAATTAATCTATTAATTGATAATTTAGCTGAAACCCAAGCATCGTGCTATTGCCTTCTGTACTTATATCGAAGCTATCTTGGCCAACTGTATCTTTAATTCGCGTAGTTTCATATTTTGCATAAGTAAGGCCAATATCGAAACTTAATGAGCGACTCGCATAATAGGATAAGCCAACGCTGAAGTTTGTTTTTTTATCAAAGGGGATTGAAAAGGTTGCACTGTCAGTTGATTTTTCCGTTGATGTCCCACTTCGTAACCAGACCACATCATTTAATTTATAGTTAACGGCAAATGCAACCTTCCAACTGTCCTCTGCGTTAACAGTCTCTGTCAAACATTGTCCTTGTGGTAAATTAAACCCTGAATTAGCAGGGCAATCTGGATGTGATATAGAAATGGAATCTAGGCTTTCCCATCCATACCAAGCTAATGAGTATTGCACTGATAATCGGCGATCAAATTGGTGCAGACCTGAGAATGTCAGTTCACTCGGAACTGCCATTTTCAGCGTTGTTGTATCCTGAAACACTAAATCATTATTACCTGCTAATGTTGTAAATGAACCCTCAGTGTCAATATCACTCGCAGAGCGATAGGATAGCCCAAATTGGTGGTGTTCGTTTAGTAGATAAAGCATGCCGATATTAAACTTGAAACCGATACCCGCACCATTATAATCTTGGTAAATCTGACTTGGATTATTGGTATTTTGTGCGCCATAATTTGTTGTTAATTGATAATTTCCATAAATAGCGCTCACTCCCACGCCGATATAAATATTGTCAGTTAGTTTTACGGCTATATTTGGGTTCATTTCATAAGTGAATAAAGAGCGTCGCCCAGCAAGAAGGCCGACGGGATATTCCGTATCATAATTGTTACGTACGTTATAATTAGAAAAAGTGGCAAATCCAAACGACCATTTATCATTAATGGGGAATGCGAAGTAACCTGAAGGGACGACATAATTTTCACCGATTCCATCGTTATTCAATGCTTCAGGATCACCATTGGAATAATATTCACCTGTAATGTCTTTTTCAGGTTTAACTAAGATAGCGGCAATAGACATACTTGGATATGAAAATGCAGCTGTTATTGCCGGGTTCACGGCTATATTTGCGAGGTTCGTCGTGTCTGCGGCAGCGCCCGCACCCGCATTACTGAGTTCTATGGCTGAGGTTGTTGAGGATTGATATGATGCAGCATAAATCGAAGGGCTGTAATAAAATATGACGCTAAGGAGAGCACTTAGGTAGGCGATGGACGAATCACGGCTACAACTTTTTATCATAGTTATCCCCTTAAAATGATGTTTTATTTTAAGGTTAGTCGAAAATAAAAATAGCGCCATAAGACGCTATTTTTATTACTGTATTTAAGTATTTTGTTACTTATCTAAATAGGCTTAGAAACGGTAGTTTGCTTGAGCTGAAGCAATGATTGCATCACCAGAAGATTTAAAGTCATAAGTGAATGGACCAGCCGATTCAGTAAAGTTAACTTCTGTTGAATAGATATATGCTACGCCGAAATCAAGACTTAATGCAGGACTTACAGTGTAAGTTGCACCCGCTGTATACCAAAAACGGTCAGATTCAGGAATACTTAACGTTGTTTCACCAGCAGATTCATCGTAAGCAAAACCAGCGCGTAGTACTATTTGATCTATTGTGTATTCTGCACCAATTGAGTAACGGATATTGTTATCAAAGTGTTCTGGTTTGTCGAATAACACAGTTCCATCATCTGATTTAGCTGCTTTTAATTCTTTAAACTTGCTCCATTGTGTCCAAAGTACGCTGTATGAAACAGCAACCTTTTCTGTTAATGCATGGTAGCCTGAGAATTCAGCTGTTGCTGGTAATGGAAGTGAAAGTCCTGCATCAACAGTCGCACCATTACTGGTTAAACCCTTGAAATCACCTTCAAAATCCATATCGACTTGTGAACGATATGCTAGACCAATACGGTTACTTTCATTGAGTTCAAATAACACACCAGCGTTCCAACCGAAACCCCAAGTATCACCTTCCATTGCAAAGTACGAATCGCCAGGGTTGCTACCAGGTACAGCTACAGATACGTCACCGAGATAACGATCTACTGTTGCAGTACCGTATGTAGCATTTAAGCCTAGGCCTAAGCTTAATTGTTCAGTCGCTTTAAACGAGATGCTTGGATTAATGTTAAATGTCATTAAATCAGTTGTGCCTGCACCAGTACCAGCCGCGTAGTCTTCTTCAAATTCAGTTGCTACGCCATAAGTTGAGAATAGACCAACACCAACAGCAAATTTATCGTTAATTGGTTGAATGAAGTATGTTGCCGGAACAAATGCACTATGCACTATGTCTTCAGCATCTAAACGGCTTGGATTGTTGCCATGGTAAGGAGAACCATCACCAACACCTTCAATATTAACATCCGGTGCTACATACGAACCTACGATAGTGAATTCAGCTTGTTTAAAGCGTGACATTGCAGCTGGGTTACGTGCAAGCACAGATGCGTTATCAGCAACGGCAGCTTCACCAGCAAAAGCTCGTCCAAGACCAGATGCTGAATGTTCGCTTACTTGGAAACCTGCAGCAGAAGATTGTGCAGTTACCAACAGTAGGGCTGTTGCAAGCGTTGTTTTTTGAAATTTAGACATAGTTAGCACTCATTTTTATAATTTTTAGTTTGTTACTGGTGCTGAACGATGAAGGGATAAACAAAGTTCCTTTTGTTTATCCTACCCGCATAAAGGTCAGACCAGTTATAGGTGGTATGAGTAAATAGTAACTGCTTGTTCATGCTTTGTAATTAATAATAATCACAGTGTGTAATGTTTGGTTATTAAGGCTTGACGTTTAATGGAAAAAATAGTGGATGGCAGTATTGTTATTAAGTTAATGATTACTATGGGTTTTATTTCGGCGTACACGTGTTGTTATTAAATTGTTATCGCTACCATATAAATTAGAGTACTTATTCTGATACAAGATAAGTCAAAGTTAATATTAAATTATGTGATCCACGTCAAATAACTGTGTCAATCTTTTTTGAGACAATTATTTAGTAAGTGTCACGTCTGTCACATTTTACAATGTTGTTGTTTATAATATGCCCAAGTTACTTGTATATACATACAAACCCTTATAACGAAAAAAGCCACGTGATCTTCTATTCGGGAAGATTACGTGGCTTCAAAGCATTACTTAAAGAGAGTTACAATTAAGACTCTTCTTTCTCTTTGCTCTTACTCTTTGAACTCGGCCATAAACTGATGTGCTGTATCCATCATGTCTACAGAGCCAGTAAAGAAAGGTACACGCTGGTGTAACTCTGTAGGCTTAAGATCTAAGATTGGTGTGTAACCATCTGTTGCTAGAGCACCCGCCTGTTCAGCAAGGAAAGCCATTGGGTTGCACTCGTATAATAAACGTAGTTTACCCGTTGGAGCTTGTGCTGTTTGTGGGTAAATGTAGATACCACCTTTAAGCAGATTACGGTGGAAATCAGATACAAGAGAACCAATGTAACGTGAAGTGTAAGGGCGGTTCGTCGAGTCATCTTCTTCTTGGCAATACTTAATGTATTTCTTCACACCAAGTGGGAATTTGCTGTAGTTACCTTCATTGATCGAATAGATTTTACCAGATTTAGGGAAGGTTAATGCTTCGTGAGATAAACAGAATACGCCAATTGATGGATCATAAGTGAAGCCATGAACACCGTTACCGGTTGTAAATACCAGCATAGTTGATGAACCATATACCACA